>Ga0209915_1002668_pt1 | contig 17654 bp, 5 predicted proteins | sample ThiBiot_750_plan_FD_183952 | JGI IMG/M metagenome (GOLD analysis project Ga0209915, IMG submission 183952) | Wastewater bioreactor microbial communities from Cape Town, South Africa - Thiocy_cont_750_plan (SPAdes) | ecosystem: Engineered > Bioreactor > Thiocyanate-remediating > Anaerobic-Aerobic ... | reverse complement strand
GATTCTTAGATTGATGAAAAATAAATATTTGTGGTAGTTTTCATTTTAAACACTTTGTTTATTTTCTAAAGTACGACGTCGACTTTTTTTGAGCCTCACCAAATTTTAAAACGTTCCGCCGCCCTTGATCCTCGCAAATTCAATGTGAATTGTTAGTTGATTTCATGTGTAATACCATTGAGCATGCCAAAGTAGTTAAATCAGCGAATACTTTCAATGAACTGCGCGAAGTACCTACTGCACATTATGTCAGTCAATGGTGGATCAGCCAATTTCAAAATATTGAAAAAGTTTCACCACCATCGATCAAATTTCAGAAAAAACATCGTGATCAAATTCGTTGGACAAAAGCCAATATGCCATTTCGCCGTTCAGGTTTATGGATGGCGATCAAAGTCGTCTTTCAAACGATTCTTACAAGACGCCTTGGGCCAACTGGTACAATTGTCTATAAATTATTGATGACTTACTTTTTAACTGATGTCATTTATAAGAAACAAACGTCATCTACACATGTGTTAATCCATTGTCTACGAAAACTTGGACGAAGATTGAATAAAATCGAAAGTTTACTACTCTGTTCGAGTTCGATCGATTCAAGTGATGATGTCAAAGGATGGATAGAAAATATCACCGATACTATCAAACAGATGATTCAACAGATCAATCCGAATTTAGATTGGCAAAAGGAGATCGAGAAAAAATATAAAAAGAAATTTTTGAATATTCAGTTCAATTGCAATCAATTAGATATCTATCAGCATTCCTTTTTAAAACTGAAAATTTATCTCAATCAACATCGATATATCACGAAAGGCTTTAAAAATTCGTATTTTGGTATGACGGAAAAGTCTATCCATGATGATGATGATACTGTCGGAATAAACTTAACATGCTTCGAAATCCGGGTGCAGTCAGATTTCGAAGATTTACAATCTATCTATGAAGATTATCAACGTACGGCTTTGCAGCATTATTCTTCAGATCCAATTGGCTACAGTCGATTTCTTCTTACATCTTTAACAATTCTTCAGTTAATGCATCGAAAACTGTGTAGTGATCAACGATTTCAACGACTGAAGTCCCATTCCATAGAAATTCCTCATCTGTTCGATTTATTCGAATTTTTAGTATTACCTAGTCGAGATGAAATGATACGAGCACGAGAGTTGTATGATTATTTTCGAGAATTCAGTGAAAAACCATATCCAGATCTTTTAAGCAATATTGAATCGAATGATGCTTTCGGTGTGAATTTCGCCAATCAATCCAAAGAAATGAATGAAACTTTGCAACAAATTACAGCTCAAGTTCAATTGGATAAAACTCAAAAAATAAATGAAGTACAACAGCAGAAAAATCGATATGACCAACTGATGAGAGAAGCACAGAAATTGTATTGTGAATGCAATCCAGATCCAGAGTCTGCTTATTATTACCAAAAGTGCCGACAATGCAGATTGCGTATAGAAGCGAAACATATCGAAGTCTCTATTTACGAAAGTCCGATACCGAGCGAACGAAATAGTGCTTTGGCAGTCATTTTTGAATTACAAATGCCCGATGAAATTCGATGTTACCGAGATATTCTTTGGCAATTTATCAATCGTCCAAATTCACAACCAGCCCATCACATGTATGAATGGTTGAGCATTCCACCACATTGTAAAATGCTTGGACAATTCTGCAAGGATTCATCAAAATGTCGAGTGAAATTGGTCTCTTCGAGAAAATCGATTACACAAACTCATTACTCTGCTCCACAACCTGTTGGTACGACACCTTTGAAAGATTATTTATACGAAAGTGGCCTTCGAGTTCAAATCTCTCCGACTAAATCAATGAGATTTGAAGATGAATGTCGTCTCTTAACACCCCAACTAACTGATCCGAATTACAAAGATTTACAATACTCTCTTCACGATACATCATTCGTACAAAATCGTGTCATTGCTGATCTATCCAAATGTTCATTCCTACTCAAGCCAACAGAATTCGTTGAATTTGGTTCATTTCGTTCAGGTCATCGGTTACAATGGTGGAATTTGTTGAGTATACTCGAATTGGACTCTCTATCGATGGATGACGAGAGTGTGACAATGTTAATCCATCATACACTGTTACAAAACGGTCCAATGACAGCTGATTCTACAACACTGAATCGTTCATGGTGTCCTGAAGCTCACCAACAATTATTAGAAGATCATTTTGTTGATGAGTTCATCTCGAAATTAAAGCGTCGTTTGAAAGATTGTGAATCGAATTGGCAAGATGAATGGACATTAGTGAGTATTACAATTATCGTCTTGAGAATCTTCACTATTTGTAAAATGATTCGAAAGAAACAACTGGGAATTTTGATCGTGAAATGTCGAAATATGGCACTGAAATGGATTGAACTCATTTCGGAAATCATTCACAAGCCATCGGAGACAAAATACGAGAAATTAGATACATTACGTGATAAAATAGTGGCCATCGGTACTGCCGCTTTGTTGACCTTTTCAGTGTATACAGAACAGAACAATGTTCTCAAATTATCGAAGCACGACATCGTTGTTCTGCTGAAAATAACGACAAACATTCAAGATAATTTGAATTTGAACGAGAAACAACAAATCAGGAGCAGTGTTTTCATGAGAAATCTGATGCGCTGCACCGAACGTATCTTAGTATCGATACACTCAATTGTCGAGAAGTTCTTAAAAGAAACATCATTCGAAAGTTTAAATGAATTTGCTGCTATTTACTGGGCAGTGATGCGAAACAAAGGTCTACTAGTCGATGGACAATGGAAAAAGCGAAAGGAGAATGATATCTCTGATGGTTGGTACGATGGACAATATGAATTGATTCCGATCTCCATTAATCTATTGCGAGGAATATTTTTGGTTAATAAGATGAAAGTTAGATTTTTACCTGATCGAATTACTTCGGATCAGTTATTTCGTCGTGTGTTTGGTAATCATACGTTTGAAGTACAAGCTGCTGAATCAGAGGATATTTATATAACTAAATATGCATATCATGAGCATGGCAAAGTATACTATGAATTCCATGATGATCCATCGACGGGCGAGTTTAATGTTTACGAACGACACAATCAGACAAATGCTCGATTTCGATTAATTCCTCCGGAATACTTCGAAGACGAATTAGCGGATATTTTCGTTTCAAATTACAGTCATTGGTTTGATGAAACGAATCAAAAAGTGGAATTTCGACCGATTCATTTTCAAGATTCGAATTTTCTCATCGACAAACACTACATATTAAACTTAACAAATGGATTTATTATAACAAAAAACTCTGAGAATATACAAATATTGATCAATCGTTCATCGTCATTTTTCCAAGAATTGTTTCTTCGATATTTCATTCGACTGGACAAAGAGTCTTATATTTACATGTTGAAAGATAAAGTTTTTGTTCATATTCATCTAGTTCGTCTCGGTCTTGTTTTCAAATACGATATACATCGAAACGTCATCACATCGAGGGAATTTGCAAACATGTATGTGGATGAAGACCAATGGTTTGGAACATTGACCGGTTTGAAAGTCGGTCTTCTTCTCTCAGCACGAACAGCTCACCTCTGTCGAAAACTCATTGTTCCTTTCGGACAAGTTCAAGTAACAGAGACATCAGAGAACGATCATCAAATCGTCACAATCGTCCGGAAGTCATCGACACTTCATCAATATTTTGTTTTTATCCTAAACGATCGGTTACGCATCCTTCAATCAACTGATAGTCCAACCGGTTGGCTCTATTTAGCTTTGTTACATGCAATGACATCTCATAGTCTACCAGATTATTACACTGGTATGACTGGTATGGAACGTGCCTTTCAATTGCTTAATTCAGCAGGATGTTGGTCAGACCGTCCATTCGATTCGGTTTCTCTCGATATTCTTCTTCAACTAGCTCAAATTTCACCCAAGGTCACTTATTATCCACCGAATCACACTTCAATGGCAAATATTGAATGGAATCCTTTCAATTTGTCTCGTTGTCTACAACATTTTGGCTATTATTTGCTTGTGAAAAAACTTGTTCAAGCGAGTGAACAGTGGAGTTTCATGTATCCACCAACAGATTCACAGGAATTAAAAAAACTATTCGAAAGCGAGGAGTATAATGAAAATTTGCTGTCGAAGCTCTATTGGGACTATCGAAATTCATACAATCCTGTCGCTCGGTTATCCGCACAGATGGAAGTAGAAATTCGATCGACAACCACCACGAAATACTGCCAACCCATTTTGGCAGATGATTCACAGCAAGCCAATTCCCGACAAGTTAGTTCGGTAAACCAATTGTATTATAATGGAGATGTCGATCTGAAAAATAGTTCAAAACTTCATTGCTTTCCATTATCTCGATGGTTGACAAGTGAATATAAATTGAAAAATATCTGGCTTGGTTTATTCAAACTCATCGAAGAGTTAAAATCTAATAATCAATCGATTGAAATCGAGCGATTTGAATTGCTACTTAATTTCTTGCATTACATATCAGTCAAATGTTCGATTCCACCGTACTCTCTAGAACTACTCAGTTCAATTCTTAAATCATCATCCGTCACACCATTGAGATCTCTTGGATATCCATCTTTTACTAATTATGAAAAGATTCACGACATCAAGTTTGAACCGACTCGTATTCTATTTCCACACAGTTTCTGGGCACGTAATCGTCCAGAAGCATTAGCAGAAATTCGACGTTGTTTTGAAAAGAATACTGTCTATACTAATCAAGAATTCCCGAGTAGCAACATTGATACAAGTAAAATCAACGATTTATTTCAATCCTGGCGAGCGAATGCTAAACTGCGATTATTTCTCGAAAACATTCAGACTTATATCGATAAAGTTCGACTCGTACCATTAACTAGCAGAGTACGGGTCCGTGCGCAACAATTCAGCGTGAGAACTTTTGAACAACACCATCAGATTCCACTTCATCTGCAAACCAATCAAATCGATTGTCAACTTCTCAAGAGTGCTCAACAAAAATTTCTGCAACCTAATTCTAACCATATGCTCAAACCCACCATATGCACTCCAATTCCACGTGAAGAACGTGAATTTCCCGAAGAAATTTTCCCTACAATCGATGTTCTGAGTGATATTGCCAATCATTTCAAGAATCATCTCAGAACCAGTTGGAAACAATTACAAGCCACTGAAGAATATGATAATACGTATCCTACTATTGACGAAGTACAACGATATTTGAGTTTATCTCGTCGAGAATCTGAACAATTATGGAATGAATTGGTCAAATCCATTACAATGAAACATGAGCTATTGTTTACCACTGGTTCGATGTTACGAATTGTACCAACAGTATTGATATCTGTATTTCAACATTTGTGGTTGAATGAAAGTGCTCGAACATCGTCAAATGACAACAATTGGCTGCCATTGTTGTTATCCGCTGAGCAATGCACACTTATCGGTGGTCTAATGGTGAATTGGATTGTCGAACAGCAGATCGAGCGTGCTTTAACAGAAGATTTCGAAAAAGAACTCTCAAATATTCCTCATGTCAATTGGACACCTTCGGAACATGTTCCATGGTTGATCTTAGAACTTGAAATGAATATTACTATTCGAGAGATACAAGTGGAAGTGGCACGACATATGATGGGTCAAAACAATTCGACTGGCGAAAATTTCGTCATGCAAATGAATATGGGCGAAGGAAAAACGTCAGTTATCTTGCCAATGTTAGCACTGAGTTTGGACTCATCATCGACCAATCTCGTTCGTATTATTGTTTTGAAATCGTTGTTTCTCATGAATTATCAATCACTTCGACATAAACTAGGTGGTCTATTGAACCGTCGTGTGTTGCCTTTTGCTTGTCGTCGGGATATGAATTTCAGTGCTGTTCAAGCCAATGAAATCTTCGCTCGTCTTCAAGTTGGATTAAGGAATCGTGATGTTGTACTCACGTCAACTGAAGATATTCTTTCATTTGATTTACTCACGATCGAAAAATGTCGACGAAGAGAGTTTCAAGTAGGTCGTACAATGTTATCGACACAGCACTGGTTGAATACAGTCGTTCGTGATATTTTGGATGAATCAGATGAGATCTTACATGTCAAATATCAGTTGATCTATTCGATTGGTCGACAGCAACAAGTCGACGCAGGTATTGCACGTTGGAAAACTGTTCAAATGATACTACGCTTTGTTAAAGAACACGCAGTTTTAATCGCTGAAAAGTACCCTGATGATGTTTTCTATAAAACATCCGAGTGTCAAAGTCATTTTTCTGAATTCCGTTTGCTGACCAATCAGCCATTTGTCGAATTGTCCCAAGAAATAGTTCGTAATTGGTTGGATCACACAAATAATCATCAAGTCGATCGACCACAGATGTCATCGTTTATCTTAAACACCGATGTCTCGATCGATTCACTGCCCAATCATCTGCAGCACGAAACTATTCAAGAGTTACTCATTCTACGAGGTCTTCTATCATCCGAAGTGCTCTTTACTGCTTTGAGAAAACGGTATCGTGTCAACTACGGTGTGAATTACACTCCGAAATTTCGACGTCTGATGGCCGTACCCTTTCGGGCAAAAGATGTCGCTGCCGAGAATACAGAATTTGGTCATCCAGATGTGGCAATTGTTTTAACTCAACTTTCGTATTATTATCGTGGTTTAGATGATGAACAGATGATGCTATGTTTCAATCGTTTGAATCAAGACGAAACCGATCCCGAACGGATCTATGATCAATGGATTTCACTCGAAACAAACAATGAGATGATTGCTACTATCAAACAATGGAAGAAAATTAATCTCAAAGATTCCAATCAACGAGTAAAGATTCTTTTTCCTGCTCTACGTCATAACATGCTGATCATCGATTATTTTCTCGATCATTTCGTTTTTCCTCATGAAGCCAAACAGTTTCCACATAAACTGGTTTCATCCGCTTGGGATCTTTCGTCATCAGCACGTCAAAATATCATCACGGGATTCAGTGGAACAAACGATACTCAATTACTATTACCTATTCATATTCGACAGCGTGATTTACCGAAACTTCAGAAAACGGATGCAATCGTTCTGAAGAATTTACTTCGACCAGAAAATGAAAGCTATCAATGTTTATCATTTGGTGCCAATTCAGACCAAATCTTAAAGCAAATTATCGAGAATAAATTCATCATTCAGGTAATTATTGATGTTGGTGCTCTATTTGTCGACGGAACAAACCGACAAATAGCTGTGAAATGGTTGGATCTGTCCGATAAGAATATGATTGAATATGCCGTGTATTTTGAATCGAATTTATTATTTGTTTGCGATCGTCAATATCAACATCATCCGTTCGCAACATCTCCTGCCAGCGAACGGCTAGATCGTTGTATCTTTTATTTAGATGAAATTCATACTCGAGGTACGGATTTTCAATTTCCAAATGGATTTCGAGCAACTGTAACACTTGGCAATTTCTTGACGAAGGATCGTTTGGTTCAAGCATGTATGCGAATGAGAAAATTAGGCAAACATCATTGGTTAAGTTTTTTGAGTTCGAATGAAGTACATCAACAAATTCACCTGTTGAAAAACGACGAAAACAATGATCAAATCTGCCTGACGGATATTGTTCGTTGGGTGTACGAAAATACTCTGCATGCTACTTGGGAAGGATTTCATCATTGGGCAACACAGAGTTTGAGTTTTCAACGTAAGAAGACGGCATTGAAAATGCTTCACTCAGTAGATTTTCATGGATCGTTTTCAAATTCCATGCTAGAAAAGTTTGCTAAAGAATGTTTGGAAGCAGAAGTCTTGGAATTGAAAACAATGTATGGTTCATCAAGAACATTTCAAACTATTGCACAAATTTATACTGCTCAATATAAACACTCGAATATTAATAATCTATCAGACGAAATTCATCGAGCTGTTTCGAAACGACTACATGATTTTAGTGGAACAAAAAAACTTCTCACACAATTGTTAGATGAAGAGCAACAACGAGAATTAGAACGTGAACAAGAACAAGAAGAAGAACGACATCAGAAACGACCTATACCTGCTCAACCATGTCAATTTGAACTTCAAGATGAAATCAAGCATTTATGTTATATGCAAGGTCCTATGCTAAATCTATCCGACTATCCGTCAGTATTTCATTCACTCCCTCAGGCGTTTCGTGGTACTTCATTCTATCGAAAATGTCAACCGAATTGTTGGAAAGAAAATCTTTGGATATCTAACGGATTCAAACAGACTATTCAGGCACGAGGAGAATCATTAGATTCATTTCTACGTCCTGCACGCTGGGTTGTAGTCTATCGCAATGCACATCTCATTTTCGTCAGTGCCTACGAAGCCAATTGGTTGATGGGTCAATTATATTACTTATACCATCACGGCAAATTGATTGAACCATCAACTACAACGTTACGTTTATTGTTACCACGCATTAAACGAGATCAATCGATTTTCATTAATAAAACAGCGCTAACGATGCCTCCATCAATAGGATCAAAGGCCAGTGGTGGTGCTGTTGTATTTCCCATTCCTATGCGATGGTTAGTCGAGTTATTTATATTTAATGGTACTCTCTACTTTGAAAATGAGGAGGAACAGACAGCTTATTGTCAATGTTTGAATTTGTGTCCGAAACCTCGAACAGCGTTTGAAGAAGAAGCTTTCGAGAAAAATTGGATTGATATCGATGGATACGTTGATAAATTGGAACATCGTTTAGCTTTGCAACTTGATCAATGTAGTTTCCATTCGAATCCTTTACCATTGGTTCGAAAGATACTGGAAAATCGAAATCATATTCATGCACCTCTTATATCACATGTCGGAAGTATTATTTCAAATGCTCGAAAACTTTCTATTTCATAACATTTTGTGATACTTAAATATATGATTGTAAAAATACTGCAAAAATTTAGTTCTTTCTTTCAGAAAACGGAATAAATATAGATATGTCGTCACCTTTTCTTAAACTACCTGTTGAACTAATCTACCGGATTATGGACCATTTAAATGATCAAACAATTTTCTGGTCATTTAGTCATGTATATGCACACGGTTCAACATCATCATTGCTTCCTATCATCGATATCAGGTTAATTTCGGCTTGTATTTCAAAACAGAATGAGAAGGAACATTTTATCTTGTTCTTTGCCCAAATAATACTCGACACTGATAGAAACCAGACATATTTGCTATATATTGAAAATGAATCGATCAAACGACTTCTTTTGATTATTTCATCTTATCTGAATTTCTCTTCTTTCTCCCTATTTCCATATAGACACTTGCCACTCTCCATCTTCCATTGAACAATATTCGTGCTAAATATGCACAACATCTAACTCGAGCCCTACATAATCATCCCATAAAACAGCTTGTTTTCTTTCCAACTATACATGTCCTACAATTTATCAATCTACGTAGACACTAACCACTTTCCATCTTCACGCCAACAAAATCGGTGATGAAGCTGTACAATATCTGGCTCAAGCACTACACAACAACACAGTAGGACAACTTATTTTCTTTTCAACTGCACACACACACGCACACACACACACATCAATACCTATTAATATAGACACTCATCAATCTCCAGCTTCATGGGAACGATATCGGTGATGCAGGAGTAGAACATCTGGCTCAAGTATTACGGAGTAACACAGTAAGGCAATTTTTTTTCGTTTCAACTGTATACACATTAATATAGACACTCACCACTCTCAATCTTGGTGGAAACGATATCGGTGCGGAAGGTGCAAAACATCTAGCTCAAGCGTTACAGAAGAACACAGTAAGATAACTAGTTTTCATTTCAGCTGCATACACACCAGTATTATTCAATATAGACACTGGTCACTCTTGATTTTCGACAAAATGAAATCAACAGTTTATCTCTACATCAACTTTTCAATATGGAAGATCATCCTGGTAGCAGAGTTGTATTATAAAGGCGATCGGTACTTTTTTGGGCGACTTGATGAACTATGATGAATTTATTTTCTATATGAGATTGGTTAGGATACATCTAAATATCAATCAATCTATCAGCTATCTAATTTGGAGTCAAATGGTATCATTTCGACGAAAGGTTACCAAACAAAAAAAACGAAATTTTACGTTACTACCTTGAATAACTTTAAATTTCTGCAAATTTGCATATCGAAATATCCTTATAAAACTAGCAAAAGAAATACGAGACCAAATCAAATTTACTTATCGCTATGCAAATATCACGAACTTTTTTTTTCCTTATCTTTCATAGTGTGCATTTAGTATCAATAGATATACTTTTTTTTACATTATAAAACAAGAATATTGCTGCGGCTAGAATAAATGACTGACGAAGTAGTTGCACGTGCAGTAGCTTCAATTAATGAAGTATTAAATTCTTCATCCAGGAAATTTTCAAAGAAGGAACAATCTCGATTAATCGATACTCGTCATTGTCTAAATCGATTACTTGAACCGAATATATCAAGAAATGATTGGACTATATCATTCTGTCGACAATTAAATCGAATGTTGGATAATAATGATTCTTTAACCGAACATTTTTGGGAAGAATTACATTACGATATCCTCTATATACTTGAAGAAGCGAAGAACGAGCAAAATAAAGATCATGATTGGCATCGAATTGTTCAGAAGGTAGAATTAGAACGGAAACAAAGACTACATGATGCCATATTGAAATCGGTTAGTGGTGATACATCGAGTCGATTTCTTCGAAGAATGGAATTCGAAAGAGAATTGCAACAACGTGAATTATATTTTAATCAGATTGTTAAAGACCCAAAAAGTTTACGTCAACTATTTTCTGAATATGGACATTTCCTTGAAGAATATCTTCACAAATGTATTTCATTCCATTCAACAATCGAAGTAAAAGGTCTGACAGATGATCTCTTATGTAGAAATTATGGATTGGAAAAACGAACACGACTTACAGAAAAATTGCAATGTATTAATATAACAACGGATTGTTCGAATAGATTATTGAAGACTTTAGATTTTCAATATTCACCTGAAGGCCATTTTTCTAATAGAGATATTCAAGATCCTAGTGATTTCATACCTTCAACGATGCAAATACACCCGAATAGAAATACTTCATCGAAGAAACTAAGTCATATACTGCAATATGATCGATGGATTGTTATTTTAGGTGATCCAGGTAGTGCAAAAACGACGCTACTTCGATGGATTACACGTGTCTTCGCTGAAACAGCTTTGTCTACTTATAAAAATAGATTCATTCGTATTCCTATTTTAATTCGAATTGGAGAATTTGCAACGTGGCTTGATCAACATGAAACAAAAACCTTAATCGATTATATTGGTGAACACACTTGGTTTACACAACGTTATTGTCATGATGAGAAAAACATATTGCAAGAGTTGATCTCTTATGGTCATGCTTTAGTTCTACTTGATGGACTTGATGAAATACCTGATGTTCCACGAAGAAGTGAGATTATTGATCTTGTTCGAACGTTTATTGATGAGCATTTACGTGCACCCGATTTTATCTCAGCATTTGATAATCAAATATTCGATCATTTATGGTTCGATCAAATCATGGAAACACGACCATTGAATAAATTTGGTGGTAATCAGATAGTTATAACGAGTCGTCTTCTTGGATATGATTTCTGCCCACTTAATGGTCCGTTTATTAAACATTACGCATTAGAATTGTTAAATCATGATGAAGCTATGAAATTTGTCAAAGAATGGATACTACAAGTTGAGAAAAGTGTACTCGATAGTTTACTAAGTGAAGGTATACAAATTGACGAAGGATTAGTCGGAATGTTATCAAAAAAACGAAATAATGTTGCTGAAGCAATATTTGAAAATAGTTCGCAGTTATTGTTATCAAATCCTGCTTTACTAGTATTGATATGTACGTTTATTTTTCAGTTATCTGATAATTTTCAACCTAAATCTCGAATCGAAGTGTATTATCATATTGTTCAAACAACATTTCATCTCTGGAGAAAACAAGAACCAACTATTTCAGAAAGTCTAATAAATAGTACTCTGAGCAATCTTGCTGATTATCTTCATTTAAAATCTCCATCCGGTCTCATAGACGCATTTGATATGGAACATCTATGTCGTTTATCATTAAAACAAGAAAACGTTTCTAATGATCAAAGAACAGTACGTCAAACTGTGAATAAATTAATACGTCTACTAGAGTCCGACAATGGCATTGCTGTCGAGAAAGGCCTACAAGTCTTTAGTTTTTCACATTTATCCTTTCAAGAATATTTCGTAGCACAATCTTTGGTGAGAGGTTCCTCGATTAAAAACATAACAAATCGTATTCTTTCATTGGTTATGAATACTCGTTTTCGTGAATCATTACGTCTTGCTCTTGGATGGATCAGTTGGAAATGGTCAGTTGATGATTATGAAAACTTCTGCAATTCTCTTCTCAATTCAACTGAAAATTATCAAATTCCATTTGGAACACTTCTTTTCTTTGATGCATACAATGATTTGCAACGGTTGCCTTCAAATACAATTATCTTTACTGCGCTCAACAGTTTATTTGATCATCCATCGAATGTAATTACAGAGAGATATATAGTACCGAATTTAGCGAAATTGGATGAATCTATCATACAAAAATGGATGGAATTACGTTTAAAAGATGAAACATGTCTTAAAAAGTTTTGTCAAATTCTACCACGAAAACATTATCCATTTATATATCAACAATTATGGTCTTTGCATAGCACAAGTCTGTCATGTGAGTTTATAATTGATCGAACATTACGAAAGATCATGATATCAAGTGATATTCCTGATCAGATTTTTAACAGAGACTTTTCGTCATTTATTTTGGCTCATAATATCTGTCTATTGAATATTCATCCATTGATCCTTACTATTATTTTCACAGTATGTGGTGGACTCTATCTTGCAAAGAAAAAAGATATAATCCAAATGGAATTCTCCTTGAAACGGATGCATCGTGAATCTTCGATTTTAGTTCCAATTATGGAATATTTAGATAATACAAAAGAACCACATGAAATCAAAATTCAAACTCTCACAAAAAATTATCAGAATTCTCTTCAACATATTTTATCGTCGGATACATCAGTTGATACTGTTGATATATTTATTGCTGTGATATGTTTACAAGGTATTTCAGAGGCACATATCTATCAAAAATATAATGGATATAAGGCATTACCCTTGGCACTCGAGAGATTTAAATATACATGGTTCTATTTTAAAGAATTCTGCGCTCGTAGTCATTTTCATCCTGGCATGTCGTTAATTCGATCTGAAATCGAATCCATTCTGAACGAATTCTTTTCACAATGTAGTCAATCCGATGAGCAACGAGTATCATTTTCAGTAGCATGTGCAGCTGCATCAAAGAAACTTGGCTTATGGAATTCATCGATATTGATCGAAGACGGTATTTTGAGAACGGAACTCGCCAAATCTTTTCATTCTCAATCCGAATGTATTCATCTTATCACTGAAGAAAAATTAAATACTCTAGCTAAGACTCTTCATTCAACAAATATCTTTCAATGCAAACCAATCATGTTACTTAACTTTGTACCACAATCCTTACAATCACTCTATTGGAACATTCGTGATTCCTTACCATTCATCGTATTCTTAACACAATGTTTAGCACATTCGGAAGACATTGATAAGGATGATTTGAACGCCTATCTTACATTACCCATGTTATTACCAATATTGAAAGAGCATAAACTTGAACACTATGCTTTAGTGATCTTTCAGGAAGAGTACTATCATGGTAGATTTGGAGATACAGATCGTCAGGAGTTTCTGAAAGCAATGCAGGCTCACAAGTTATTAGATTCATTTCCTAAGAAAAAATCGACAGATTGGAAAATCGAGATCAATATAGAGCATCAACGTATTGCTGAATTAAAACATGACATATCAAGTCAAGATAAAGATGTAAAGCTTTTTGCTGCTTCTATTTGTCTTACTCGACTTTTTCAAGAACAATATCGTTCTTGCAAAGACGAAGCTAAAAGTGATGAAATACGCTTCGCTGTAGCAAATATATCCGATCCATTATTACGAACAATCGCATTGAGTATTATATTTGATATAGATTATTACAGTTTGATCTTTAGTAAAGAACGAAAAAGTGCGCTACAATGTGAAATGATTAGTATATTACAATCTTCACTTGCAGATCTTTCATTACTGAAATCAACTCTTTTGTTTATTCGATGTTATTCAGCTCGTAAACATTTTCCAGGATCGTTTCAATGTATGGCTCATATTATTGGTAAAAAACTGAATGTAGCATCTGTAGATGAAAAACAAGCAGCATATATTGCATTGATGCAATTGAATAATCCAGATCTTGCGCCTTATCTATTCGAATTTGCCAAACAAACGAAGATTTTAGCTAGTCTTCTTCAATTGAATTCAACAACATTCTTTCGATATTTCATCGATAGAACATCATTTGTTTCATCTAATTCTATACTTCTATCATCGATGTATCTCGTTGAATTGGCTTTCGATGTTCAAATTCTAAATATGTTTGCTGTTAATGACTCTCACAAGCATGATGATATTTCAATTCGACAAGAGTTAAAAGATGAAACCATGATGACATTCAAAATAGCATCATGGATTACAACTGTCTTGGAGATTTCGAATCAAGAAGAAATTGTTTCGATTATTGCTGATACACTTCATTGTTTAGAAATTGAGCAAAATGCTCTTTCAATTGTTGAGAAATGGCTCAACTATCGAATGGATAAAAATTTACGATTTTTTGCACATTATGCTGCTTTACAATTAATTATTCATGGTTCAGACAATTCAGATTTGATCGATATTATCAAGGAGATACTTGTTATCGATAATAAATTTCATTTCGAATCTTTTGTCAATCATCTAGTGACATCACCATGTATCAATGAAAGTATTCTCCGACAAATATTAATTATATTACAGAAAAATTTTCATTATTCGTCGAAAATTTCTGTATGGATTGTTCGTAAAGAGATACTCGAACTATTTCTTGATTTGGAACACAATCGAATTACATCTGATCTTTCAAGCAGACCATTTTTATTGATGATAAACGGTTGTTCAAAAGATTTACAAATCTATCTTCGAAATAAACTAATTGAAATAAAAGATCCTAGGGAAGAGAAATATATTGCGACTGTTATCAAATGGATGCTTCAACATCTAAATTGGCATGACAATAAGCAATATGTTCGCACATTACTTACTGAACAACGATTTCCTCTCATTCAAAAAGTAATTATCAATGATCTTAATTTTGTATTTCAAGACGAAGATTTACTTATCCATTTGGATGAAATCATTTGTTCGTGGAAAACATATCGAGACGATGTCATAGCTGTTTGTTTATTAAAATATGGTAATTGCTTACTGAAATTTAAGAGCGATGAAACAGATTTAGATATCTCCAATGAAGTGATTGATAATCTTAATAGTCTTTTTCAAACTTCATCTTCAGAGATTGTTTCTATTCGAGCTGCATTATGTTTAATTCTTGTGCAAGAATCAAATTTAGAACTTAGTACAATATCCAGTTGGATTGACGAAAATCTAGATGCAACATTTGAAAAACGATATAAGTTTCTTGTACAATTGTCTCTGTACGATGTAGATGATGATTTATTTTCGATAGTAGATGGTTACAATGGATTTTCTCAATTGTTAGAAACGAATTTAAGTATATCTGTCGAAAGGCTCCTCAGTGATTTCTACGCTGATCTATGTAACAATGATAACAATAACTATATTTCTGATCCTACACCTGACTACATTTCCATAGCTCTAGACGTTTTTGAAAGTCAACCTGATCAATTTTGTGATATAGTACGAAAATGTCAATTTGGTGAAGAAGAATTCAAAAGTGAACTGATTCCTTATTGCAAGAAAAATCCAAAGTTTAGTGGACAATTAATGGAACTTTATATCGCTTTCGGTACGGTTACAACAGAACTTGTTGATATATTAAAATGGTTTGGAGGTTATCATAAGTTGAATCATATAAAACAACTCAAACAAATACCTGATCATGGTGTTATTGAAAATGTGTTCGATCTAATGGATTTGACAACATCAAAAATAGAATTTGAAAATCTTTTTGATATATTGGAAGCTCTCTTTCAAGCTGATGCAATATCATTGCGAGAAATTCATCAAAGAGTCCCGCTCATTAATCATATATTATATGATGATTTCAATCGTGATGAATGGCGTCATACAAAAGATATTATTTGTGAACGATTATTGGATCTTAGTTATTTCAAAAATGAAGACAGGGTTTGCGCTAAAAGAAGCAATTTTACTCCATGTAATATTGACGAAAAATTTGAGAAGGAAAGACATGATTTGGATAAAAACTGTGCTCTATTTTCCACACGAAATAATCTGATTATTCAACTTGCGTCCTTGAAGTGAAAAAAATAAAAACAAAATTTTCGATAAATTGCAAAATCTATATACGTCAATACTTTTCTTTCATTGCTTTTTTTGTTCTGCTTGTTCTTTTTTATTTGGCTTAGGAAGAGAAACGCATACAGAAACATAATAGAAGGGATGCATTAATTTTTTTGTCTACTCTGAATGGTAAGGTTAGATCTGGATTCGAGTTTTTTGCGAAAGGATTTGCCTGTAGTTTATGCTGGTTCTCTTTTAGGTTGTACTCTATGCAGAATTTGATTCTTCATCGAATGATGTTATTTTAAGGTGAGGTCACCGATGGAAAACATGAGGTTTTACCATGGGCGAAACAATTAAGACTTCGCGTCTGAAGTCATATAGAGAGAAATCTTTTGGAGTCTTTGAAATCTTGAAGTCTGCTGTTTCCCCCTTGCAGTAAAATACCAGGAGGTCCATTATTCATGAAACACCCGTTATAAACCAATATATCTTACTCAAAATTTCCACTGAAACACAGCATGAACAGAGTACTTTTGGTCACGGACTCTCACACTTCAGGGTAGATAGTACTTTCTCGAACTAAAAATTTTCTTTCATTTGGAACAGCACTCATTTCTTGAAGTTCGACATACAGTCAAAGCCATCTGATGAGATTCTTTAGCAGGAATCGAAATCGCGATAATGGTTGCTATACTCACCCTCAACACCCTCAGCTGTAGATAGTGAGAATGTTCATTCATTGTTTTTCTTTCCTTTTTCTATTTTATCATGATATATTTGAAGTATTGTCACCATTATTGATTAAAGAATAAAAAGCATCAACAGAAAAATGGCGCAATTAACAAAAGAAGCAATTATTCATCGGTATGAGTTATTAAAAGAATCTGTAATCAATCATCAAATGTCATTACAAGACAAAGATAGGTTATTATGTCGTCTCGAAGAAATTGAGAATGACATTATTGCTAATCGTAAAGCCGCTAACAAATTTTTGCAACAATGGGATAGTCAACTTAAAACAATTCAAGATGATCTTATTGTTGCTACAGGTATGTTAATAAATTAAGATCGTAGTATAAGATGATATTTAGTATGTTGAGACTTCTTTTAAGAAAATAATGTTCTCAGATACACTCAATTGACATTTGACACCGATATTTTTTTAGT
>Ga0209915_1002666_pt1 | contig 17693 bp, 18 predicted proteins | sample ThiBiot_750_plan_FD_183952 | JGI IMG/M metagenome (GOLD analysis project Ga0209915, IMG submission 183952) | Wastewater bioreactor microbial communities from Cape Town, South Africa - Thiocy_cont_750_plan (SPAdes) | ecosystem: Engineered > Bioreactor > Thiocyanate-remediating > Anaerobic-Aerobic... | reverse complement strand
CAAAAAAAAAAAAAAAAAAAAAATATTTCTGCAAAGTTACCTCTAAAAAACCAGGACAACCGGTGACAACGACGTCTTGAAAAATGAGAGCGGAAATGCCAGAAAACGCCCAAAGAAAAGGGCTCGCGCTTGCAGAGCAACTTTCCGAGCATTATATCAGCGAAAGATGAATAAAATGGAGTAACGCACCTAAAGGCTACTGGTGTGGAGGGTGCGGAGGACTGGATGGTCAAGTTTAAGTTGGCCGGCGCAGATAGCCCGAGCGGTACAGAGATGTTTTGCAAATCAAAAGAGCCCAAAAATATGAGATTCACTTCCCCACCCGCGCCCTGGGCCGCCGCAAGACCTTCAACAAGGGTGAACGGCTCAGCGGTGTTTGTACCGTTATTTCCTGCGATTGCGGTGGGCGAAACATACCATGTTTCTGCTGCTGTGCCCTCTATTTAAAAAATATCTTACGTTAGCCGTTTTTTCTAACGGACTAAATACAAACCAAAAGCGATAAGCACAGCCAGGATAGCATAGTAGGCGCTCAAGGCCGCAAGCAAGCCCTGCACCTTCATCCGCGGCATGATGTTTTTTATAATAACTACCGCCAGGCAACGCAATTTACTTTTTTTCGCCGATGATTTTCTACGGTTCGAGGTTAATATTTGAAGACTGATTGCGTAGTGTAATAAACTACCAGCAGGATCTATGCTCCGTATAGTGTCTGCTCTGGGTGATCTCTAAGCCAGAAATGTTCATGGACTCGTCCTCGTCGTTATGGACAGAAAGAGGAACAAAGATGTACCACTCGCTTGCGTCCAAGTCATAGAAGGTATCTTTCACCACCGATTTGCGGTGGCAAACGCCAGCTGCAGCAGACGCCAGTAAACATACAAAAATGCGGTGCCACTCGGGAACTGTAGAGCGAAGCCATTTTGACACAAGATCAGCACCGTTCTGCGACTCTCGCAGGAACTGCGAGGAACTCAACTGTTCTACACCCTTTGGATTCCTCTCAAAAAGCTCCCAAAGCGCCGGGCACCACATCTCAGGCACCCCCTCTTCTCCCTTTATCAACAATTTGCTGCCACTCTGTTCGCTGCTACGAGTATTTCCAAATGATGTGAAAACGTGATGATGTCTGACTTCCAATTTCACAGTCGACGAAGCCTCAGGATCCCAATCAGACCACTCCCATTTCCATTCCACACGGTCCCCGCTTGTGGTTGGTTCTTGCGTGGTGATGATACGTTGCCAGGCCGCCTTCAACTCCACACAGAAGACCCAACCGTACCAACTCCGAGAAACCAGCGCCAATCGATGCAGGTCTGCCAACTCCAGATAGGTTGCCAGACCATGAGCAGGAGGTAAAGATCGGAAGATCTGCAAGGAAGCGGAAGGGGGATCCTCTGCATCAAATCGCTCTTTCTGTCGCCGCAACACCCCCAATCGAACGGCTCTGAATTCTGCATGACACATCATAGAACTCTGCAAGTTGTTTGGGAAGTGCAGAAGGACCCAGAGCTGCAATGACAACATTATATGCATACCACTGTGTAGCTCTATCCCCGGCAGTTACCTCGTTGCTGCCCCCAAGTAGGTGAGTACAAAGTTCAACCTGAAGCGATTCGTTCTTAAAGAACTGGGCACCTCTCAAAATAATTGACGCTAAAGACTTTTGGCCGGCGGTTAGAAAATGGGTAATCGTGGACACTCTTCATGTTGGGATTTACCTCATTGCGTATACCATCGATGAGAAAAATATTACTCAGTCTGTCACCGCACACAGTATTCAAGTTGCCTTCTGAGAGGCGACACATACTATTCAGCCTCGGCTCTTTAAAGGATAACCCATATCGCGTGTTGATCTCTTTCAATACGACATCAACCTGCCGTTAACTTGGTGAGTGATCGTTATCCTCTGTTATAGCAAAAACCAATTACCCAAAAGCAATTCGTATCTTCGATTCTTGTGTAAGGGGGTTTGTTGGGAATAGCAAATTCTAGAACAGCTTTCCCGCCGACCCTTACCATGAGTTCAGGCTGAATTAGCCAGACATGCACAGTCGTTTCCATCCAGCCTCTTCTTGATGTGCTGTTCTGCGAACAAATTTGATTTTTTTCCCCACGCTAAGGGGGTTAGTTTCCAGATAAAACCGGGAAGCTAGCGTGGTTTTTTTTGCCGGATTCCCACGGTGTTAGGGAGTTGACCAATTGAAAGAAGAATTGCTATGCGAAAAAACAAGACTTTACTCATGGCTTAAATACACAATTATTGAACACACACGCGATGTGAAGTGCATGGAAGGTTTTGCAGGGGGAGGCACCACCTCAGTTTCTTCTTCCTCTCCCTTTTTATCCTTCTGGTCTGGTACAGCATCTTCTTCTGGTGATGTTGGGGTGAGATGAGTCTCTTCAGCAACAGCAATGCCATGAGTTGTTGTGTCAGTCATGTAGGCCATCGCACCACGCTGAGACTTGTGCTTCGTCACAGACATGATAGTTGGGGTGTCCCATCCAGCCTCATAGAGCCATGTTGCAACAGTTCGGCGGAAGCTGTGAACACTGCGGTTTTCAAGGGAGAGCCCTGCAGACTCACAAAGCTCCTTAACATATTAAGGCTTTCTTGGAATGGATAGCATGAAGGACTCTGCTCCCCCAATCAAAACCCCTCCCCCCCCAACGGCGATGATGACGGTAGTGGTGACGATTCTGCTACTGCCGTAGTCTCGAAGACTTCCAAGGGTGCAGGCGGCACCCGCAGTAATTCTCCTCATGGCATAGTTTGTAATCTGTAACGCCAACGGCCTTCACAACACCACCAACTTTCCAGACAAACCCAGACGCTTCCTCCAGCACCTCCTCAATTCTTCTGCTGATTTCGCCTTCATCTCAGAGCCTCATTTCACTTCCGACGACAACCCAAGGGCCCTCATCCCTCACGCAGTGTTTGCATCATTCCACCTTAAACAGCGCGGGTGTGCGTTAATTCCTCTGCGCCCCAGTGTTCGCTTCTCCGACGTGTCCACCGATGTCGAGGGCTTGTTGCCACTGTCAACACTCAGCCCCCCTTGAGAGTGTGTGGTATCTATGCACCCAACTCAAAACAAGAGGTTCCTTCGTCATCTCCTGTCGCATGTGGCAGGGTCTTGTGACCTAGTCATAGGCGACTTCAACTTTCGTCACGAGATATAGGGATCGGTCCCCCCCCCCAAATCTCCCCTCGACAACGCTGATATATCTCGTGTCTCGATGCCCTCAACAAAGCGCGATTCTTTGATCTGGCCCCCTTCGCTCCCCACACAACTTTTGCCACCGCAACGGCCACTACACTGCTCGCCTCGACCGTTGCTATGTGAGGAAGTTCCCTTACTTCTCCTCATACATCTCCACCCTGCACCAATTCCCCACCACCCACAATCTTTCTGACCATATCCCCACCGTCACGCACCCCTCATCTCTCCGGAGCCGATTCCAAAGGGGCTCTTCTTTTTGGAGGCTCAACCAGAAGCGACTCAACCCCCACTCCATCGCCGCCCTATCCCACTCTTTGGCTCACTTCGCCCCCTCCTCCAACCTGTGTCCGTTTTGGCCAGTTGGGAGGAGGTCAAGCTCATCACCAAGTCCAACTTCACTGCAGCCCCCACATTCCGACGCAAAGGGACAGGGGTCGGGTTCCCGGGCGATCACCCAGGTCCCCTCTCCCAACAAGGGCAAGGACCCTCTTCAGGCCCAATACAAAAAGAGGCTGTTGCTGGCACGCATCACCGCCGATAAAGCCAAAGAGCTCCCCTCTCCCCTACTCACGCGGGTTATTGATGACCGAATAGCCCAAAACCACATACCTGCAGTGGTCGGCAACAACCACAGAGTCTCCACAGCTCAAGTCAACATCAGCAATGTCTTCGGCTCCCACTTCGCCGCCACCTACTCTCCCAAACTCCTCAGCCACTCCAATCTATTTAGCATATATTTTTAAGTTATCCACATTTTCTGAAATGATACACATTGTTGTAACTTAAAATAATCTATTTATCTCTTGTTATATGTATTTCTTGTAAGTATCATTTGTATTGTTCAAACAACCTCTTAAAATACGAAATTGGACATAAATTATGGCTTTTAAAGGATACTCTGAAATACGGGTATGCTAACTATGTGGGGATTGCGAAGACGGGCGGTGTAGGGGCTATTGTGACCGCTACCATTCCCGTAACCGCTGGAGAGACACTCGGAATACTTGTGGGTGGCAATGGAGGAAGTGGATCTACCGGAGGTGGCCCTTCAGACGGTGGAAAGGGTGGATTCAACGGCGGGGGGGTCATGGTGGCAACACTGACTATTCAAAGAGCGCTGGTGGAGGTGGAGGAGGTGCATCCGATGTGCGACAAAACGGCTTCGCCCTTTCGAATCGCGTTGTGGTTGCTGGTGGAGGTGGCGGGAATGGTGCCGAAAACAACCCTTTCCGCAGCTTCCCTAATCCCTCCGGGGGATACGGGGGGCAACCCAATGGTGGAGCGGGAGTCCACCCAAAAACAAACCTGCTGAAATCGCTGGAGGTGGTACACAGAGCGCCGGAGGTGCTGCAGGTGATGTAAAGGCCACTGCTGGGCAAATGAGTTTCCGGAGGCAATGGGGCTGATGCAGAGTTGGGCGGAATATCAGACCTTGGTGGGGGTGGTGGGTACTATGGAGGCGATGGTGGAGGTAGTTACAACGGTAGCTGTTCTTATGCCGGTGGAGGAGGGGGCGGTTCTTCATTCGTGATTGCTACCGCCACGAATGTCAACTATACCAGTTCCTCAAACACTACAGAACCACATATCACCCTCACTTGGAACGTGCTTTCCGCCGCCAGTACCACCCTCACATCTTCAGCCAATACTTCCAACAGCGGAACTTTGGTAACCTTCACCGCCACCGTGAGCGGTTCTCTGTCGGGAAGCCCCACCGGGACCGTGAATTTCCTTGATGGGACCACCGTGCTGGGGTCTGGAACAGAGGTGGTCACTTTCTCCACGGCCTCGTTGTCTGTTGGGACCCATTCCATCACCGCAAACTATCTCGGGGATTCGCTAAACTTCCAAAGCACCTCCTAGATTGTGACGGAAGTTGTCAATGCTCCGCCTGCCTCGAGTCTACGTGAAAGCAACAACTGGTATCCCTTCTCATTTAAGGGAGAGACACTGGGAGTGTGAATGTGGGGTAGTATTATATGCATGTGTTTAGTTTTACCTACAAGGTTGCGTTCCGCGTGTGAACACCTAACCGCCTTACTCCATTGTGTACATCCTATCGTTAGATGATGAGTTGCCCATGTTTTGCGAATTTCGAGATATGTGCGTTTGCGCAACACCTTATTTTTTTTAATGTATATTATGTGGGATTGATATTTCGCCACGCGTGCAGACAAGCCTCCCGTAAATGCGTGTGCTGTCCCAGTAAAGGCACACCGAATGTACCGCGCGTCTTCTTGATCTGGAGTGTTGAACACCTTGCTGAGCTCGGGAAAATTAGTTATAAGATCAAGAACTCGCACTGACGCAAGAAGAAGATCGTCTACTAGATCCCCAAGGGAGCATAATGAGCGATTCATTTTAAAAGGAGATTGCATCTGAAGTGCTTCAGTCAAGACTCGTGAAATGCGTGCACTCATGCCACAACGATATCCTAACACCCAGTTTAAGTGTACCAGTTTATTCAAATAACAATCCCTGTGCACGGGGGATTTTTCTTTAGTAGCACAAACGTGTGTAAACATAATTCCTTCTGTGGTATCATATTGCCTTCGATGTCCCGTTGGACTGTGCGTACTTTATGACAGCAAGGCATGAAATCTTCGTCCTGGATCTCCAACTTGTGTGCAAGTGCTCTTAAATACCCCCGCATTTATGTTCTGATGGTTATTTGAAGAGGCAGGCACCTTATGGTGAACTCTCCCATCATCAATTGAGCTTGGCGCCTGGGTCTATGCCACTGCCAAATCTAGTAAAAACTATTACCCAATCACCAAGGCCAATAGCGGGAACACAATATGGCAATTAGCATGGCTCCAGAGTAGTAATGGAATGGAATTTGACATGGCCACCAGGTAAGTTATTCCCAGAAAGGATTGTAGCAAATCGCTTATATTTTCCTCGGACCAATTCTACCAGTGTCCTCATCGTGAAGGTATCTTTTTTTTTCACCCGAAATTTTCGTTCTCTGTCTCATCATTCATTTCTTTGAAAAAAAAAAAAAAAAAAGGAAAGACAAACAGTCCTGGTCTCTATCATTCTGCAGAGATGCTATACCATTTGTGTCGGGTTTAAGTGGAATGAACGAATTTTGTTGGTCATCTTGATCTGGGATTCAAGAGAAAGGCTATTGCGTGCTTGTTTGGCTGCATGTGGTGCTATCGCGCTCCAACTTTTGGCACAAGCGGCAAACCAAATACCCCCCCCACGCGCGTTTGCACTTTCAAGCCTCCATTGCGACTATGCCCGAATTTTCTTGGAAGTCTTTAATCAAATTACTCTTCAACGTTCGCCTTTATTTGATTTTTCACATCGCTCTACTATGCAAACATTACAATGTGGAGAACCTTTAAGGGAAAGGAGAAACCCTTATGCGGAGTGGACAATGCCCACCCCACAAACTCAAATACCCAAGCAGTATATTCCTTGCCGTTGGCATCCCTGTCTAGGGTGCATCCGCACGAAGGACAGCGGAAGCTTGAAACTACCCAGGGCAATGATGCAATGTCCCGCAGGCACCACAGGTCATGCTCGTGTATGCCTCATCGCACAAGACCACCTTGCACGAAGGATACTCTCGAACTTTGTGCAGCAGGTCTCCTCTGTGTGTAGATAGTTCCGTTGGTAGACTACTTTCCTCTTTGTCTTGTTGAATGAAAAAACCGCCCAGGAGGCCTATACTCCAAACTCGTCCAGTAATTTTGGTAGCCTCAGCACTAGGTTGGTATTCTCTGGGGGAGGGGTGGTCCGACTGTGTGGGTTAGATGGTACCAGCTGTGGTTATTCCTCACGATCTGTGTTGGGGGGGGAATATAAGGGTAAGCTAGTACCGGTGAACAGATTTGCCCGATCTCAACAGTTGATATCGAGAGAACGAAGATTCTAAAAACTACCAATGGAAGCTAGCACCATGCCGAAAGACAAGAAAGGCATGGATGTTGTTTTGGAATGAATATGATTCTCATATTCACCACAGATAGGAAAACATGGAACGCAACTGGGAGGCGGCGCTGTTGTCAGCTTGCCGCGCGTTGATAAAATCAACGGGAGTCAAAGGCGGATAGGGATAGGCCAGTTGCGTGAGCAGAGTGCTGTTGGGAGAATGTAAGGTCGACGCAAGTGTTGGGGGGGTAGGGTAATGTGCCTGAAGTTGGCGGCTACACCGTGCACCGGAACGTAGGTTGAGTTCAAGGGCACGTCCGCGGCTAGTAGGCCAGCAATTCATTCGATTGTTTGCACAGGCAATAATTGAGTGGGAAGCCCAGGATTCCACAAGTCAGCAGCGATTAACGCGACCGCGCTAGATGCTGTGGGTTGTGATAGAGCGAAATACCCCACATTATGTCCTCTGCATGATCTGTTAGGATGCATTTTGGGGGATCAGGTATCTCGTACCTGCATGGCAGTTGGTTGTTTGCGCGAAGAAGTACATGGTGTGGATCCTGTCGGTGAGGCTGTAGGGAGCATTCTCATCGACAAATACAAAGTTGGCCTGTGGGAAACATGTGGTCCAGTAAATCCGCGCAGCAAAGGACACAATGATTGTGCTCCCCAAGTTGATATATATACCAGTACTGCACGCAAAGAATGGTGATTACCGAATTGGATAAGGGGGAGGGGGAGGGGAACACCTCCTACCTTGCTGCGTGATCGTGGTGGTGATGGGAGACAAATACATGGGTGATGGGCTTTCCAATATTGGCGTTTACCCAGCTCTGCACCAAGGGCGCTTGGAAGAATGGGGCATCTACGGCCACAACAAAGTCGCTAAACTCGACCACCGGTGTGTTATATACAGTGCCCGCGAAGGTGAGCAGGTGCACTGAGGGTACGGGAGCGGTCGCAGTGATGCTGGACAGGTTTCAGTGTAGGGTCCACCGTACAAGTAGATGTCGGATATTTCCTGGACATAAGGGAAAGGTACTGAGGAGTAGGGATTCGCCGGGACTGGTGTTCCCTGTTATAATAGGCAACAGGTGAATCTTGCTGGGAGTGAAATTGGGGGTGTGCGAACCGTGGGCAGGGGATCAAAATATCCTGCTGGGAAAGTTGGGTTCGTTGATACCGATGACAAAGTGGTTGACAAGAAGGCACTATATTTTGAGAGTAAATCAGTTGTTCTAGTTGGCGCCCGCACCTTCCAAGATACAAGTAGCGTTGAATGAACGGAAAGGAGACGCCCGATACAACCTGGTAGTTACCTAGCTGTAGGTCGTATGGGGTGGTATCATACAAGGGATGAGTATCGAACACGCGAATGATGAATGGCAAGTTGGTGGTTTTATCCAACAGGAGTGTGTACACGCCAACTGTTACTAAAAGGCGAATGTAAGGCGTCTGTACAGGATACGGGATTGACGTACGTGTCGAGAACGCAACTCCATTAAAGGTTGTAGCGGTGCCATCAACAGCAGCCCCGTTATTGAGGATCTGATAGAGTCCGTATTACAAAGGGGATGTTGGAGCGTACTTTAGCTTACCCCCAGCAAGAATGTTGGCTCTAAGCGGGTAAGATCCCTTTCCCAGAAGGCCACATAGTCCCCATCCACATATCCACGCGGCGAAGGTATGGAAACGTCATCTGAGGAATACACCGTCAGAAATATGATTGACTTGTTAAAGTGGAGATGGCTTACCTGACCCATTCACGAAGCATGCATAGCCTTGCGCACCGGCCTTGAACACCATGGTGGCGACAACGTCCGCCAAATCGGGAGTTGGCGACGCGAAATAGGTCAAGATGGACTACAAGAGAAGTGTTATCAACCACACAAACTCGCGGCGAGCAGATGGATTATGGTCACCCGCTTCTCTGTCTTGTCGATGCGGACATTCAAGGTCCCGTTGAGCTTGAACGAAATCACCTGCGTCCCTTCCACGTTAACGGCCACGTTAGGCGTTCCCGGCTTGAAGCCTGGTTTCGTTGGGATGTAAGATTCAAGGCTTCCGAAGAGGGAGAGGTGTGGAGGTACCTTCGGCGACGCTAAACTTTAGATAGGAGTTGTAGTTGTATGTAACCGCATAGAGACTCTGCAGCGGTTTGTCCGCCCAAAGCTGTAATGGCTTTGGGCAGAAGAGTCGATGCGCCAGATGCAGCCAGGGCGAAAACGCCCAACAGCAACAGCAGTCCACAAAACGAAGCTGCGTGCATTGTGCGATGATGATGATGAAGAAACACGAGGATAGAGGAAGGAACGTGAGGAGGTCTACCAAAGTATTTAAAATAACCCTTTCGGATGATCCTCACATTCATTAGCAGGCACCCAATAGGATGGACCTTCCGCCATGACGCCGAGATGAAGGAGGATATCTTTCATCAAGAGTGTTATGTTTACCTCTGATTATGAGCAAGAGCTCAATCTCTACAAATCCGACACAACTCACCCTACAGACCAGTTGTACACTCTTCCCGATGCGATAGAAGCAGCTTCTCCTTGGGCACCATTCGCTTCTCGATCCCTGAGATCTTGTTCCAACCAGAATTGGATCGACTTGAGACTAAACCCTCTGCCAGAGAGAATCGACTGGACATTGTATCATCCCAACGGTTCAGTTGAACACTGCAAAGCTCTTTGGAACAACATCGTCCTCACAGGAGGGGAACCTCCCTCCTCCCCCGGACTGACTCACTGACCGGCTTGAAAAAGAACTCCACAAGCTTCAACAAAAGAGGATCAACGAAAAGAGGGAAAAGGGCGGCGAGGAGGATACACAGAACAATGCGAATTTCCAATTAAGATCATCTCTCTTCCGGAACGAAGGTACTTGCCCTGTAGCATCGGCGTTGGTTGCGAGTTTGTCCACTTTTCAAAATGAATGGATTACAAAAGATGAGTATAATGAAGAAGGTCCAAGATTATGTGAGCCGAATAATTGTAAAGAATAGCTTCCAATGAGTAAATGGATAGCTTAAACCGCATTAGGGACAGCCTTCGAAAGAGACTCAACTAAAAAGAAGTAAAGGTATCGTGTGATAGATAATCAAAGGAGGCCGCAACTATTGCGATCGCAATTTCCGCTCAACCAGAAGAGGGAAATGGAGGATGTTCGTTTGCGCACAAAGGGAGTTGAACAGAAAAGCAATGGCCATCTTTAGCGAATATGTCGGCCGCCAGATAGACAAATAACAATTTGGTTTTAGACGGCAACAGAGCGACACCGTCCAACAGATGTATAAAAAGGTCGTTGACACCGGCAAGTGCCTTGGTTGCCAGAAAACCCCCCCGCCGGACTGGGCTCCCTGTATGGTTTCTTCTCCCTCCGCGTTCCTCTTTTGACATCGTTTTATCTGATAGACGACGACATGTATCCATTTTGGCCCAAGTGCGCTAAATGCTCTTGTCCCTGGGCTCTGTGCTGTCCACCTTCCTTTTGCGTTGCTCAGGTGAAACGCTATGCTGCGGGTAACCAACAAATTGTCAAAGATAGTTCTTCAAATCCTCACCATCCCAACCAGGGAAATACCTCAGATGGGCAAACAAGAACTTTGTCGATGGCATGCCCAAGAAATGCGTGGGCCAGTCCAAAGAGAAAGCAATAATAAGCTATCACAAGTCACCAGCGGGACTCAGCTGGTTTATTTGGACTTACAAAGGTGATACCTTGAAATGGCTGAGCCTAGCGAAGACAAGGTACGCAACTACGCCAGGGTCATTGACCCGCTTAACAAGGTTATATAGAAAGAAGCGTACAGGACGCAAGGGGTGAAGTGGCTGGCTCGCTTGTACCATATCTGCTATCGAAGCCATTTTTTTATGAATGGTTCTGATTTCCTTTCGCGCTTTGAAGAGACCATTGGAGCCGTAATCTATGAACCCCTCCACCCCGAACTAAAAGTCTTCGACATGGTAGTCCATTTCTTCCCCCCCCTCCTTGCGACACCTCTTGATGTTGATATTTTCTTTCCCAACTCAAAGAAATGGCTTGCCGAAGATTGGCAGAACGTTGAGAGGGAAGGCCCTGTAGCGTGGAGGATGTCGTTATTTTCGAAACAATTTTGCGATATGATGACTGCAGAAATGTTGAACTTCAAATTGTGCTGTAGGCCCATTCAATTGGTAAAGTCTTTACTTCCTCCACCATCCCGCAAACAAACATTTTCTTATTGAAAATCATCAGAATGTTATTGGAGTGTGTCTGGATGAGTACGGATGGAAGGACTTCATGTTGCAATTGGTGGAAAAGCTGAACGAGTTTCTGTCAACAAGGCACCACAACATCACCCTTGAATACAACTCCTCCTACATACTAGCCTACACATCGAATGAAGGTTCTCTAAAAATATCTTGGTTCGTACTAAAGCAGATCATAACCTTCTTTACCTTCGAAAGACGGTCATAAGCCTCATAACGATCAAACAGATCTGACAATCAACTGCTGTTTGAACTCCGATTTTGAGGGTAAGTTTCCCAAGCAATGAATTCAACGTGGTAAATCCCAAAAAGGTGGGGAGCTTGAGCTTGAAATTCCAAAGATTTGGTTCCCCAACAAGGTTAAGAAGCCCGCGGGGGCGCCGAAGAAGGCTCAACCATTCACGCAGCTTCCCCCAAACCATAAACGCCTTTACCGCATCGCGCCACAACCTATCAAGCCGTCATTCATCCAGGCGAAATCAGGCATTCCATAAACAATGTGACATCAGGCCAACGAATCCATTTATTGCGTAAATCTCTCTCTCTCTCTGTGTGTGTGTGTACAGACCTAACTTCATTATCTTAGTTTGGTTGAACGCAAGCAGCAAATTTGATCTCTTTACTAAATTGGATGAGGAGCTTCAATGTTATATCCTGTCCTTCCTTCCTCCCTCGGAGTTAGTCAAGGTGGCTTTGGTAAGCTCTTCATCCTTCCTCTGGATCCTTCATGAGTTCTCACGTATTTACAATTTGTAGTGCAACAAGCATATGCTTAAACTCACCAAGAGTGAGGTGGTATGGGAAGCGGTGTATAGAGGACTCTATGGCGCACCAGAGCTTGACACGTCTGTTTATCAAAAGCGGGTGAATGAAGCAAGCAGCTGGATTGAGCGCGTGAAGATCTGCACGAAACGTTGGAGTGTCCCGATGCCACTTTACGGCTATTGGAACGCGCCTCAAAATACTCCCCCCCGCATTTCCTCCAGGATACTCCCCAAATGCTCGCTCCTCCGTATTTCCTACTCCACCATTGCCTCCTCAACCACCTCACCCAAAACCTCCAAATTCACCCCTCGTCAGCCTTCCCCTATCCTCCTTTCCTCAACCTCCTCTTCTTTCTACTCTCCCTGCCCTTCCTACTTGGGGTACAACACCGCAGCCTCTACTTCCATCAGAACTTGCGATGGCAAAGAGAAGGAAACACACCGGCCGCTGTTTTGTGCAATGAGAACTTGATGTATGTCGTTCCGTTTTTAGTTTGCAAAGTTTCATTCCAAAAGACAAGACGAAGAGGAAAAAGCTGTGCTTATACTCTATCCTTACCGATGCGTCTCTTGCCTGCACCTCCCTCTATCCTTCTTCTTCCTCATCTACATGTTCTACAGCCCTCTTACTCTTTATGTGTATTTTTTATTTTATTTTATTTTTTTTTTTGAAAAGGTATTTGTTCACTTCTGGAGAGTCCACCTCTCGGAAGAATTTGAATGCCCCATCGTTTATAGGCTTGAGAATTTGCAAGATCAGGAGAAATTAACCGGACAGGCAGCAACAATCTCGAGTCCTCTTTCGTGATTCGCGTGACTTCCGAAGTAAAGGATTCGACAATCATGAAGATCAAAGATCAAACTCGAAACAGCGATCACGCGCAAAGGAACCACCGAAACCCTTGCAGAGGAGATCGCATCCTATTCCACTCCCGTTGCGATCTTCATCACTTCGATGGCTCTCTTGAATGTTGGGCCGAATAATCCTCAGGTTTAATTTTTATTTGAAAAGTCATTCGCATACAGTTTTAAACCAATGATTTTTCAACAATAGAGATGGCGCGCGGCACTATCTGTCCATGCAGCGACTCCTTGTCCTTCGTTGATTGCAATTCCTGTTGCCATGATTGCAGGTACAGTAGATATCAGTACAAATTTGGGAGCCCTAACATTTCCTTAATGTAAAACACAGGAATTGCAGTGGCTGCACGCAATGGCTTGGTGGTGAAAAGCGGCGCAACCCTCGAGAATGTGCCCAAAGTGGACATTGTTGTCTTTGACAAAACAGGAATATATCACACAATTCTTATATATAGTATTTACCATATATCCTTTTTAGGTACGGTGATAATCGGGACTCCTTCGGTTGCTGGAGTGAGTGTCGCGCCAACCCAACGTTGGACGCGACGGACCTGTCGAGACTCGCAGCTTGTGTCGAGATGTTCTCCAGTCATATTCTGGCAAAAGCAATCGTAGATCACGCGCATTCGCGCAACATTCCGCTCAATCCACCTGAATTCATCACAGAATTACATCAAATCGAAGGCAACGGAATTGAAGCGAAGGTATTTTACTCCCCCCCCCTAAAAAGGATCTGCTGATTAAATTCCCTTTTTCGAAAGGTACTTGGCGGGGCAAGAGAGTTTCAGGTTGTAATTGGGACTTCGAGGTTCTTGAGTGCTCGAGGCATTCACGTCACCGAAGTTCCTCCAAACAACAACACAAATCACCGGCCCAACTCGTCGGAAATCACAACATTCATTGGAGTAGACGGAAAGTTGCAAGGGTGGATTACCTTCGAAGACAAATTGAAGGAGGAGAGCATCGAAGTGGTGAAGAGGCTCCTTAAAAAAAAAAAAAAAAATTTTTCATACGGAAGACGAATAACAGACATGCGTGTTCCCCTACGCAGAAGCGATGATTGATGATTAGTATTATGAAAATTATTACCGTTGTTCTTGCCATAAACAAACCAATGTCAAGCAGTTCAAAGATAATCTAGAAGGACCCTCTAATGTTCCAAAATGCTTCGCCAACATTCAGCAAACTCTTGAACTTCCTCTCCTCCTTCTTTTCCTCCATATCACGCTGTTTGCGACTCAGGAGGATTCCAAGAACAAGTGTTCGCCGTCACACGAGACCATCAAACTTGAATCGCTTCGTGGCCAACACACGAATTTTCGATCTATAGGAATCATATGCTTCGTGAAACGACACTCGCTCTCTGGTCAGGGTGGTGCTGTCGTCTTTCTCGCCCCTGTACTCGAAAATAAAAAACCCCTTCATACCGAGGAAAAAAATGGAACTTATGCGGAAGTGACTTGCGAATTATGACTGTTTACTCATTCTTGTTTAGAGCGAGACTTTGCACTGCACCGGGATGTCAACGGGGTACGTACCAATTGAATTTGTACGTACAAATTCAATTGGTACAGAGTATTACACTGTCCCTTCTCCAGTATTATAAATGAAATGTAGAGGATAAGTTGTTCACATCAAGCACTCAATATTGGCAGGGTATGAGTCCTTGCAATTCATGTCTGACAAAGTTTCAGACCCTCGAACTTCCATAAAAATAATAAATTAGGGTTAGGGATTTGGTCCATTTTCACTGTATTTGGCGCGGGTGCCTCTTGTCAACATTTCAAAGATAAGACATACAACTTGGACTGTTAAATAGACCCTTCAATGGTCTATGTTTATATATCACACCATCTCCTTAGAAATGTAATACAAGTCCACAGAATTGTGTACCAATTGAATTTGTACGTACAAATTCAACTGGTACGTACCCCAACGGGCACTATCGGGCTGGTCAGCATGAGCAGTGGCACCGTAACGCGCGCCGCATGTGCGAAGGTGTCATGGTCGCCCATGGGGCCACCATCGCTGGCTGGATTGTACAACCAGCTAACAGGCTGGTGGTTGCAAGATGCCGCCGACGGGGGCTTGGGATAGCCGCGGAAGCGTAGCACGTAGGACCTGGTCAGCGGTGAGCCTGGATACATTCCTTTCGGCTGGATGAGCACGGTCGAAGCATTGGCTGTGCTCTGGTGGGTGAGCAGCAGAACGCGACTGCGCCGGGTGTTCGCGTAGTCGAGGCTCTCCCCATCATCTTCGTAGGCTATTGTCTGAGTCGTTGTGGTGGCATCATCAACGTTGGCGGTCCACACCACGGTGAGCTGCATCTGCTGAGGGGCGACATCATGCTGCTCCCGTAGCAGGCGCAAGGGGAGGATGGCCCCTGCCCGCGCGAAAACGGGGAACTCGGTATCCGAGGTGGTAGTGAATCGGATCCATTGTGGGCCTTGGAAAACAGGTGCGCTGCTGCCGTTGTAGCGACTCAGCAAGGGCACCCAGCGTCCAGGCGGAATCCACACATTCATGGTGTAAGCATGGTTACCCGATGTGGTGGTGTTGGCGGTAATTGCAGCCACGAACATGTCCTCACCAAATCCATATTGCAAGGGGCCGCCCAACGGCTCGTGCGGCAGTTGGGATACGATGTACGCGTTTTCTTCATTTGGGTAATCGAAGTAGAGCGGCCGCACCAGAACGACCCCCGTCTGGAACGCCAGATGGGCAGCCGCATATATGTATGGCACCAACGCGTTACGCAGGCGCCAATAACCTTCCAGCGCACGGGCGTTGGGGTACATCCATGGCCGCACTTCGCCCTGCGCGGCGTGCGGGCGGAAGAAGGAGCTGAAGCAACCGAACTGTACCCAGCGCAGGAAGAGCAGCGGGTCATGCATCCACTCCGGATCGTCCGTCGGCACCGTGGGCAGCGGGTAAAAGCCGCCAATGTCATGCGTCCAGGCGGTCAGCACGTTGGCGGAGGTGAAAGAAGCATAGACCTCAAAGGCCAACGTGAGGTAGGCCTCATGCGTATCACCCGAGCCCACGATGCCGTAGCGATGATGGCCCAACCCGCCATAGACGCCCAGGGTCATCCCACGCAGGCCGAATTGTCGTTCGCGGGTGGCCACTCGCACGGCGGCGGACCACAGCGCGGCCGAGTTGGCGCCCAAGGGAGAAGCACCTAGGGAGAGGTCTCCAAGACACTTCATGCAGTGTTCATCACCAACACAACCCAACACGGTGCCGTCGATACCGCCTTGGAGACCGTAGTCCTCCCAGGCGTAATCCACGTGTGCATTGGCGCCAGTACCCAACACCAGCTCCCACAGCTCCTGAAAGTAGGTCCGGTTGGTGAAAGCACAGGGCACTGGCGCACCCGTAGCGGAGTCGATCCCCATGCGGTGAGCGAAAACGGCGTAGTAGTCCTGGCAATGATCCACCGCGCACTGGTCGTGCTGGTTGGTCATGACCTGCAGGCCGTGCACCTCATGCAATGTGTCCAGAAAGGCGATCGGGTCGGGAAAGAGGGTCGTGTTACACTTGTAGCCGCCATAGCCCGACGCGCACATCTGCAGGACGTCGGGATGGGCCGGCCCACAGCCCAGAGTAGCGGGCCCTGTTTCGTGCCAGTCCATGTCCAGGACACCATCGACAGCGGCAGGCTATGCGCTGCGAATGCCTGCACCACCTCCATCAGGCCGGTGGCGTTGTAGGGTCAGAAGAGGCTCCACCACACGTTGTAGGCAAAAGAGGGATCGGGCCGGCTACGGTTACGAAGTCGGAGAACGTCGCTCGATAGTCGGTGCCCTCCACAAAGATCCAGTCGAGATAGCCATCATCCCCTGGCGGCCGGTTTTGCACCCAGCCATCGTCCGCAGGATTCAGTACAGCCGTGGTCGTGTCGTCCACCACCACGAAGCCATCCCGCGAGAGCAGGCCGGGGCGCATGCGCTGCAAATACGTGTTGTAGCACACCTCGGGGCTGGCGTAGCAATCCGTGGTCATTACCGATCCGTTCAGATTGCGACCTGACGTCAGGCCCATTTCGGGACACCACAAAGAGTTCTGCTGCGGACTCGCGCGCAGTAAGGTGACGTTGATAGAGGCGCAGGAGAGTGTGCCATCGGGATCCAACGCGGAAACGTTGATCGTCAGATAGGCTGTGGAGATTGTTGTCACGTTATTGCCGTTTCGTGTCACGGACACGACCGGCGCAGCACTCCTCCAGTCAGGAGTCCGCCCGCCCAACGAGATTGGCAGGTTCTTGCTCACATGATTGCCAAAGCGCTCCAAGATGGTCAAGCTCGGCCGGTCTTCAAAGGAACGCGACAGAGAATGTTCGATACGCACGATGCCATTCGTCAAGACGGAAATGCGCACGTTGTCCACCACCACCGGCCGCGCCGTACGCGAGTTGGCAGTCCCGACAAGGTGCAGGAAACATAGTAGTTGCAGCAGCGAAAAAGAAAGGCGCCACACAGGGGGCAGCATGCGGACAAATTCGAGTAACTTTTGTGTATTTTGTGCCGACAAAATCCTAGTCGACAAAGGCTACCACAAATAATGACCAATGGTCTGGGTAAAGAGGCCACTTCATGTACGAATCAAACTGTTCTGGGAACCAATAGTAAGTTTGTCTAACCAAAAGATCTTTTATGGGGTCTCCCCCCCCCCGATATCTCATTCAAAATTGGCTGTGGTCCTAAGGGGTT
>Ga0209915_1002665_pt1 | contig 17699 bp, 23 predicted proteins | sample ThiBiot_750_plan_FD_183952 | JGI IMG/M metagenome (GOLD analysis project Ga0209915, IMG submission 183952) | Wastewater bioreactor microbial communities from Cape Town, South Africa - Thiocy_cont_750_plan (SPAdes) | ecosystem: Engineered > Bioreactor > Thiocyanate-remediating > Anaerobic-Aerobic... | reverse complement strand
CCAATCCGTTTCCGTCATCTTCGTGGACATCGCCGACCTCCAAATCAGTCGGCAACTTATGAATCAGACCAGATTCTTCTGCGAAACCCCAAAACCTATACCTGAGTCAATTCGTCCACACAGCCTAACACCCGTTGGAACCAATAAGTACGGTGTGCCGATTGATCAGTGGGCAACTTTCACACGAAAGCAAAAACAGGGTTATTATCGGCGTTTCCGCCGCCAGCAGATCCGCAAGGACCCGGCACGGTACAAAGCATACAGGGCCGATTTCAACGCCAGACGACAGCAATGCAGGAAAAACCATCTAGACGCATACTTGATGAAGGAACGAAAACGATACAACGAGAACAAGGAGTACTTTAGGGAATCATCTCGCAATAGTTATTGGCGGCACCGTGAGAAGAAACTTGAACGCTACCGTCGCACACAGGCCGCAGCGCGGGCCAAGAGAATGATCACTCTATCGCCGGAACTCGTTTATCGAATGATTGATAAGGCTATACCAAAAGCCATTCCACACTTTGTGCGAGATGACGTGATTTCATCCATGTGTTTGGCTGTGCTAGAGGGGCAGCTATTCGTGGAGAATATTGAAAAGGAAGCGACTAATTTCCTGAAAGATCACAATCGAATGTTCGATACCTTCAAAACGCTGTCGCTGGATGCTCCGATAGCCGGCACAGATTTGCGGCGTATTGATCTGCTGATCGCGGAGTAGCGGGAGGCGCTCTACCCTGCGCCGCAATCCTTCCCTCGCGACATCGGCGCGTGGTGCGGCTCTTCGTATTCTTCCGGTCGATCGTTCAGGATATTGCGTGTGCGACAGATCTGTTTGTGAAGCGCCACGATGGCATCATAATGCGCCTTGAACGGTGTCAGCTTCAGGATCGCATCATCTGTCGCGCTGCGGAGAGCAGAAAGCCGGTCAGGCGGCCGAAAGGGAACTGCGGGCGTTCGCCAATGGCGTCCTATGGCACATCCGCAGCCATAGCCGTCCGGACAGCGCAGCCTAGCCGGCGCTTTGATTAATCTTGATTGTTTTCAAGTTTCGCGCGCGTATCGCGCCATGATACCTTTTTCTTGACTATCAGGCGGGAACGTATCATATTGCGAGACGTTGAGGGGCAGCATGATCCGTTCGTACAGAGATAAGATCACAACGGCGATTGCTGGCGGCAAGTCCCCTAAGGGCTTTCCTCCCGACCTTATCAAAGCGGCTCGACGGAAACTGGTCATGCTCGATAACGCAGTTGTTCTGGACGATCTGAAATCGCCTCCCGGGAACAAGCTGCACGCATTGGAGAAGGACCGTGCCGGCCAACATGCGATCTGGATAAACGATCAGTTCCGACTTTGCTTTCGTTGGACGGAAGCCGGCCCCGAGGATGTTGAAATCACTGACTATCACTGACCAATGGTGGTCGCTCTGGAGATTAAGCTATGCCCACTCTCGGTTTTTCGATCCATCCCGGCGAAATTCTCCGCGAGGAGTATCTGGCTCCGCTCGGAATGAAGCCCTACACGCTCGCGAAGAAGCTCCGCGTTCCCCGTACGCGCATCGAGCGCCTGGCGGCCGAACAGACGCCCGTGACGCCTGACACGGCGATCCGGCTTGCCCGCTTCTTCCGGACCACGCCGCAGTTCTGGATGAACATGCAGGCGTCCTACGATATCGCCGTGACGGAAAGCGCCCTCGGACCGACGATCGGCGACATCGAGGAGATCGAGGCGAACAATTACGCCGAGGCGCGTCACGCTGCATGACCGGATTCCGATCAAAACGGCGATATGCTCTAAATCGCCCATAAACGGCCGTACACGCGCGTTTAGGGTTTTCGGCTAGCCAACCCGTCCGAGGCCCTTAATGCCACTTCTGGCTTATTTGTGTCGGGAAATTCTGGGCAAACAACGTCCGGCGCGCCAACGCCGCTCACAATGACGCGGCTGTTTGCTCGAGCATTTCCCTTGCCCTGCGGATAATCTCATCCATGCGCGTTGTGACTACGGAAAACCTTCGCGCTTTATGGGGTCGCAAAATTCGCATTAGCGCCATATGGGTAACCCCCAAAACCCCCAAAACCTCCAAAACCCCGGCGAAAAGCTCCCGTAATTACGGGTAAATACGGGATCGGCTATTCGGGCATCTTCGGCCTGCCCATAGGTGCGCCAAAGAGCGAATTTCCATTGGTCCCTTAGCCGCTTAGCTAACTTTGGGCTCCTCAAGGATTGCCCCTCTTTTACAGCGTCGGAAAATTTAGGGATGAGCATCACGCCCACGGATCGGCCATTGCCGCCGTTCGATATGCGCGCGCGGGCGTACTGGTCGCGAAACCCGTTATCCCCCGTTAGAAAACGGCCGCGATGGTGCTTCTAAAAAATCCGCCTCGCGTAGTGATATACGGAAAATCTTCGCCCCTATGATCGTCTCAGCAAAATTGCGCAGACGGCTCCCCGCTATTCCCCGGTAAAAACCGGGCCGCCCCGCTGTTCATCCGCTGTTTTCAGCATGACCGACATGGAGCGTGCGCCACTGTTCCTTCACTGTTCTCAGCGGGGAAGGCAAGTGCCCATACGTCTGTTTCGCGTCTGTTTTCAGACGGTTGCCGAACTGACTTGTCGGGCGCTGCATTGCCGCCTTTTTAGGGCCTGACAAAAATCGGGGAGTTCCTGTTTCCGCCTGTTTTAACAGAGGAAGGTGCCCACCTTTCGGAGCCTGCAAAAGTCCTCATGCTGCGCCTGTTCTTCGCCTGTTTTCAGGCTACGCGCGTACTGCGCAGAAAATCGCTAGATCGATATTGCCTCTCGTACGGGAGCAACTGCCTTGTCAATCTGATCGGCAACCCTCCGCGCGATGGGTTCCGCCTTCTCTGCCAGATCGGGATAGGTGGCCTTCATCCAGCGTGCATAGGCAGCCCCGGAACCGACCGTCCATGAAGCCGGACAGTTCCAGCAATCCAGCCCGTTCTTCACATCAGCATAGTGCGCAGGAAGCGTGACGCCTTCCGTTTCCAGATAGGCGAATACGTCATCGTCCGACCATTCCCCGATAGGCGCGAGGAAAGCCGCGTTCTCCGGAGCCGCCAAGCCTTGGAAGCGCCACCCATCCTGTTTGCGATCCCCGCTCAGGACTGTGAGAAAGCCACCGAACCCGGCACAGAACTGGATGAGCGGCGCAATCTTGGTCGCATGGCAACACAGATTGAACGGCTGGAGCCTCTCGCCGTCACGCCTCATGAAACTGGAAACGGAAAGCACCTCGCTCGGAAGGCCGCCGGCCGCCCATGCCCGTTTGGGATCGGAATGCAGTTCGATCAGCCCGTATTCCTCGCCATAGGCCCGGATCATCTTTTCCATGTGCGGGAAGACATAGCCCGCGTTCACCCACAAGAGCTTGAAGCGCCCACGATAGGGCTCGCACAGTTTCAGAACGGCCAGTGAATCCTTGCCGCCGCTGAAGGCGAGAAAGATTGGCTGGCCGCTGTCAAAGACAGTGCTGAGAAGCTTTTCGGAAGCTTCGCGGCCAGGAACAATTGAGGTCATGACCACGAAACCGTGACAGAGCCTTTAGCGCCCGCGCCTCCGGGACTTCCGCCAGAACCGTGAGAAGCCCCTGGCGCACCAGAAGCTCCCACCGTAATTGAAACGTTCGATCCGGGCACCGGACCGGAGGCTACCGCGTAGGTCTTCACGACCTTGCCACCATTGCCTCCGTGGCCGCCGGAAAGCTCTTGAATAGCGGTTCCAGCCGCACCTCCAGCACCACCGCCGCCGCTCGTGACTGTTCCATTGGAGCCGCCCGCATTACTGCCGTCCGCACCCGCGCCGGCTGCGGTTCCACCCTTACCGCCTGTACCCCCGTTCGCAGTCGGTGATGGGGAGAACCCGAATGCAGACTGTCCGCCCGTTCCTCCGTCATCTCCAGGAACGCCATGATCGGTATTCCCGGCCAGGGTGTCGCCCGTCGATCCGCCACCGCCACCGCCCGCGCCATTAACCGTCACGGTCATGGTGTTGTAATTCGGGACCGTGAAGGTGCCGTTGTTGTTGAACGTCTGCGAGCCGGCGGTAATCATGGACTTGCCGAGATAATCCGAGAAGCTGATAGGCCCACTCGCAACGCCGGACAGCGCGCGCTCATCGGCACGCCCGGACAGTGTGTTGTCACCGGGTGCGCGGCCAAGCTCCGCGAGGATTTGTTGTATGGAAATGGGGGGCGTGCTGGGAAGTGTCATTCGCAAGGTTTCCTTTGGCTAGTGCACCTGAATGCCATTGGTGCGGATGCCGATGGCGATGAAGGCCCCGAGGGTATCGAGAGCGTGGGCAAGCATGTCCTGCCCCATCGCATGAAGCATGTCGGCCTGGTCGTCGTTGCCATCAGATCGATAGATTTCCGCGACGGCAAAGGCTGCGCTGGCGTAGGCAATCAGGTTGATGAGCGCCATGTCAGGCTGATCGGATTCGAGCGGATTGCTGGTGAACACCGTCGTGAAGGCGTCCGCGAAAACATCAGTCTCGCCCGTCACAACGCTCTCGATTGCCGAAGCCCGAACGGATTCGAGCACATCGGCCAGTGTCGGAAATGTCGCTTCTCCTGCCAGGGCTTCTATCATCGTCTATTTCCGCCTATTTTAGAGCCGTCATGCATGACCATTTCAAACCGCCCGAGCATTTCACCTTCTGGCAGGGCATCCTCTACAGGCTGGCCGGACTGGCCTTTGTCGCCGTTGGCCTGATCCTGCTGGCCGTCTACGTCTTGCCCTGGCTCGATGTTCGGTACTTCTCGCCTTGGGCCGATTGGTCCACTCCTCGTTTCTTCGCCCTATTTGGCGAACACGAAAACATTGCCGCAGTTGTCGGATTGATCCTTCTCGCGTTGCCTTGGGCCGCCAGTCATCTGTACGCCCGCCACTTGGGCAAGAAGAACCGCGAGAAGGCATCAGCGGACGCCTCGCAATAGCTTGTCCCGAGGGGTTACCGTCAGTTCCAGCGGAGTCCTGGGCAAGCCTCCTTTCAGCCGATCGTCAATCAGGCCGGTTCCCGTCGCCAGCCCTCCGCGAAGGAGGCCCGCGCCGACGCCGGAAGGATTGACAGGAATCGGCATCCTCGTCGCCGTCGCCGCCCGCGAAGCCTGAGCAATGGCATTCATCGCCCCGAGGCCCGTCATGGTCGCTGCACCGATGCCGAGCGAAGTCATCGGATCCCCGCCATGGGCGAACGTGCCACCGCCCGCGAGAGAACCAACAATGGCCGCGCCGTAACGCTTCAACATCGGCATGAGGCGGTTTGCCGTGTTGCTGTTGTTCAAGCCCTGCTTGGGCGGCTGTAGATTACGCATGACGCCGGCATATTTGCGCATCATGTCGAGTTCGGCCGGGGAGTAGAGCGTCATCGACACGCCCTTGCCTTGCCCCATAAGCATGCCGTCCAGGTTCTTCGCTATCTTGTTCGGAGAAAGCGCCTCATCACCTGCGCGCGTAGCCCTGAGCCAGAAGGATTGCCGGATGGCGCTCCATTCGGGGCTGTCTGGCCCGAGCGTCTTCCTGAGAAGCTGCGCGGTCATGAAGGAGGTATTTTTCGGAGCCGCGACCGATGAACCCCAAAGGTAATTTCCGACCTCCTCCGGAGACAGGTTCTTGTCGGAGATGTAGCGGAGGGCGCGCTGCGCCTCGTATTGGGGATTGAGCTTGCCGCCGATCCTCGCTTTCGGGTCCGCCATCGCCATGTAGGAGGACCATTTCGACCGGGCGTCCTTCAAAGCGCGCAACGTGTCGTCGTCGGCTGTGACAAGGCCGCGATCGAATACGCCGTCCGTCCAGTCATCGAGGGCGGATCTGATCGACCTGAGTGCAGGCGCGTCCTGACCAATCGGCGGGAAGTTCTTCCGGAAGGCTGCACGAAGGTTCTCGATCCAGCGCAATTGCGCATCGACCGACTTCACTTCGCCGGCAGGCCCCGAAAGCATCGGCGTGGCGCTGTCGCCGGGTTTGGCAACACCGGGGAGACGGCCAAGGTAATCGTCTATGAAGTTCAGCGCCCGCGCTGCGCCCGTGTGGTACATCGGGTCGATGATGATCTGGTCAGAGGAAAGCCGATTGCGGATGAAATCGGGCAGCTCCTTCACCGCGTCTCCGGAAACCAGCACGTTCGGATTGTCCACCGAAGCCGCATAGGCGTCCTGGCTGGCGGATTTCAGGTCCTGCCGGATGCCACGAAGGCGGCCGGGAACAGTGTCGTAGGCAGACGCCGCGCCGGGAATGTTCTGGTTTCCAGCCGCAAGGCGGGACTGCACGTTGCCGACAGAGTTCGCCACGGCCTCGTTCTGCGCTTGGTCGAACGCCGACATGGTGCCCTGGCTGCGCAAGCCGTTCTCGATATTGGCCTGTGAGACTGAGCGGGTCGCCTGTGCCCTCGAAAGCGGGATGCCGAAGGATTGAGCGTCCTGCACGTTCGCAGCAGGATTGACGCCGGGTGCTACATCGCCAGCACCACGGAACAGCCGATTGAAGATAGCGCCGCCGCCCGCAGCCAAACCTTCTCCGGCCGCACCAAGTCCAATTCCATAAGGCGCGAGGTGCTGGGCGCGCTGGAATCGCTCCTGCGGCCCATTCTCACCCGTCCCGAAGCCATAGAGGCCGGACATGATACCGCCCTCACCCGCTCCGGCCAGCATACGAGCAAGCCAACCACCGCCGTTCCGGGCAATCGCTCCGGCGGCAGAGAGCCCACTTCTCGCCGCGCCGCCGCCAGTGGCAACACCGCCCGCCAGTTCCCCGCCGAAGGAGAGCCACGGATATTTATCCTGCACCGCCTTCAGGTTCGCCCGTTCCTGATCGAGCGCCTGACCATAATCGCCCAGCGTGCCGAAACCGGTACGCAGTCCGGCCGCTAGTTCATCCCCGAGGCCGAAGGTCATCCCCTGCGAGAGCGAATAGCCGAGCGCATCGAGCATGTTCGGATCGCCCGCAGCCTGCACAGGAGTCGCAGGAGCGTCGCTCGGCGTCTTCGGACTACTCGGGGCCACGCCAGGCCCTTCCGTGGCCTCTGCGCCCGTCTGTGGCGCTTCCAACTGGAAACCGGGAGGCAATGCCGGCATGGATGCGGAGGCATCGCCGCCGGCACTGCTATCCTCGATCTGAAAACCCGCAGGAAGGGGCGGAAGTCTCTTGTCGTCCATCATTGCACCGGCACCCATTTGCCGTTTTGCAGTTCAAGGCGCTGGCCCGTCTGAGGATTGACGGCGCGCACCGGCGCATTCGCGCCCGGCGTGGCTGGATTGCGTACGCGGGATGGACCGCTATCGCCCGTCGAGCCGTTGCCGTTGCTCTTGGGAAGCGGCGGGAACAGCGGGTTGCCCTTGGTCCAGTCCGAGAGATTGCCGAAGAACTTGTAATCCAGCCTACCGCCGTTCTGACCCATGTAGGTACGGGCCATCTGCGCCACGTCCTGATTACGCTGCTGAAGCCGGATCATCATGTCGATGATCTGTGCGTTGCCCTGCGGCGTCTTGCTGAGGCTGGGCACCATCGACATGAGATATTCGCGATCGGCGTCCGACATGGCACCGGGCATGCCCGCTCCATTCGATGGATCGCGAAGCTGCAAGGCCATCTGGCGGCTGATCGACTGTGCAAGGTCGCCGTCGCCCACGTTCTGCACGTCGAAGCCCATCGACTGCCCGAGCCTGCGGAGGCTCTGATAGGACGTGCCGCCCGTGCCCTGATAGACGTTGCCTAGGGCTTCCTTCAGGAGTTGCAAGCTGCCAATCTTGTTCGCGGCCTGCATGCCCGAATCCATGATGGAAACGGTCTTCTCGCCCAAGTTCTTGCCCACCGTCTGATCGTAGGTCGTTTCACCCTTGGTATTGCCGATGTCGGAGATGTTGGTCGCACCGGCCCGCTTGTTTTCCAGCATCCAGTTCTGGAACGTGCCCTGGTAGCCGCCGTTGTTCTTCGCAAACTGATATTCCTTGATATCGTTCGTGGTGGGATTGCGGAGCGCATCGACCTCAAGGCCGAGCTTCTGCATCTTCAAGGCTTCCTCGGGGCTGTTGGCCGCAACGCGGTTCGCGAGATACTGACGCAACAGGTTCTTGTCGCCCGCGTAGAGCGTGGCCGTGCCAGCATCCATGCCCTGGCGCTGCAACCAGTCGATGGTGGCGTTCCGGCCGCGTGCCTGAGGATCAAAGATGTCTTGCAGAAAACCGCCTAAACCGCCTCCATTGTTCGGTTGGCTATAGCCTGCTGAATAGGTCGGAACCGAAGCCAGTCCGTTCGCGCCGCCTGAGGAAGCTGAAGCCGCTGTGGGAGCGTTGGCGTTGACGGTAGGGCTATAGTTCGCCGGCTGAGAGGTGGGGTTGCGCACCAGGCCCGGATTGCCGGAAGGAATGGGGGTGGCCGGCTGCGGGGCGGCCTGACCTTGAAACGCTGCCTGTAGCGCGTTCTGGTACGCGGCAGAGCCGTTCGGACCCGCCGAGCCCTGATCGCTCGCAGCCTGCGCAAGCGCGTTCTGTGGGCCGCCGGGCTGCCTCAAAAGAGCCTGGAGAAAATCGGCGAGTGCCATCAGCCGGAAATCCTCTTACGAAGGAACGGTGAATTCTGCATGTATTCGAGCAAGGCGTTGCCGTTGGAGTTGCCCAAGGGCGGCATGTGAGGGGCCGCGACGGGAGCGTTGGGCGTCTGCATCAGCGCTTCGCCCAGCCGTTGCAGCGGCGATTTCTGCTGAGTACCGAGCTTCCGGTAATAGTCGACCATAGCCGACGTATCATTCGCGCCGCTGGCACCCGGCGTCTGCGGCGCGTTCGCGAAAGCCGTCTGCAATCCGTTCTGATAGGCGGCGGAACCGTTCGGGCCGGCACCTTCCTGCCCGCGAACGCCGGACAGCCAATCCACCTGCGGAGGGGCAGGGAATGCGTTGGCCGGATCGGTCGAAGCCGCCGGCTGCGGCTGTCCCGCTTGCGTAAGGGCATTGAGCGGAGCGGGAATGGCGCTGCTGGTCAGGTGTTGGAGGAGAGAATAGAAATCCATCATGCCGCCGCCTTTCGCATTGCGGCGAGCGCCGCACGCTGGTTGATGACGGCAAAACCGTGCCCGCTGGGCAGTGGCTCGACACCGGGAAGGCCTCCAGACCGAGCATCGGCTACGATCGATCCCACGCCACGGCACTCACGTTTGTGGAGCCGCCAAAGCTGCATCAGCGTCATGGGAGGGGCGACGTAGCTCACGCGGCAATCCTCCGGCTGGCCTCGGTCGCAGCCTCACGGATATACTCGGAGAGTGTCAGGCCGCGCTTAATCGCAGCGGCACGCAGGGCGTGCTTCTCCTCGGGGGAGACTCGGACCCGAATATTGTCGATCATCGCGGCGCTGAGGCGCATCGGTCGATTTCCTGCGTTCATTGCAGGAGAATCTATCAGCCCGGCCTATTGCTTGCGTTCCGCATCATCGGCAATGTCCGGCATAATCCGCACTATCAACTTGGGTCGGCGACGATTGACAAAAAAATTGGCAGAACGGCGTCCAATTATCCGCTTGGCGCTCAGTCGAACGGAAGTTGCTCTGGCTATTGGTGTAAGCGCTGCATCGGTCGATCAGATGGTCAGAGAGGGAGCATTGCCGCCACCTCGGCAATGGCATTCTCGGAAGCTTTGGCTCGTCTCGGAGGTGGAGGCTTATCTCAACGAATGGCCTTCTGAGGGGCAACGCCAACACCATGAGGCCTTCTCTAATCGATCATTTGGGGAAATCGAGCCTTCGCATTCGGAAGTAGTTAATGGGCCCGGCGGATATCCGATTGTCACCGATCCCACTCATCCCCTGAAGCGGCATTACGATCAACTCGGCTTCGATCCGGCCACGATGGGTGAGACTGAAATGATGCAGCTAAGGCAGGAGGCCGAGGATCGTTGGCGAGCGTCTATTCCGGGGACGCCGTTGGGAAAGCGGGAGAAAAAAGCACTTGCCCAGTTGGCATCACATGGGTCGGGCGTTCTCGTGCACCGTTCGGAAATAAAGGATTGCGGTTCCGATACCGAAGAAAGGCTGAAAGCCCGAGGCTTCATTGAGACGCGGGACCACACGAAATTCCCTGGCCAAACTGAAAGCTACATACTGACTGCGGCGGGGCTCGAAGCTTCGGAAAATTCGTAGCAGAAATGAGCGGAAGTATGCGCTCGCCCGATACCCAAAGCGACATGACTTGGGGTTCACTGTGCGGATATCTCGCCGAGCCGCCCAAAATGGCTTGTGTCTAGCCATTTGAATTCACACAAGATATTGATTCAAGGCTTGACAGGAAACAAAAATTGAGTCCGTCCGAACCGAGTCGGTCTTTACATCGCGCACGCAAATCACATATACGGATAGACATAATCCCGCATGGTTCGCCCAGCGGACCCCACGGACTCCGGTTCGTGGGGTTTATTATTTCATGCGCACAGAAGTAAGATAACGCGCATGATTCGATCGTCATTCTTCATCGACGGCTTCAATTTATATCACGCGCTGAAGCGACTAAACGGTCCCCATTTGAAATGGGTTGACCTCATGAAACTGATGGAACAGCAGATCGCGCCAAAAAGTGAGAGGCTGGAGGCTGTTTTTTATTTCTCGGCATACGCCTACTGGCTTCCTGACCAAAAATCACGGCATGAAGAGTACATAAGAGCGCTGGAATCGACTGGCGTGAAAATAGTTATGGGTCAGTTCAAGGAAAAGAACCGCTCGTGCTTAAAATGCAAGGCAACATGGACTCAGCATGAGGAAAAAGAAACCGACGTAAACATAGCTCTATATGTTTTGAATGAAGCCTTCAAAGACTCATATGATAGGGCATACATTGTTTCTAGGGATAGCGACCTAAAACCGGCCGTGGAGATGGTCCGGGCACAATTCCCCAAGAAAGAGATTTTCATCGTCGCGCCACCTCACTTGGGGCATTCAAACGATCTGATTCAGTCCGCACACGGCAAGCAAAAGATAAAAAAACCTCAGATTGAACGCTGCCTCTTTCCGGAAACGGTGCTCGATGTGGCGGGCAATAAGGTGGCTAAAAGACCATCACAATATGCGCCGCCTGCATGACCACCAGTTTGTCGGCTATATTACTGTTTGCCCCCCGACCGTCCCATTCTGATACTCGGCCAGTGCATCCGGATCGCCGGCTATGACAATCGCCAACCCGACAGGATCGACACGCCATGGCGCTTTCGGGTGGAGGTGCTTGCCGATACCGTGACGCTCGCACCAGCGAATGACGGTATCAGGAGAAACGTTTGCAATCCCTGCCGCCTGTTTCGGCGTCAGTAGTTTCCGGCTTTCGGAGGTCATTTCGCTACCTCCAAGCTCGGATTCCAGCGATACAACGTTGTAGGGCGGCCACCGCTTGCGGTTGGCGGCGATTGCATCTCTCGGCAATAGTTGGACGAGGTCAGCAACTCCAAAGCTGCGTCTACGGCTTCACGATCAGACAGACCGGCCCAATTTTTCTTATGAATGGCGCGGGCGCTGAATTCTGAGGGAAGTTGCTGGCGGCGCTCCACAATGAGTTTAGCCCCTTCTTCCGCCATCGTGTTGCCCGCGGCATAAAGGCGGCTCGCGTGACTGCGGAGGTACGATGCCCAAGCGAGCGCTCGATTGGTGGCGGCCTTCCCTACTTCAAATCGACCGCCCTCGATCAATTCGAACAGAAGGGCCAGACTGGCAATCGTCTTAGGCATCTTGAGAATATGGCTTTCCAGAACCGATGGCAGACCACCGGCTCTTGCCTCCTGATGAACGGAGGTCATCCAATCGCGGAACAGGTCTTGAGCCTCGCTCGAAAACCTCAAAATAGCCGGATCATCCGGCGATCCCGGTAGATCGGCGTCCAGGCTTTCGAACGCTTGCCGATATGCTTCCTTGGCCGCCAGCGAGGAATGTCGATCGACCCATTCCCAATCGGTCTTATCATCAGGCCAGACCGCGAGTTGAAGGCGCTGAATGAGGCCATCGTTATTAGCCCCCGTCATGGCTCCTCGCACTATCGGCGCTATTCGGGAGGGCTGGACGCCGCCGATCAATGATAGGGTGCAATTTTCGATATGCACTGTGCCGCGCCCGATCCGGTCATAGGTGAACCTGCCGTCACCGTTGAAGCATTCGAGGTAGAAGGCTCGTTCGGACTGGTATTCCTCGCTTTCCATGCGAGCCAGGAAGCCGGGCAACTCGTCGCGAACCAAGAGCAAGCCGCGCCGGTTCTCGTTCAGAAGTTCGCCTAGCTTCTCAACCGTGGCATCATTAACGACAAGGCGCGGTTGCGGCGGATCGTCGTCCGTATCGGCAGAAGCTCCAGCCAAGAGCTTGCGCGCTGTTTCCCGGTCCCCACCTTTCAGGGCCTTCTCTGCCGCCTTCTTGGCCTCTTTGGCATCAAGGGAGGCCAAGGCTTCTTCGATGTGCTTTTCGCGCGTCTCCTGTTCCCATGCCTCCCGCTGCTTGTCCTGAATGCCGTAGAGCGCTCCAAGGGCAGATTGCATGGCCGGCGACTTCATGGCGCTCGGGCGGCCGATAACCGCGCCCCAAAGATTTGGGACAATTGTCCAATCGTCATGCTGTTTCGGTGCTATGCGAACGCGGTTGCCGACAACCGCAGCGGCGGCGCACATGGCGGTGATAGCTGCGAAGTCCACCGGGGATTGTTGACGTTCCGCCACGTCGAAGACATACGCTCTGATTGCGTCGGGCAGCATGTCGCCGCGCATGCGCCGGACACGGGGAAGCGTTGAGACAATGGCCTTGGGCAGCGGCCAGGGTGCGCCGCCCATAGGGTCTTTCGTGAATTGCTCTATCGGGACGATATTGGCCCCGGCGGCGCGCAAACGCTCTTCGGGAGAAAGGCTGGCGTCCATTAGGCTGCGTCCTTCTCCACCAGATTGTTGAAGTCAGACCCGATGCTGGGAGGCAGCCAGATCGAAGCCTCTCGGTCGTTCGCCACCCATCGAGCGGCGCAAGCATGTGCGGCCTCGTTGCCGGCCTGATGCAACTGGCCGCCTTGCAGCTTAGGCAGATCATTGTTGGCGAAGATGCTTAGCGACTCGATGCCGGGCAGCACGGGAAATGCCTTCATTGTGCCGCTCGTCATCGTGGCCCAGATCGGCGCGATGCCGAAATTGCCGAGAACCGTTAGCGAGTCCTCGATACCTTCCCCGATGTTCAAGCGGCTGGTTACGTCTTCGTCGGGCGTGAGCTTGACGACGGCACCGGCCGCCGGCCCGAGCATCTTCTTGGCGCTTGCCAGCCCTGCCATCTTGGCCTTGCTCAGGCCATCGGACCTCAGGGCTGTACGATGCACCCCCTGAAACTCGTTCGTCTCCGCATTCAGCATGGCCGCCAGCATGGACGGGAGGCGAATATATTCGCCGCTGTCCAGTCGGAACGGGCACGCCGGATGAAAGCGCAGCGCCTCGCCGGTATAGAGTAGACCGGGAAGCTCGATACTGCGGGCGCGCAGATAGGTTTCGGCAAGCGTACATCTGATCGGCTTTGCCTCACGCCAAAGGGCTGCCGCGAAATCGATGCGCTTCGACGTATCAGGCTCAGGTCGGGCGATTAAGCCAGGCCGGCGCGACTGGACTTCCTGCCGGCGCGGTTCGAACGATCCGAGGCCAAGAAGATAACGCACATGGTCGCGGCAGGCGGCGAAGTCGTCGCCCGCGAAGCTGTTGACCAAGAAACCATCCGGCGCATCGGCGTCGAATGTCACGCTGAGGGAGCGGTCCCCGGCACTGTGGCCGGGGCCGGGGCACAGAACCGTGTCGCGACTGGACACGGTTCCGCCAAGGGCTTTTGCTGCGAAATGGAGGTTCATTAGGCGGCTCTCCCCATTTCGCGGAGGATGGTCACCTGTGAGTGCAAGACATATCGGGCATGGGTGCCGGCGAACGGGCCGCCATGGTCCTCATGAACGGTTTCGATGATGAAACCCATGCCGCGCAACTTGTAGACATAATGGCTCCAGCGCGGGCCAGGATGGTCGATAGGGGTGCAACCGCGCTTGCCCGCGTCCATCAGGTTCTTGAGTGCCCAGGCATCACGGCCAATGACTTCTTGCGTGCTGCCATCTGGCTCGATCTTAGCGATAAGGCGAAGTTTGTCGCTCATGCGCGCAATCCTCCGAGGCCGGCGAGTTCACAAACCAGCCGAGCGGTTGAAGTGGGAAGACGGAAGCGGCGCGCGATGATCGACACCGCCATATCCGTTGCAGAGAGAGGCGGATTGCGGTATTCAGAAGGGGTCAAAGCTTTCTGGAATACCGATCCGCCGTTCCTGACGATTGAGTCCGTCAGGGGCGGCGTTTCGCTATGGAGGCGCATTTCACGCCTCCTTCGCTGTGGGCAAGTTCTCGATATAGTGGCGAAGGTCATCGGCCATGATGATGGTGCGCCGGCCGGCTTTTCTCGCCGTCAGGTCACCCCGCTTCATGGCCTCATAGAGATGCGAGCGTGTGAGCCCGCTTGCTTCGACCGCCTGCCTGACATTCAGGGAGAGAGTCATTGCTTGCATCGTCCTTTCTCTTGGCGTCCGGCTACGGCCAGTCGCGTCCTGTTGACGATGCGAAGGATGGAGGCTTGATTTCAGGAAGACAAAGCGCTCAGGGCTTCAACCTGATGGGCATGGAAGATCCATTCTAAGGGTCTCACCCATTCATAAGTACCTGAATATTCGGAATAAATAGGGTCGTACCCTTATTCTCGCATTCTTCGAGAATTAGAGGCTGCGCCAGCTTGGCTCTCGACTTCACGGATGAACGTAGCGGCGTAGCCAACCGCCTTGATGCCCATGATCGGCATTCCGGGCCGCTTCGATATCTCGCGAATTTTTGCCTCAACGTCTGCCTTTTTGGGCTGATGGTCAGGCGACATGTTCAACTCTTGTGAAACGGCAATCATCAGGCGCAGGTAAGGCGACAGATAACTAGGCTCCGATGGGACCGATATCGTGTTGGGAGCGGGGGTCTTTAGTGCCTCCAAGCCTTCGTTTTCGATAAATAGGTAATGTTCATGATATCCATAACTTCCCCCGTAGGAACTGCCCACATCCGAATAAGGGACGTACCCTTTTTTGAGCCACTCCAGATACTTTTCGGTATTCCATCGCGTCGGTTCGATTGGCTTATGGTCGCCTGAATCCCACCGATATGCGCCCACAAGCTCGCCCTTGGCGCACAGGTCGCGGAGCTTCTCTTTTGCCTTGCGCACACGAACGGCGGCGGCACGCCGCTCATTAAGGTACTGGGGGAATAGCGCCTGGGCGACGGCCCATAATTCGTCGGTCAGCGCCTCCGGGCTCTTTGGCGTGATATCAGGCCGGAAATGACGGAGGAGACCTGTGGCAACAGCACGTTCATACGGTCGCGCGTCACCCAGCGTGCCATCGTCAAGCTGAAATTGACTATTGAGATAACCGCTCCAGAATTCGTCCCCTTTCCATTCGTCCGCATAAAAATGGCGGCCGACAATCTCCAATGCTTCGCCAACGAAAGTGTGAGCCGCTCCCCCATAAGGCCATGTGGCCTTATCACTCCAATCTATTCGTTTCACTTCTGCCATCGCGCACCTCGCAATGCACCTTAAAAACCGCAGGGAAACCGGGAGGTGCACCCCGGCTTGTCGGCTGGCCTGCCTATCCCTGCGGGTTCGATCAATCCTCCCGGCGTCGGGGGGTTTTGGGGGTTTTGGGGGTTCTCGATTTAGGCCTTTTGTGATTTTTCACGACGCTTTCGCCTTCCTGGCATCGCTGAGTTTCGAAACATTGCTGACCTTGGCGGCGAGATAATCGGCCCACGCCTGCATGAGCGTCCGGCGCTTCTCTAAGGCATCAGACCGGCGATAGGCGCGCTCGACCTCGTTCCCGACCTTATGAGCCAACGCGGCCTCGGCCACGTCGCGGGGGAAACTGGTTTCATCACCAGCCCAATCGCGGAAGGCAGAGCGGAAGCCGTGAACGGTGATGTCCATGAACTTCATGCGCCGTAGCAGCATCATCATGGCCATGTTGGACAGCGGGCGGCCGTGCTTGGCGTCCTGCTTGTTTCCGGGGCGTGGTTCGCCGGCAAAGATGAAATCGCCGCCGGTATGGACCTCTTGCAAGCGCTTGAGCAGATCGACTGCAACCGAAGACAGAGCCGCAACATGGGTTTCGCCGCCCTTCATCCGTTCGGCCGGTACAGTCCATGTCTTGCGGTCAAAGTCGATCTCCCGCCACTTCGCCCCTATGGCTTCACCAGATCGGGCGGCGGTCAGGATCGTGAATTCCAATGCTCGCGCCGCCATCGCCTCGGAAGCCCGCAGGCGAACCATGAACGCCGGCACGGCACTATAGGACATGGCAGGCTGGTGGCCGCGCTGGAGCTTCTGGCGGCGAGGCAGGAGATTTCGGAGATTGCCGCGCCAAGCTGCCGGATTTTCACCCGAGCGCCAGCCCTTCACCTTCGCGTATTCAAGAACGCGCTCAATCCGGCCGCGAAGACGGGAGGCGGTTTCGCTCTTTGCCATCCATACCGGCGTCAAAACCTTCAAAACGTCTTCCGTGGTGATCTGCGAGACGCGCTTTGACCGCAGGGACTGGCAATAGCTGTCACCGAGCGTCTGCCGCCACTGGTATTCGTGCTTGTCGTTTCGCCATTCGGCCTTGATGCTCTCTATGAACCTGTCGGCGCATTCCCCGAAGGTCGGTTCGGCTTCCTTCGCCTTCTCGGCTATCGGGTCCCGGCCTTCGGCCACGGCTTCACGACAGTCGTTCGCCTTTGTCCTGGCTTTGGAGAGGGAGACGGCCGGATAGCTGCCCATACCCATTTCGCGGCGCTTGCCGTCCACCACCCACATGAACAACCATGATTTGGTGCCGGTCGGGGAGACATTGAGATAGAGGCCGCCGCCGTCAGAATGCCGACCCGGCTTCTTTGTCGCCTTTACCGCTACATCAGATAATTTGTTGAGGGTTCGGGCCATCCCCACTTCTTTCCCCATTTCGAAGTGGGGATGATACAGAACAGAACCGGACGGAACGAGACATAAAATTCCTATCCCCCTTATTTTCTAAGGATGATTGGGACGGAACTGGACGAAGAGAAACGGTAGTTAGGTGGACCTCAGCTCCACCAGTCCTTCCTTCAACGTGAAAAGATTAAGGAAATCAGGCGCATAGCCGAGAGGAGCATTTCTTTAGACCAAGCATCTAAACCAATTCTTGGGTCATCTTGGTGTACGTCTGCGAGTGCCATACCTCCAATCCGCGACGCCGATCCCTCCAGATATTGCTTGAGCGCCTGCCACGGGTCAGCGTCCAAGTCTTTCGTGGAAATCTCCTCCGCCTCCTCTTCGAGCCTGTCGCAAATGCTTTCGAGGTAGCCCCTACCGTTGCTGCACTGCAACACCGTTAGCCAATAGGACCGTCGAAACAGCTTCCGGTAACCAATCTTGGATTGTAACGCGCGCTCTTTTGCGTTGCCTATGTGTATCTTCGGGAGGGGCGGGACAAATAACAATCCTCGGGCTTGAGCCCTGGATCAGCCTTCGTGCTTTTCGACTGGAGATTGGGAATGAAAATCAAGAGCCTTATCCTCGGCTCCGCAGCGGCCCTCCTCGCTGTCTCCGGCGCGCGCGCCGCGGACGCGGTGATGGCCCCTGAACCGGAACCCGTGGATTACGTGAGGGTGTGCGACGCC
>Ga0209915_1002663_pt1 | contig 17714 bp, 6 predicted proteins | sample ThiBiot_750_plan_FD_183952 | JGI IMG/M metagenome (GOLD analysis project Ga0209915, IMG submission 183952) | Wastewater bioreactor microbial communities from Cape Town, South Africa - Thiocy_cont_750_plan (SPAdes) | ecosystem: Engineered > Bioreactor > Thiocyanate-remediating > Anaerobic-Aerobic ... | reverse complement strand
TGGTTAATAAGTGGTCCATAGGTCCAACATTATAGAGTAGAAAAATACAACTGGTTATTGTTTTTTGGCTCTCTCGCATAGACGTCAAATTATGTGATTTTCATGATTTGCGCGTTTTTATCCAAAAAAGTCAACTTAGTCTAATTCCAACAGAACTTATACAAATAGACTCATTTATGCATGATTAAAATCTACTAACACAGTGCTTTAAAACCATATATAATCTTTCAATACATGTCAATTTCTGCAGAAAAAAACCATACGAAAAAAAGATGAAAAACATGGTTTTAATCGAAAATGTCGTATTTTACAGTCCCAAGAAAACTATGATGCCGAACGAAAGTTAGTAAGGTTTTTTTATTAATCATATTAGGGCACTAGGAGCTCCAATTATGGAAAGTTTCAGCTCGGCCGGAAATAATTTTGTATATGGCGGGAGATTTCTGGTGGATCTACCCAAATCATTTTCTAATTCATGGCACACTATAACAGAGCGATCTTAAAGAAGTTTTCATTCAATTTCTTAACATTTTTAAACCGATTTGATCTGTTTTATCACTTAAACTTTATTATATCCGAAATGAAAGTATTTCGCTTCATCTCTAAACTGATCATGTTCGACAGATAGTCGAATCAATACGATAAATGTCAATCCAAATCTTACTTCTATGCGTACAGATATAAATTATATTAGTGTTAACTCAAAGTAGCGTTGATCAAACTAAATAGTTCGCAGGAATGACTTTTCAATAAATAGTTTTTTACACCATTTCATAGCTTTCAATGGAGCGAAGTATGAAAAATTCATAATTAAGTGCTCGATTCAGTAAAAATCTAAGATTCTGATTAAAAGAGTATTACCTATTTACATTGAACTTCATCAATAAGCGCATTTATAATCAACGGTCGTTAACGGCCGTTCACAACGAAAAACGATGAACGTCAACTGGTGTCGTTTTATACTGTATTTCATCGGCTACGGCTGTTTACGGTCGGGGGTGAATAACCTGGGAATGTATAAATGTAATACCGTAGCATTAGAAGTGAATAAAAAGTAGATGTCTATTTCCACTTTTCGAGTACACATAACAATCGGACAGAAGTCCAATGTTTCCGCTTTTTTTAATATTATTTTTAAATTTCGAAAAATAAAGTTTTTTGATCAAAATCAGTTTTTATTTTCTTTTTTTGATTTTTAACCCTTTGAGTCCGGGCTTTTTGCGCGAAAATCTGAAAATTTTTAGAATACCTCTGAGTATAATCTTTATTTCTTAACGAAGTGAGAGTATTTTTATATCGAAATTCTATTAATAGTTCATCTTCCTATGGTAGCCTTTAAAGCAATCAACAATGCATAGAGGGATTTTAGAGTCAGGACAAAAATAACGTGTTTCACGTTGAATGCCGTGGGATGTACAAACGACGCGTTTTCTTTCAGGCTGCTTTGATTGTGATGTTTGTGAAATTACTGAAGGGAAATGGCGAGCACGTAGACGAAGAGGATATTCTCTTGTAAATGGTCTTCCAATTGTACTTGGTCTTTGCGATCCATATTTTGTAAAAATTTCTCTAATTATCTCCAGACGAAAGTGAGATAGATGATAAGAGGTATTGTTCTGCACTTGTAAATTACGAATGCATTATATACTGCCATTTCCAATAAATGAAAGAAAAGCTTTTTGTGCCATTTTATTGATTTTCTTATACATTCCGAAAATGATACGTGCACCCATGTTTTTAGTGTAATCGATAGTGTAGACAGACTTCTGAATTTCTTCTGCGGTTTGTTGATCGATTTTGTTTGAATTTCTATATACTATTGAATGGATTGATGAAAGCACATGAACTTCCCGTTTATTCTGCTATTTGAGTGCAAGCAAAATATTTGTATGAGCGTATTGAGTCTTGCCTCTTTGCAATTTAGTTGTAAAAGGTGACAAATCTTGTCTCATTTTACGAACAGTACCACATGCACTGGTTCTATTGCGATGCAAGAGTTCGAAAAGAGCCGGACTCGTATACTAGTTGTCAACATATAAGGGCAGTTCCACCAGAAATCGCCCACGTATACGGAAATATTTGCGCCGAAGCTGAAACTTTCCATACTTGGAGCTCCCAGTACTCTAATATTACTGATACAAAAACATTACGAACTTTCCCTCGGTATGATGTTTTTTTTGGGACATCAAAATATAGTGTTTTCGATTAGGATCACGCTTTTCTTCATTTTTATGATTTTGTGATCCCGGTTTTTTTTTTGAAGGAAACTTATATGAGTTGGAACATTATATATCGTTATGAACTACTATGAGAGTAGTCTTTCGTCATCTATAATACAGTTCATTTGTATTGCTCCTACTGAGATTAGCCTGGATCGACATTATGCAAAAATGAAAGGGTGGCGGCAATGGCCGATTTTGACACCCGTGGTAAAGAGTCAAAGAATGGTATCCAAGTTCAGTTTTTTTCTCGTATTACGTAGAGGTCTTTGATATCTTCTGGATCATATGAAAATGGGATTTTGAAAGTTTCGTTACTACTGAGTGGCAGGATCCGCCATATGGCTCCATACGATATCATACAGAGAAACCCGTATATTATGATTGAGATTTCTAACGAACGCAGAATTTGGTAGTATAGCAGAAGGTGGCATATTGAAGTACTATCAGCCCTCTAAATAATAGTACAGCAATATCGACTCGCTAACTTTTGCATCGCGAAACACAGCTAAGCGAAAAGTCCATTGCGACGCCTCAGAATACCGTGGGGAGAATACGGGCACAATAAAATCCAAGGCCACGAAAACCCATGAAAATTTTACGAGCTAGCAAGATGATCTTTCTGTACTAGGGTATAGAGCATAGATAGTACTTCAATATGCCACCTTCTGCTATACTACCAAATTCTGCGTTCGTTAGAAATCTCAATCATAATATACGGGTTTCTCTGTATGATATCGTATGGAGCCATATGGCGGATCCTGCCACTCAGTAGTAACGAAACTTTCAAAATCCCATTTTCATATGATCCAGAAGATATCAAAGACCTCTACGTAATACGAGAAAAAAACTGAACTTGGATACCATTCTTTGACTCTTTACCACGGGTGTCAAAATCGGCCATTGCCGCCACCCTTTCATTTTTGCATAATGTCGATCCAGGCTAATCTCAGTAGGAGCAATACAAATGAACTGTATTATAGATGACGAAAGACTACTCTCATAGTAGTTCATAACGATATATAATGTTCCAACTCATATAACTACCAACGACAAAATGGTTGAGAATGGTATTTTCGACCGAAGACATCGAGAACATAACAGAAAAAAATTTTGTTCGATATAAAGGGTGAGCCATAAGTCTTGGTACTTCTCAGAAAAATTGCTCTTTCTCTCTTATAAGAAATTCAATCGAGCTCAAACTTTGGTGTATAATTCCTTCTAACATGACGCATGTTTCCCCAAATTCTCATGCTTCCATCTCTTATTATAGGGGAGATATATAGGTTAACATTTTAGAAATCTGTTGTCCGCATGTACTAAAAGTAATTTTTGGCGCAGAACACATGTAAATGGGCCACTTTTACGTTTCATTTTTCCACCACTTCATACGCTCGATTAAGAAAACAATATAGATCACGAGATGCAGCGTGAAAAGCTCTACAATCTACACAATAAAGCGTATTTTAACTGTGAAATGTTTGTTTACGAAAAAAAGCAAAACCCTGTACAATTAGTTTTTGCCATTGCAAAAGCTCATCGTGCAAAGTTTTGCTGTTTTTTGAGAACAAAAATTACAGAATAATAACAAGATTTTCTGTTTAAATTGTAGAACTTTTGACGGTGCAGCTTGTAGTATATTTTTTTTTCGTAATGAAATGTATTAGGTTACAAAAAGGTGAAAAAAAACGAACTTTTAGTTTGTGTAGAAAAAAAACGATTTTCTTACGACGGCGGAAACTGATTGCATAGAGTTTTGGATTTTTTGAAACCAAAAGCTATATAATTAAAATACGCTTTACTATGTAGATTGTAGAGCTTTTCACGCTGCATCTTGCAGTGTATTTTGTTTCCTAATCAAGTGGTGGAAAAATGAAATGCAAGAGCGGTCATTTATTATGCGCCACAATTACTTTTCAGCAATTGGAAAATAAGATTTCTAAAATGTTAACCTATATATCTCCCCTATAATAAGAGATAGAAGTATGAGAATTTGGGGAAACGTGCGTCATGTTAGAAGGAATTATACACCAAAGTTTGAGCTCGATTGGAATTCTTATAACAGAGAAAGAGCAACTTTTCTGAGAGGTACCAAGACTTATGGCTCACCCTTTACCATTTCGAAACGGAAAGAACTTGCTAGATTTTCTAGATAAGACAGAGCTAATTAGAACTTTACAGAAAGATAGGACCCAGCTAAAGAGTATATAAAGAGAAAGAGAGTAGTGTATGACCAATATAAAGAAAAGAACAAAAGAAGAGTGACTGCACTGGAATGAGAAATGATGTATACCGGCATACAGAACGAAAGAAAGCATATGCTGCATGAACACGTGATAATAACATGCCTAGAGGAAAAGAAGAAGGATGGTGCTTATCTAGCATCACCTGTAAAAGATAAATAGATGTTCTAAGTAGCTAAGAAATATACTAGCAGCTCCTCTCCTGGATAACTGCACTTGAACGTATATATACGCCGCCGGGACTCAGAGGGTTAAACTCATGTAGAGTACTATTCTTTTCGAATAATTTTTCGTTCACCCGATGGTTGGACGAATTAATTCGAGAATCTTTTCGCAAAAGACGTGTAGTTATTGATGAAATGAATAGACATTTTTTCGTAATATTTCTATTATTATATATTAATATTTGAGGTACTCAAATTATTTGCTATTTTTGTAAATAATCTTAATCTTATTAAGATGTTTAGTTTTATTTTTAAATAACGAATGAGAGCCATTTCTATCAGTTTGATTTATTGACATTATCTTAAATCTATAAGAAAAATATTTATTCTTCACTAATATTTTTTAATTAAGGATATGGTTTTCAAAAACTCCTTTAATTTAGAAACAAATTCGTATTAGTTTTTAACTCATTAATGAATTTACATCGTTTTCTTTGACTTTTCTATTTTTTTGTTAGAACCAAATGAAACAAGTTCCCTTTCATTATCATACACATATACAATTACGACACCGGAACAAGCTGTCTATCACAACAAAAATGAATCCCGGATTGACTTGAGTGGCAGAAATTTGACTAATAAAGACTTGGAATTTATTGGTGATTCTTTTATACGAGATAATACGGTAATCAATATTTTTATCTATTTTTATTTTTTGAAAATCGAAGATCAAAAGATAAATTTAGTTATAAAAACAGTTCCATCAAATTAAGTTTGTTTTTCTCAAACCAAAAACTTCTTTTCATTTTAAAGATTCAGTTTAAGAAAAGAGCAAACTTTTATTAAATGTAATATTAAATAGAGAATAAGCAATGAAATTAGACATATATTTATGAAATGTAGAATTTTCGACCTTTACAGATAGCAAATACGGTCATCATCAATACAAAAAACTAAATTGATACAATATCAATTTTCAGCACACAACAAATACAATAAATGATGAAATATACAGGGTGTCCCAAAAGTAACTTCCACTTAAGAAAATTGAGTTTTTCTGTCTATGTACATCTTGGAAGACTGATTTTTATAGTGAAGATAGATAAATACTCCATGTTTCTATGGCTATAAACGAATTTCTGAAATATTTTTTATAGATGTCATATTTGAGTAAGAAACACAAATTTGAATTGTTTTGTTTTTACGAAAAATCTCACTTTTTTCCAACCTTTTTACTTCTGTAGTTTTCTTTATTTTCCCGATCGCCAATATTATGGAACATCGGTTTAACGTTTTTATTTGCTTGTATCATTGAATTCAATAGCAGTTAGTTTACTTTTAATTGAATGCGTAAAAAATTCAGTTAGTTTACTCCAAGTACGTCAGATACTACAATATTGAACAAAACTATAGAAGTAAAAAGGTTGGAAAAAAGTGAGATTTTTCGTAAAAACGAAACAATTCAAATTTGTGTTTCTTACACAAATATGACATCTATAAAAAATATTTCAGAAATTCGTTTATAGCCATAGAAGCATGGAGTATTTATCTATCTTCACTATAAAATCAGTCTTCCAGGATGTACATAGACAGAAAAACTCAATTTTCTTAAGTGGAAGTCACTTTTGGGACATCTTGTAATAATCAGAACTACAACCAAGACATCAGTACATAAACCTGGAATAATGACAAGTAAGGCTCATCCCAGAGATCCACTGACTCTTTTCTTAAAAGAAACTAATGATGCTGACTAGTGCAAACGAATTGAGTATACAGTGGAGTGCAAAAAAAATTTCCGTTAATGTTTTCATGTTTTCATATCTTGGAGGAGAGATAAACAAATGTTTTTTTATACAAAGGTAGCACATATACTGTGGTTCATCAGTATGGTAGTCAATAGAATATTCGCTCTTTTTTCAAGTCAGGAGATAGAAAACATTTTGTTTTCGTCACGATGGTAAAAAGCATTATAACCTATATATGAACTCTGTCTTGACTTAATGGATAAGAAAATTAAGATAGATCCCTAAAATTCCTAATAATTTCAGTTAAGAATCCTCGTAACCTTCAATGTTGAATTCCTACAACTGAATTCTGTCGAATTTTTTAACCTTTTGAATATTTTTTTGACGAGAGAGTTCATTTTACAAATACTATATACAAAAACACTAAAATCATGCTTAGGTTCCTTCAAAATCGATAATATTTACTATTTTTTCGACAGAGATCTGAAATATAATGTCTCCAGCTAGTTTTGTTAAAGAAATTCTTTTATATAATCCAAATAAAAATATTTTAATAGCGTCATTCTAATGAAACCTCAAGATTCTTAGTAGAGTGTGATTCGGTGATCACATAATGCTTCCATTATAATTCGATGTCCCACCCATTTTATTAGTTCGGACGTTTTAGAAAGCTTCAGTTTTGGATCTCAGCGAACTTATACTACATAGTTGAACATCTATACTCATCATATAGACAGTTTTGAGAAGTGTTACAATAGCGATTATGCTGACAGTGTAATTGGTCTAATCTGTTCGTTAATAGACGGATAGCATTCCAATGATGCATCATTTTTATGAAAACCAACGTTTTTTCAAACATGCCAGTTTCATTGAATGCCCACGCCTACTGAGTAACACTCACAAATAGTTCCTAGATGATTGCTTTGGAAATGAGAAAAATATGCTTTCATTAATTTTACATACTCAACGGCAATTTTTTTTGCACTCTACTGTATGTTAGGTTTTAAGCGTTAAAATGTATTATTTTTTAATAAAAAATTCCCAAAAACAAAAATACATTTTAATACTGAAAAACCAAAATTCTTCGCCGTTTATATTCGATAAATAGCGAAACGGAGTTCGAGAAAACGCAACAAACGGAAAAAGCGGCGTTTTTAATTTAGGTGTTGATGGACGTCCATTGTGGTTCCCAATTGAGCGTGAACACACGTTCTTGAAAAAATTTGTCTGCTTGGGATCTGATCAATTCAAATGCCCTTTTTTCAAGCAATATTCTTTCATTAAGTTCCCCAACACGCAGAATACTCATAAATTGCCAATGTTAATATATGCTTCCATCGTAAAGGCAGTACCTTTCGGTCGTCAGCGTCCCTCTGGTCCGCCACTCCCGACTCGGACTGCCACAGGCTATCTGATACTCTCGGTGTAGCAATACAGCACATCTACACTCAGTCAACAAACAATATCTGAAGAGTAATCTTACACTTTTCAAAATTTAACAGTAGAATCGGATTCCCCATACCCGATTAGCTTTGCTCAAACTTGATGAAAAACCATGAGATTTCGAAAATACCCACTTTCTAGTCAAAAATACTCGATTTAGAACTTTCAAAATCTAATCGTAGATTCGGATTCCCCCGACTCGATAACATAAGATTCGATCATATTGAAATCACGATACACTGTAGAAATCGGATAAACAAAAATCGATGTTCTTCTGACCTTTGACCCCGAATCTGTACCCAGATTCGGACTCCCCGACCTCGATTACCTGGGGTCCAGCTATATTCCGACCGGTTAGTGGTCAATATCTGTTATCTTTCTAATGCTGAAATCTGATTGGTTCGGGACAGACACACACACACACAGACAAACTTTATTGATTTTTAGAGCGAATTTTTCGCCATATAACCCTTTCTTTCAGAAAAAGGAATAATAACAGGACATCAATTTTCAAAATAAATTGAAATTGAACTTGTTGATATCATATCTATATCCATACATAAAATCCATATGTTGATAAGAGAATATCAAGCACAACTACTATTGTTATGTAAATATATTAAAGAAATAGGTTGACAAAAGGGTAAACTTTCATTAAATGTAATAGCAAAGAAAAGATATCGTCAAGTTCGATTTCAATTCATTTTTAAAATTGATGTCTTGTTATTATCGTTATTCTAGGTTTATGTACTGATGTGTGTTGGGCTATGACTAACTTCATGAATTCCTTTCCTGAAACCAACTCTGAGCTGTGATCACAAACTATTCACACACACATGATCACTGCGAACATGAGGAGGACCAGAGGAGGGAGGCAGTGGCTGGAAGATGCCACTACCTAACAACATCGTAGTTGTGGCTATGATAATGATATTTGATCATTGATTTTATTGTATTTTTTGTATGTTGAAAGTTGATATTGTGTCAACCAAGTTTCTTGTACTGATAATGACCGTATTTGTCATCTGTAAAGATCGAAAATTCTACATTTCATCTCTTACAATAGAATGCATTCCATAAACATATGTCTAATTTCATTGCTTATTCTCTATTTAGCCCTTTCCAGCCGGCTACCAGGAAACAGCAAGTGAAAAGTTTTTCTTCTATATATTCATTGTAGTTTAGTTATGAGGATCAATTTTTCAGAGCCGAATTTTTTAGAAATGCCGTACCCCCCTACGGCAAAATTGTGTCCATTTGGATACACCCGGCTGGAAAGGGTTAATATCTCTTTTCGTTTTACAATAAACTGTAAGTTGAGGACAACTGGGTAAGGCCATTTTTTTCGCCCCCATTATCGTTGAGTAATAACCACACGGATTTAGTAAGACGGAAATGGAAAACATTGTGTATGACTCATTTTGCGAAACTTGCCCAGACGACTTTTCCGACGAGGACTGAGTGAGTACGAGTAAAAACTGTACTCTCAATCGAATTTTATCTATGTTAATTGCACTACCTAAAGATTGGGATATCCAAATCATCCGTATATCTTCATACGCAAGATAACTATAATAAAACCCATATTTTACAGAAGCTACAAATATGTATTCCAAACACACCTATGTACTGTAAAACATTCGCTTCCATTGCATTATGTAACGTCTCTAGAAGTCTAGAGCCCGTAGAATACGTCCTATGTACTGTCATCAGATCTTGTATTATAAATAAAAGTTTTTTTTACGCAGTATCTAACTTTCACTTGTCGATTTTTCTCTTATGACTATCCTTTTTAACAATATACATACGGTGTTGTGCAAAAAAATCACTGTTATCTATTTAACCTTTCGAGAGTTTATTTTTTAATTCTTCAAAGAAGAATATTCTGAAAGTATCTCGAACATGAAGGTTAGATACTATATATATAACAGAGATTAATGTTCTCTTCGAGATTTTTACTAGTTCGAGAAAAATTATATGGAAAGTCAAGGGTAGCCGTCCGTCAGCACGTCAATCAGTGATTTCACATTATTATAATTTAGCAAAGATTCGGAAAGAAGGTGGTGTGGGACCTCGACGTGGTAACGGCCGACCACGGAAAATCACATACGAGAGCAATATTGCAATCGGTCAATGAATTCGAAGAAATAATGAGAGTATCACCGAGAAAATCGCTGAAAAACTTCGATCAACTAGAGGTGTGAATGTACAAAGGAACAAGAAGAAAGTCGTGTTCGATGGGCCATGATATACAAGGGCGACGACTGGAGTCGTACAATATCCTCTGATGAAAACTCTTACTAGTTATTCAGAAAAACAATTCGTTTTTTATCTAACGAGGGAAGTATCCGAAGTGATCAATCGATTTTGAGTCCATATTTTGGGCATATAGAGGTGGCATATAGATATCAACAACCGTAAAAGGATTCGACCCCATGACTTTTACAGACCGAAGTATTCAATTTTCAAGTTTCACGAGATCCGAAGAATTTTGATTCCATACTGCATACATGCAGGAAACATAAGCATCTTGTTAGAAAGAAATTCTATCATAAATTAGACTTTATCGTTAGAAATTGATTATAAAACTTAGATTTTAAACCCACTTCTCTAAACCCCAAGTATTTCCCTGTAAGATTCGTAACCCATAAATGTTCTTTTTAAAGAAATCATTTTTTTTAAATCTATGACATGATATGGAAAAGGTAGACATCCACTTATGACAATAGTAAGCTTCAGAGAAATGTTCAAAGCAAAGTAGTTTTTGACAATGACTGCATTGAATAAAACATGATATGTGACAACTCGACTGTTGGCAAACGTCAGCATCAATGCTAAAGCAAATTTCGTTGACAGATTCAAACTTTTCTGGATTCTGATCAATGTCTCCTGATGCATACCACGCATACTTAATCATAGGTGTGAATCGAGGCGAGGACAACTGATTATGAATAAGAGAATTCAATTGTATGATATTGCTTCGTTCAGATAAGTTAACGGCAATATCATCAAGCTGAACGCGATCGAATATTCGCCGAGCGATTACCTTGCATTGCCTATTGAAATAAACGTCCAGTAGTTGAATGCGTGAGGTAGTGTGGACTGGTATTCCTAATATTTTACACCCTTTAACAGTGGAGTATATCTTTGAGTCTCGTTGGCCTGGCCAGTAGTCCGAGATCAGTAAAGATTTCGATGGAGCAAATGGGTGGACAACGTGATCTCGCCAATATTTTATCAACGAGCTAGTGAGCTTCCCTGAAGCACTACAAGTCACAAATGACGTTTATGTTTCCTGAATGTATGCAGTATGGAATCAAAATTCTTCGGATCTCGTGAAACTTGAAAGTTGAATACTTCGGCCCGTAAAAGCCATGGGCGCAAATCCTTTTACGGTTGTTGTTATCTAAATGTCACCTCTACATGCCCAAAGTATGGACTCAAAATCGATTGCTCACTTCGGGTACTTTCCTCGTAAATATGCGCAAGAAGAAACGAAAAGAATTCAGAAGAATAAGCAAAAAATAATGGTGTGGGGCGTACTTAGTATTAATGGCCGAATATTGTGGCATTATTTTCGAACAATTACGAACGGTCCCTTTTACGTCGAAATCCTTCAGGAACATCTATTTCGTGAAGCAAGAAAACACTTTGAACGTCGATCGTGATTTCAACAGGATAATGATCCTAAGCAGACTAGTAGAATAGCAGAACAGTTTTTGGAAGAAAAAGTATCTGAAACAATCGAGCGGCCTACTCTGAAAAAAGGAGCTTTGCAGAACTCTTCGAAAACGTTGTGTAGATTTCTGAAAGCTTCCTATATGTCTAAAACTCAAAAAAAGGATAAAAAATTCTACGGAACTCTCTGAGGCTTCTGTTGACAATCTACTAGCAGAACCATCTCCTACAAAACCTTTTTTTAGGTTCCACATAGCAAACAAGGTTTCGTGTGGAAAACGAAACCTTGAGGGTTCACTGCAAAACCATTGACCTTCTCTACAAAGTCCTAATGGTTTCCGACTAAATCCGACTGCTTTTGTACGGAACCCTTAGGGTGTCGTATGAGATGGTTCTGCTAGTAGATTGTCAGCAGAAACCTCAGAGAGTTCCATCGAATTTTTTATCCTTTTTTTTAGCTTTAGACATATTTGGAAGCTTTCAGAAATCTGCACAACGTTTTCGAAGGGTTCTGCAAAGCTTCTTTTTTTTAGAGTAGTAATAGTCCTGATTTCAATCCTATCGAAAGTATGCGGTTCATTCTTAAGCGACGTACAGAAAAGGGAAACCCATTAAATATCGACGAATTGGACCGATTTTTACACGAAGAATGGAAAAAAGTCGAAATGACAATTATGAGTAATTTAGTACATTCGATGAAATATAGATGTTTAGCAGTTATTGATTCGAAAGGAGGAAGAAAAAATTATAACTATCGTGGTTTTGTAGTATACTATGCGTGTAAACTATATATGAAAAAAAACGTTTTCTTTATTGTGATAAATCAACGGCAATGTTTTTGCACACAACTGTATACAGGGTGATCCATAAGTCGTCGAGCAGCCTTATATCGCAAATAGCTTTTGATAGAAATAAGATAGAGAGCTGCGGTTTTCACCGTTGGAAAGAGGATATAAAATTGCATATATCTAAATGTTACTTGACAACATTGTTAAATTACAACATAGTTCTCAGAGATCTTTGTAAAAACAGTGATACTTCTGTGAATATGACATAAGATAAATTAATCTAAGAGTCACTTCACACTGTTCAAGTGATAATAACGTTGTGCCTGTGCCTTATGTTCATTCGAAACTTAGTATCTGCGCTAAATAGCATTTTGTTCAAAAACAAACTGATATATAACACCCTCAACTAAACATTGTGAATTGACTCTTAGATTAATTTATCTTATGTCATATTCATAAAAGTATCACTGCTTTTACAAAGATATCTGAGAACTATGTTGTGATTGAACAATGTTGTTAACCCTCGGAAGGTCTTTACAATTTAGCTGAATTTTTGTAATGCTTGTATTCATATTTTTTATGTCATCAGGATTTCTTCTTTCGGCTATTCTTTTTCAATTCATCAGTTACTCCCAACTCGAAAAATGATCACTCGAAAACAAGCTTCTATTAAGGTAGAAAAAGTTCAATCAAAGTATCACGTGAGTCCAGGTGGACCCACAAAAACCTTCCTATGGTTAAGTAACATTTAGGTATACGCAATTTTATATCCTCTTTTCAACGGTGAAAAACCGCCGCTCTCTATATTATTTCTATCAAAAGCTGTTCGCGGTATAAGACTGCCCGGTGACTTATGGATCACTCTGTATATATATCGACTTAAACGCGTAGCGCGTCTCCTTACAGCCCGAGTTTGAGTTCATCGTGTTAAAAACGTTTGGTTACTAGTTTTTAGAGCACAGTCGAAAGTATATGAAAAAATATTTTGTTTCATTTCTGAACGGTCGGATTCGCAGTTAGAGAGTGAAACAGGAGATGCTCCTTCGCGATGAAATAATTGGTCTCGTTGATGTCACCTATTGTCGTAATCGGTTTATTGACATAAATCTTGCCCCTTCCCCTCACCCTCACCCTCTACTTTTTAAGACCAAGCCGAGACCTCTAGCGTACAGAATAGGGGAGAAATCTGGGACGCACGGACATCTAAATTTGACCCCTTAATTGAACCATAACTACCGTCGGACTCAATATTTCGGACTGAAAGTTTTACTGTAACATTCTGAGATCAAAATACATCTTCTATAGACATTTCATTGAGATTAGATGTACTGCAGAAAAAATTTCTGGGTGGTGGGGGCCTTAAGCATTTGTTAAGCTCATTGAATATCAATCAAGTTGTTAATTTCGAATAATTCTAAGAATATAAATGCATTCTTTTATGAAAAAAGCGAACGAAGGAAAAATAAAGTTTGAATGGTATTCTTAAGAATAAATCAACTTAGAGAATTAATCGTTTTATATTTTCTAAATCCATTTTCATTATTTGATATAGAAACTCACTTGTCTCGATCTCTCCAAGAATCAAATCGAAGATCAAGGAATGCGATATTTCAGTAATGCACTAAGAACTAATAAGGTAAAACAAATATTCCCTTCATGTTTCTTAAATTTATTTTTATTATTTCACATAGACACTCATTACAGTCGATCTCTCCTATAATCGAATAGGCGATCAGGGACTACAATATTTAGGTGATGTATTACAAAATAACAAAGTGAAATAAATACGCGGTTCATCTCTTTCATATTCATTTTTACTATTTCACACAGACACTCGCTCGTCTCTATCTTTCCAACAATCGAATCGAGGATCAAGGAGTAGAATTTTTGAGTGATGCATTACAGCATAACGAGGTAAATTGCATATTTTCTTTATCTTTCTCAGATTTACTTTTTATCATTCTGTATAGGCACTCACTCTTCTCGACCTCTCCCACAATCAAATCAGAGATCAAGGAGTACAACGTCTAAGTAATATATTACAAACTACCAAGGTACAACAATTATTCTCTTTGTCTTTCTCAGATATATTTTTATCATTTCACATCACAGATAATCACAGATCAGAGTAAGCTCACTCAGTCCTTCTCTGGAGCAGGGAGAGGTAAGGCAGGACAGGATAAGCTTTTTATATGCTACAAAGTTGAACATAATCAGATATGGGCAAGTCAAGTTAAAAATGACTTGTTTAACTTGACTGAGAGATACATAAAATTACTCGAGATTTGACTTGACTTGTCAAGACTTTAGATAATTCTACCTAAGACTTGATTTGACTTGAATTAATCCCGCCAAGTACTTATTCGACTAGAAAAAAATCAAGTCAAGTCAATATATTCATGTTTTTTTCATCCTTCAGACAATTTAATAAAATAGACATCAGCGTATATCAATACATGAATGTTATTCAAGAGAAAAAAGAAGATATTCAAAAATATCATTAGTCGTCCTCGTAGCCAATTGAAAATAGAACAGTGATTCATCATTGAAAATAAATAGAAATTTTCTGTAGAGTTTTTTTCAATCAATTATTTGATCGAAGTTTTTTTAAATTTTTATACAACCGTTGACTTGAGATTTGACTTGAACCAGTGAAATCCAAGTCAAATGATTTGACTTGACTTGTGCAATTAAACTCATGAGTGAATTGAAAAAGTCGCGACTTGCCCGTCTCTGAACATAATGATGTTTTCCAAACTTTTCTCTTCTAACTATGGAACCGATGCAACTAATTAATCGCTTTTGAACTTGGACTGTATGCGTGAGGTAGACCCTAGTGAGATATGAAAAACCTCAAAAGGATAAGTGCCCATAAGGTTTTCATTCAAAGTTATAGCCATTTTACTAAGAGTTTCACCTATATGGTTGTATACACTGAGAAATCAAAAACCTGTATTTTAATCTCAGACTTAGTCCATAGATACGTAATTATATGTGCTGGGCAAAGTTGATCATTAAGCAAAGTTAAACCTATTTAAAAATTGAAAATTTCTTCAATTTCAAATTTCAATTTAGCTCCTATTTCGTATCTGATCAGTTGTACTTATTGTAACGGAAAAGGGTTTAATCGTGAGAACTCTACGATGCGAGTTTGTACCTTTACCGTTATTTGGTTTGTGTAAGTAATTTATGAACCAAATAAATTAACTTACACGAGTAGAATCGATATCCGATTCTTTAAGGATAAACCCTATAAATGGGTGTTTGAATTTGAGTGACGTATTCAACTTACGTTCACTCGAAATTTTATTGAAATCAATAATAACAATGCACGCTACCTTTAACAATCAGTGCGTGACTAACAGTAATATAACAAAAAATGAGTGTGCCAGAATTTGGATTCGACTTGTTCGAATTCCAAAAGAGAGAGAAAAGTAGTCAGCTATATTTTACGCTCGTTAACACTACTAACTCAATACACCGTCGCGAAATATACTCTATAACAACAGTACTCGTCGATGCGATGCACTCGCTAACACTGCCCTCATTTCCGTTTTGTCTCACTATTTATATCTCTAGATCAAGAGAGAGAGGAAGGAGAGAGTGACAGAGAGATTAAGAGAGAGTCGGGCAGAGATCTGATAGGTTATTACTCGACACAAGAGGTAAAACAAACGAAGTGTTTATGAGGTGATCAAGGACTTGTGCCACTTGATTTATCACCGATCTCTTGTGTTTTTTATGTGGTTATCATCGTGATTTATTGATCCTATTGATCGCGATGATCTCTCGTTTGATAATTGAGTTAATTGTGTTTGCCAATTGAATTGATTTGTTTATCTATTGATATGTATATATGTTCATATATGTTCAACTTGTCTTGTGCGCCATCTGTTGGTTCTCTTTCTTTTCTTTTCTTTAATGAGTGTTGGCACACTTATAACTGTAAGTATAAGGATTGCTATATATTAAACATCCTTTTTTAGATTATTTTCTTGGCAGTACCTTTATGTTTTTTGAAACTAAATAAATTTTACTATTGGGGAGGAAATAGAAAACTAACCGAAGATTTAGGAGATGCAAAGGTATACTGTCAGTTAATCAACAAAGAATGCAAAATATATAGAGTATGTTAGTATATTATAGCGAAAACTGCACAATCAGCAGGGAAACCTAGAGTGAGTCGATGTGCTCTAAGCAAAACCGAATGATTTTTGGGAAGATGTAGAGTACATCAGTAGTATTGGATTTTGAAGTTGAATTCAATTCTTCAGATCAAAAACTTCAAAAATCTACTATTCGGGTATTCAGATTTCAACTTTAAAACTTCAAATTTCAAACATTATTTTGTGCAATATACTAGTATATTCATGCAAAAAACTATCATGAAAAGGAACATGTAGAGGGCGCTAATATATATCAAAAAATTATTTCGCGCCCATTTTCAAATTTTGTCTGAGTTTAATTTTGCCTGAAATCTAAGTTTGCCTATGACATGTGTCTACAATGCTCTGAAAAATTCAGCTCAAGAGTATATTTGTTTCCCAAGATATCAGAAACTCAGAAAATAAGATAAATAAGCAGCTTTCATCAAATACTTATGATTTTTTAGTTTGTAATATTTTGGGAAGCAAATATACTCTTGAGCTCAATTTCTGAGGACATTGTAGATATAAGTATACATATCTATGGACTAAGTCTGAGATTAAAATACAGGTTTTTGATTTCTCAGTGTATACAACCATATAGGTGAAACTCTTAGTAAAATGGCTATAACTTTGAATGAAAACCTTATGGGCACTTATCCTTTTGAGGTTTTTCATATCTCACTAGGGTCTACCTCACGCATACAGTCCAAGTTCAAAAGCGATTAATTAGTTGCATCAGTTCCCTCGTAAGAGAGAGTTTGCTGAGTCTTTGAAAATCGAAGACTGACTGAAAAGGGTTTACAATTTGGAAGAGCCATTAACATAAATTTCCATATCTTTCAAAATATGTTCCCTCGACTGTAAGGAGGGTCATATGAAAAAAATTCGTTTGTTTGTCTGTTTGCATCGGGGTCAAAAGAACATCGATTTAAGAACTCGTAATAGTGACCGATGATAGTTGAAACTTGGTCGAACCTTGATTAATCGAGGTCGGAGAGTCCGAATATGAGTCATTTTTGGGGTCAAAGGTAAAAAAAAACATAGATTTAAGAAGTCACTAATAGTGGCCAATGATGATGGAAAGTTGGCCTGACCTCAGATAATCGAAGTCGGAGAATTTGGAATTTGAGTATGAATCGGGTTCAGAGGTCAAAATAACATCGACTGTAGTAACTCCTAATAGATGCCAAATGATAGTTGGCACTTAGTCGTACTTTGGACAATCGAGATCGGAGAGTTTAGATTGATAGGTAGATATTCAAAATTTTCAACTGAATATTTTTGGA
>Ga0209915_1002662_pt1 | contig 17716 bp, 23 predicted proteins | sample ThiBiot_750_plan_FD_183952 | JGI IMG/M metagenome (GOLD analysis project Ga0209915, IMG submission 183952) | Wastewater bioreactor microbial communities from Cape Town, South Africa - Thiocy_cont_750_plan (SPAdes) | ecosystem: Engineered > Bioreactor > Thiocyanate-remediating > Anaerobic-Aerobic... | reverse complement strand
AACAACAACAACAACAACAACCGGTGAAAGAAAAAATGAATTCTACTAAATTACGTCTTCCATCAGCTCACGAAACGTTAGTTGACAAAATGGATTCGAATCTTCGAATGTTAATCATCAAAGAATTAAGTAAAGACAGTCAAATACCCAAGCCACCTTCGAAAATGAGTGAGTTATTGAAATAGAAACCCGAATCAATCGTTTTGTAAACGAATTTCAGGTTCAACTTATCGGCCGAGTCCACGTGATACAAATACTAGCAATCGTTCGCGAAAGAAACTTCCCGAATGGGTTCTTCTCGCTCGGTTGGTCGGCATCGACGAGCCTGAAATCGAGCATTGGCTCTCTCAAAGTCTACAATTTCCTGCCGGTCGAGTGATTTCAACTTGGTGCAACACGACAACACCGCTGCCGACCGTTGCTCAACTACATTCTCTCGTTCAATCGAACGAACTCAATCGACTCGATCTCGCTCGACAGATCGAAACTATGTATCATATCTAACATTCATTTGATTTGGAATGTTATAAAAAAAAACAAACAAACGAAATTTTCATGATGAATCGGATGGTTTTTTTTTTTATTTTTTTAATTTATTCTTCTTTCTTTTAACATGACAATAAAAAGAAAATCAATGAGAAGTTCTTTTCTTTATTGTTCACGCATATCACGTAAACGACGAACAGCGGAACGGACAGCGGCTGCTGTTGATGTTGAGTAAACATAAGCTCCGCCGGCAACTGTCTTTTGACACGAACGACATTTCCAAATGCCAACACATGATCGTTTCATGTTGTCTTTACCGCAAAATGAACATGTGTATTTCGAGTGTTGAGTTACTTCCATTTTTTTAACCATTTTACGTAATGAGGCACCGTAACTAAAAGAAAAGAGAGCGAAGTTTGTATGTCTGTGTGCTTTTTTTTATACTGAGATCAACTAACCGTGTACCATATTTACCAACAATGCCTACTTTTTTAGTTCGTTTTGCCATTGATTAAAATGTCGAACGAAAGTTGATAGAAAAATCTGTTCGATCTGAAAGAAATAAAGAAAACAAAAAACACAACTGAATGAATGAATGAATAACGTTTTTTTTTCTGCTATCAGTACAAAAGAAAAACAAAAACGAATGATTTATTTTTTCTTTTGCGCAGTTTTAGCTGCAGTACGACGTGCGGTTAGTGGTGCTATTTGTACATCATCTAATGTTAACGTTGGCTGATCAAATCGATAGATATCATCAGCAAACAGTTCTTCCTCCAACGGTTTTCCATCGGGAAAATAAGTGGGAAATGGTGGATGATTATCTTTCGTTAGATTTTGTTTGTGTTCATAGAGTGTTGAATCTTGAATTCTCATATAACCATGATTAGGTCCGGGCACAGCTGGACCCATTAAATACAAAACATTGTATTTCGTATTGATTCGCCAGATCTTCAAGCCTTTCATCATAATACGTTTGTTGCCCATGTAACCATGCAGACGTGTACCGGGAAGAACTTTATGTTTACGACCGGAACCGAGTGTGCCACGTTTACGATGAAATTTCGTTGCACCATATTCATCACTCGGACCGCCACGAAAACCATATCGTCGCATAACACCCTTGAGAAAGAGAGAAAACAGAAATCAAAATGAAAAGATTTTTTATTTCAATTTACTTGGAAACCATAATCGATCGTACGAGCTTGTACATCGACGTAATCGCCACAACGAAAGTGTGTTGCATAGAGAGGAGTACCGGGTTTGATGACGCTATTTGGTGTGATAAAAAATCGGGTTAACTTTCGTTTGGGTGGCACGCCCGCTTGTTCGAAGAGGCCGTTGTAGGCTCGAGTGAATTTTCTCGGATCACATGAGAGTGCGCCGACAACGAGCATGCCAACTTTACCTTGAAGTTCACGACGTAACGGACGAGTCGTGAATAACGTTCGGAAATTAATCATTTCAGGTGGGGTATAATTAATAACATGATTATCGACAATCTTCAAGATAAGAAGAAGAAAAAGAACGATTCCATCGAATGACAAGAAGAAACGAAGTCGATTGACTTACTTGAACTAAAGTCACATAAAATTTTCGACCTTTCTTATCCCATTGTGGTAATGTGCCGAGTTTAAGACCCAACACACCCGTACGAATCGTTTCAGGACTCGTCGTAAAATCGCCACGTTTCCACGGTGCATCTTTCAATGGACTTTCTTTGTTTGCATACGTTTCATAGACGATTTCGTTCATGAATGCCGCATTTTCCGGCGTGATTTTTTCATCCCAACTAAAAATTCAAGACAAACATATTTCGTCAACAGAAACGAATTTAAACAGACCAACCCGCCTCCACGTCGTTGAACCCATTTGTCATCGTAGAATTTATGCCAATGAAGCTTTTTATATCTCAATCTCATCTGTTGATCAGTTAATTGATGACGTCGAATCCATGCACATGGAACATAATTCATACCCGTACAAGGAAGAGATCCTGTCGTTGATTTAAGAAGTGTTCGTGTGAATAGACTTGCATTGCACACGGTTTGAAGTGCACGATTCATTTTTGAACGAGAAAACAAAACAAATTTCTAATCAATTACATGCAACAGTTCTACTACAACAACAAGTAGAAAAAAAAGAAAATAATAAACATAAAATATCATTAGCCTTGACAGTAGCGACGTTGAATTTACGATTTGGACCACCACACTGGCATTTATTTATGGATTATAGAGGACACTAGACAGTTGAAGATTTTCGAAAGGAAAATTATTTTCATTTTCGAAAAAAATAGTTTTTGTTATCAATGAACTAGTTTCTCGTGAAAATCATTTTTTCGAAATATCGTAACAATGATTATTGGCTTAGAACATCCAATTATCTTATCTAAAACTATTCTAACTTCACACATCAGATCAGATAGACATCAAAACGACTAAAAGGATGAAATATCTTTTAACATCATAATAACAAACAAATACGATCTCGTTGATTTGTAATTCAATAGGAGATGATCTTCAGTCGAGCAGAATAAACGAGTTCTAGCGATGATAGAACAATCTATTAAAGGAACTACTACCGATAAAATGTCATGCTTAGTTATTTGATCCATAATTTACCTGTTGTTCAACTCGAATTTAATTTTTTTTCATGTGTAGAATTGTGTACTTGCTCAATCAGACGCGACTAATGTCGTCAAATAGTGAGAAATCCAATGATGTTCAATTATTGGCAACATATGGCACGCTGAGAGATGATGATGATTCCGGTGCACCCTGGAGAATAGCTTTCATTCAAGTCTCTTTTCATATTTATTAGCAAAATAGAAAACAAAAAAAAGCAATGTTGTCTTTTGTTCGTATTCACAGGGTATTAGCGGTGCGATAACAGGTCGAGTCAGTGGCTATCAACTGTTCGGACATACAACACTTAAATATCCTTTCGCAGTTTATACAGGTGTGAGAATGAGTTTTGCTTTTGATGTTCTGTTGATTAACGAACGTTCTATGAATTAGGTAATTCCAATGATTCGATTGTTGTTCGTCTTCTAAGTTGGCCAACGAAAGAAGAATTCGAGAAGAAAATTCTTGAGGGTGATATAATCGAAGGTGATGATTATGTTCGAAAGATTATCGAAGCTGTTACAAATGATGGGCCAAAACAAGCCTATATCTATGTTTCAGCAGCTCCGAAATTAGATGATAATTGGACGATAATACCAAGCGGTGATTGGCTTCAACGACCCGCAAAATAATTCTCTTTCTTTCTCTTAAAATAAAACTTTGAGCACTTCGAGATCTCATATCTGTCATTTCCTTGTCTGCCATTTATGAATTAGCTCTAGTTAGTTTTCTATCAATTTCTAGGTGTCAAAATAAATTAATTTCATAGAGAATTTTTATTCATTTACATAAAAACAACATTTAAAATTTTCTTCGTTCGGCAGTCAATGATGGTAGTGAATATCTTAGAAGTTGTTGAGCATTGGAATTGAAATCGACACTGGCTTTATGTTTCATTGGCACACGATAGATTGTTGTTTCGACTGGTTTCGTTTTCATTGGTGTTGTTTGACTAATATTCGCGTAGAGAACAGGACGACTTTGTTTGGCTGCTGTTTTATATAAGTAAAAGTTCTTCGTTCGATTCCGTTGACAATATACAATCCGTTTCATTGTACATAACCAGGCTTGACGATATTTTTTCGAAAATAAATGATAAAATATAGGATTTATTGTCGAACCAAGATAGTAGAGTATACCACTTATAAAATAGAAAACTGTTACTAAACGTCGTTGAATTAATGTTAGATAATGAGCATTTGAACTACTAGCAATTAATCGTTGAACATGAAACGGTGCATAACAAATAATAAACGCAATTACAACGGCAACTAGAAGAGTATAACATGTAGAACTATTTTTAAGACATCAAAAAAAACAAGAAAGATTAACGTAAAATGATTCTACTCCAATGGATTTCCGCTGTCTATTTTCCTACTCTAATTAGAATACTTAGGCACAAAAAAAAGAATAAAATATATTCTTTCTCTATATTGCAGTAACATGAGAATATCTTTTTTTCGTCACTAATTTGATTTTAATGTCGATAAATTGGTTAATTTATCGCCGAAAAAAACCCACATTCTATAATTATGCACGTCTTCTCTTCAATTTAAAAAAAATTATTTTTTGATCGAATATTTATTTTAAGATTACAACAACAAGCAAATCTAATTGAATGTTCTATTTCTATTTGACTCTCCCAAGCGTAATATACCCTTGAATTGATGAGATTTATATTCTTAGTCTCTAATAGACAGACGGACAATCAGTGCAATCAACTTGTCAGTGTCAATCATGTCACTACGACTCCTCATTATACGAAATATATTGTACTTACAGAGCATTTTGAAGGCAGATTTCTTCATTGATTGTATTTGTACGGATAATGTAGCTAGAGATGTTTTTGCGCTACGTTGAGTAGACGGATACCCTGTTAGAACCGATGCAGACGAGGAATGTCGTCGTGTTGTTCGAGGTATCTGTTCGAGGCCCATCGATGGTGACGCATATGAATTTGGCGCACTCGGTTTTGATTGACGAAATTCATTAAAAACTCCTGCTGCTGAATATAATCGTCGGCCCATCAATGCGTACAATACACATAGAATAGAAACGGGCAAAACGAAAAAACATGTTGCAGATATATAAAAACAGATTTTAACAAAAAATTGATAATTCGGATCGAAATAACAATGATGTCCATCGCGAATTGTCATATAGAAATAGGGCGACGATGATAATATGGCTATAAACCATATTAAAATCAAGATTTTTATAGCACGTCCAGTTGTTAGAATCGATGTATGTAGTGGACGACATACGGCAATGTAACGTTCAATAGTAAATGCACTAATTTATTAAATAGTTCAATTCGTTTTTTTTCTCGATAGTAATCAAATCTCATTTACCTGATTGTTAGAATTGATGTATTTGTTGATGTTTCTGCTAGTAAACTTCGTAGTTTACAACCAATTTGTCCACACGGAAGGTTAATCGGTAGAAACTTTTCAAAATCAAATTTTAGATTTAGAAAAAAAGAACAAAAACACCCTCAAGCTCATATGCTAACTTACTGTTATTTCAAATGGTAAACTAACAATCAACGGTAGACTATCGCTTATTGCTAAATTTAATAGATAACAATTAGTTATAGTATGCATATCTCGATTGAGTAGAATAATAAGAATCGTCAATAGATTATTAACTAAACCGGCTAGAAATATTGGAATGTAAATAGCTCCTTGAACGACAGCAAGTTGATGAGAAAAATCTCGATCATCATCATCGTCAATATAAAATGTGCTATTTGTGGTTAAATTCATTGTTCATAAATGATGTTCTTTGCTTTCAACTGTGAGAATATAAAAAGAGAGCTATAGAGAAAAAAAGAGCTATCTCATTATTTTATTCTTTAGAGAAGAGAAGCGGAGGATGCAAAGACGACACACGAGAGAAAAAAAACAAGACAGAAAACTCAATCAAAGAAAAATTAGTATTCATCATATAAATATACATATGTTTTTCATTTTGAAATTGGAGCACAAAACAAATTAATAACCAACCAATCATCTTAATTTACATTCAATGCCATAATAGATTACTACTTATAATCTGTTTGATAGATAAGATTCGAGTTGTCTTCTTTCATACGACAAATGACGAGCAAACTTCTGCTCGACTAGGTGAAGGATACACTGGCATTGTCAATACTCGTGCGTATGTGTATTAATAATAGAATAAACACATACATTATATTTAGACAATAAACAACAAGGAAATTACTGAACCATTGCTTGTCGTAGGAAAATTAGATCTTGTGCTTGACGATAGTTATTTGATATACTTAAATATGACAAATCAGATTTGTTTGTTTGTTTTTCTGTTCGACGAAGAGAATATAACCTTACGGTATCAAGTACTTTGATTCAATATGAATTATTTATTTAAACATGTACGTATTTCCTCGAGCATTTTAATCATGTTAACCTGAGGAATAAAAACAAAAGTTATTCTACTGAAATCGAGTTTATTAGATTTAGCCGATCATATAAACAACAAAAAAAGAAAAAAAAAGCAATGTGATCGAGGGGAGAAGCGTTTATTTAGTTCCGATTTTATCACTTGAATGAGAGATAAGAAATGTTTTCATGCAAAAATAGCGGTTAACTGTTGTTCGCCACCTAAATAGACAATTTTTGGCTCATAAATGCATTGTTGCTGCTGTTGTTGATCATCATTATCATTATTATTACCATCATCATCATCATCATCGTCGTCACCGCCGTCATTGTTGTTATTATTATTATTGTTATTAGCTGATGATAAATGCATATTCTGTTTAAAAACATCATAAGTAACATTATCATAGTTACTTGAATTTGGAACGATCACATCTTTTTTGTCGGTAGTATCTAAAGGTGAATGATAATCTTTTTTCCATCGTTGTCGATGAAAAATACATAGAACAAGAGTGAGAAGAATACTAATGAATAAAAGAACGAATGAACTTATGATAATTGACAATGTTATCGTATCGAATGAATGTGATTTATGTTGCCGATTTTGACATCGACCATCAAGACATTGATCACTCGATGGACATCGTAAATATGCATTACATTTGCCACCTGTTTGACTTTCACAATAAGCTTTAAAAGAAAGAAAAAACCTTCTTCAAAAATTCATTTTATCAATATGTTCGTGTTTACTTTGATTGAATTCGGAGATTTTCTTTGAATATTCATTTGGACAAAGACACATCGGTGATGAACTGTTCAATTGACACCATTCGATACATCGAATGGATTTATTCGAACATTGATCCGATGTTTGCACACAAATCGGATATTGTTCATGAATAAGAAATGATTGAAATGTTTGTCGACAAGTACAACGTTGTTTCGTTTGATCACATCGATAGATATGATTTGGATAACATGAATAATCATTCAAACAGAAATCATTCAATGTTGACTCGATTTTAAAATCGAATTCGAATATTTGTTGATCATCAGTTCGATAGAGTGTTCGACTTGAACAATCGATTGTGGTTAAATTCTTGAGGAAAATTCTACCAGCTGGTAGATACATGAGATTATGTTCGATATGAGTCGTACGAAGAAATTCACCACGTAATGTCGATGATGATTCTAATGATGTCCACTGAAACAGTTGTTTATTGTTGGTTGAACATTGAAGAAAATTTAAATTCAAACGTATCAATGGTTTGTAGGGTTTCGAACGAAGAAATAAACTAAGAAAATCATGTGAATTTTTTTCAGTTCGATTCAATGCATAAGGTACAATCATAGTTAATGATCGATTATCGGATTTTGTCGTTAGTTGAAATGAACAATTGGAAAGGAGAATAATACGAGTTGGATTACATGATTTTGTTTGTCCATATTCAACGATAAGAACGAGAATTAGAAAACGAGATAAATGATTAAACAACATGCGATTGTCGAGTTTGTCTACATGTTCACCTAATTTGTTCACGAATCATCACCTTATTTTATTTTTCAATGTCTAAAAATATAAATAAAAAAAAATAAGGCGAAGTTCATGGAAATCATTAAGTATAATACAACGACGACAACGACTATGAACGCCTGTTTGTCTTATTTGATCAGTCAAATAGAAACATTCACTGATGAGATCAAGCTAGAATAATAATAATTATAGTAGCTATGATCGATTCTTGCTCAACGTGTGTTCAGATACATAACTATATACGAACGCTGTTATGTGCTTCATTAGATCGACCGGTAGGAAGACATTAAATAAAAAACGACGAGAACAATAATTGAAAAGAAGAAGACGATAATGACTTTCTTTTCTATTGAAATCAACGGGTTCGTATTATCTAAGTTAGCCTTGTATCATTGCAAAATTGCAGACCACCTTCGATGTCAGTAAAATACAGATGGATCATTTCACAATTGCTCGCTTATACTTTACTTGTCTGTCATTCATCTCATCGAGAATGGTTACAAGAAGAAGAAGAAGAAGAAGAAAAAAACCGAAGAGAACTTCAATAGTCATACACATTAGTTACATCATCTAGTCTCATGAAAAGCAAATGAACTATCATCATTCTCTTTCTCTTGAATACAACTATCTAAATGACATCGAATTCTCATTATTGATTGTATATCAACTCAAAGATATTTATATTAGTTTACCTTCAGTTCGTTGTTGTGTTTTTTTTTCTTTCTCTTAATTTTATCTTAATAATGTTTCATTGCCTCAATGATGGTAATGGAATAATTATTTATATTCAGTTCTGTTCGCTAACCATCGACTAGCTATCAAATATATAGCTGGAACAAAAAAAAACGATTGTTGATTCTACTATTGCCATTTTCTCTCTGTCTCTCTCTCTCTCTTCTCGTTTCTTTTTTCCATAGCATCATTGCGCCGGTGCAAATAATTACGTAACTTACGCTAATTCTCTCTCTCTTTCCTTTTTTTCTCTTGCTTCTACTCTAATAGTGATCTAACAAACGTTTTCTTTTTTTGTGTTGCTGAACTTGTTAAGACCTTGTAATGCATTTCTTTGATGAGCTGTTCTTAGGCATCTATTGTTCTATCTTTTAGAAAATATACAATCATGACATCAAAGCCTTATCAATTGTTGAATTCGATCGTCTTCTTTTATGAAAATAAATGACCTCGACGCACGCATCGCGAAAGATTGAATGGGAATGTATAAATATATCTTGAGTAATATTTGATGACTAAACGGAATCAACTTATGTTTTCTTCTAATTTCGCATTTCCGATGATCAACGAGCTGAACAAATGCATAAAAAAAGAGAGAAAGATCAATGAACCATCGCTAGATAATTCGTTTTTCTCTCGAAGGTCAATCTAATCACAATGAAATACTACGTAATTCACTGAAAGAGAAAATATTTGATTAGATCTGTACATGATTGACGACGAGTTAGGACCCAGTTGATCTTTCTACCGAATTAAAAATTCAATTACAATTGCCGATTTTTGTGAAGTTCATATAGAAATCTTTTTTTTTCTTTTATTAGCAACTTTCAAAAACAGATTCTTTTGCATGACATTTCGTCGATTAGTATAATTTAATCGGAACATAAATATGTAGCCGTAAGTAACCGCCAGAATTTCATTTGTAAAACGGATGTCCTTCGGCGAAATTATCATGACCTGGACGGTTCTTTTGTTTTTTTTTTTGGTGAGATAATGCGAAGATTAACAATAAATTTATTTGACATGTATTTGATTATCAAAATGAATGAATGAAAGGCAAGAGACCAAAAGAAAAATAATAATTTATATTAATATGTAAACAAAGGAGGATAATTAAAACTATTCATAGGTGGAGGCGAATTGTTCATAGAAGTATTTGATATCACAATTGGAAGATCTTCTTGAGGTAAATAACGAACATGTAGCAATTGTTCCATACGTTGATCGGTTTGTTTTCGCTTGAAAAAAAAACATTAAAATCGGAAATGAAATTTGTAATTCAATTGAATTTATTATCTTACTCTTTCATGCACGAGTGTTTTCAGTTCTTGAAATGGTTTCGTACGAAAATCATTGACTAATTGTCGATTATCTCTCGAACGTGCCGATGGTGATTCAGGCGTCGTTACTGCTCGGCAAATTTCTTGAAATGAAAGACCTTCATTTTGATCGTCATCCTACAAATCCGAACATTTTAAATTTATGCATAAAAAAAGACACACTTACGGTTATATGCGAGTCGGTTCTACTACTTATAGAATCTTCTAAATCTCCTTCATCGTAATCTTTTTCACCAGGTAAATCTAAGTCTAAACAATTCAATATATAATATTAAAAAAAAAGAATGAAGAAAAAAAAAAGATGAAGAAGACGAAGAAAAGAATATAAGTAGGTAAGAATTTAGTGGCTGATGAATGGTTTTTAGTCGTGTTCGTTCTCGCTAACTCGCATAAGCGCACGAATGAGATTAAATGAGAATAAAAGTTTAGAAAGGAGAAATCTTTTCTTTTCTGTTCTACCTCGTCTCGTATTTTTCTTCTTCCTCTTTGCTGAGATTTTCTTTTGTTCTAGACGAGGCAGTAGAGAGGAGAAAAAAAAAGAACTCAGACGACAATCAAGTATATAACCAGACACGAAACATCCAACATAGAATTTCTATTAAAATAAAACAAGCAAACAAACTAATTTCAATGTTATTTTTACAATTAACTTTCTTAGTAATTATTGGTTTAATCGGTATTATATTCAATTGGCTATTGATCTTAGGTATTCAACGAAAATCTTATCACTATCAAGAAATCAATCAAAGATCTCATTCAACACCGAATACATCTCTACTTCAACAACCAAGTCCATCCGTCAATAGTCACATGATTAAACCACCATTACTTCCATCATTACGTTCATCGATTTCAACATTTGATAAATATATTCTTGCATTTCTTGTTAACGATATATTTGTTTGTAATTTTATAATTCCATTACGTTTTCTTGATCTTTCTCAAGGTTTACCATGTGTATTTCTTTGTTTTCTATTGAAATTTTTCGAACGTTTAACAACTGTTATCGAATTGATCATTCTTAATTTATTATTAACAACATCGTTGATATTTTTCTTTAAAAAACGTTTATCAACAACTAATCTATGTTTATTCTGTTTAATACTTATGACACCTTTGGTTATTATCTATCTCGCAACAACAATAACCTATCTTGATGTGAATGAATTCGATTCTAATCGACAACGACCATCATGTTTACAAATATTTACCTATCTAAATCGAGCAACTCATCGAACATTGAATATTCTTTCGTGTATTTTAACCTATAGTCTTATTTTAATTCAATTTCTTATTTTAATTCGAATGAAATACGCAATTAAAACATATAAACAAACAAGTCTCAAAAATATTAGTGAAGCGGCTACGTTGACTCGAAAAATTCAACAAGAAATCTTTCTATTCGAACAGGTAGCCAGTGACCTATTTATATATCATATTCGCAAGGGAAATAAACGTGAAATGATTTGTTTTCTAGAATAATATAGCACGTCGTTCATTGTATACACCACCGACAAATAATGTCTCGACAGCAACCTCGATTGCAGCTGATTTAACTCCAACAGCACAACGATCATTTCAAGTCTTCGATTATTTAACTTATTTAACTGTTCTCGAAAATAGTCATACTTTAGTACAATCAACATATTTTCTTCTTTTTATTTATTCATCTGTTCATCTACCATATTGGATGTATGAAATTTCATCTTATTCATCGATATTTCAATTGAAAGACATCTATCTTCTATCGCATATACTCAAACCATTCTATTATATGTTTATCAATGAAAAATATCGTTTGCATATTGGAGCTATTTTAAAATGTAAACCATTTCGTTTAGTACCGAATATTATTCGACGAAAATCACGTATTGTTACATTGAATAATAACAATACGAATATCAATATATTTAATAATTAACAAACTAACCTTCAATATTTGGTATTGTTCGGTTGAATCTTGTTGTATCATAATTGGCTTTTTTCAATGCATGAATAACAATATCTTGAGAGAAAAGACAATCTTTAGGTAGAATTCTCGCTGGATCTTCTTTTGATGATAGACGAAATGCATTTGGTGGAAGAAGATACGGAGCATGATGTTCACGATTTGAAATAATCTAGAATTGTTTTCTTTTCTTTTTTTTTGTTCAATGAATTACAAAATAAATATTTACTTCATCAACATGAACAGCAAATCCATTGATTTTATATAATTTCGATATTAAATTAAAATAAGCAGCTATCAATGCATGAATACAATAGACATTATTTCGAAGTAATTTCTTCTGATTATCATCGAGTATAGCTGACTAGAAAAAACAAATCAATCCTATGATTTTCTGTGAAATTAGTTTGAGTATTATTTACTTGAATTTCAAAATAAAAATGAATAATATCCACAAGTGCATCTTGATCACTGGTTTCTAATGTAACAAGATTGACCAAACAATGAATAGAATAGAATAAATCTTTGGTATTTGTTGGATTTAAAAGACATTGATAGATTTGTGCGAGAAATTGACGACCATACTGAACGAATAATAGATTAGTTAGTTAATTTTAAAGAGAGAGAGAAAATATTATCTACTCGTTTCATAAAAGCAATGTCAAACGGACGAGTTGTTGTCGATTCATTAGGTAAACCGAATTGTTCAATATCTTTTGGAATTCTTGTGAGAAAAAAAATTAACAATTGATCTTTCTTTCTTTCTTTTTTTTCTTTTCTCTTACCGAATCTTACGAAATTTATTTGCATAATGTCTTTTATCAATAAGTAGCTGCAAAATGTCGAGAACAATTAAACGTATTTCTATTTCCGGTGAATTCATCAATTTAATTAATGGATCAAACAATGGATGAGGATATGTTGTAACTTCATATTCAACTCCGGTTAGATCAGTAGTTGTTACCTGTAATTAGTTTCATTATTACTTAGAAATATTACGTAGAAAACGACATTTACTCGTGATGAATGAGAATGATTTGTGTGTTTAGAACGTTTTATTTGAGTTATCTGAAAAAAATAATAATCAAATCAAATTCAACAATATGAATATTCACCTTATGTATCGTTTGTAAGAGTAATAATTGAATTTTTTGATCCTCATTACGCATTGGCATTGACATAATGATATGCTGTAAAATTTCCATCATTTGAAAATCGGGTAATTTCTCAGCAAAATCTCCTAAATAAATCGTCATTTTAACGAAATACATTTCTTCGTTTTTTTTTGTCGATTCTACCTATTCCATTGATAACAGCTGTTTGAAATTCTTGTTCATCACCATTTATTTTCAATTCAAATGATTTCTTTAAAAATTTCAATAGACTCGATATGCCCGCGAACATTGTCGAACTCGCGCCTGTATTCGTTGCAGCAAAAACAAGACAATCATGAATAACGTTCATAATCGATGTTTTTATATTTCCTGTTGATTTTTTATCAAAATATTTATCGAGATGATTAAGAAGTAGATCGATCACAACGTAACTATTCAAAGACTAGAATTCAAATTTGATTTTTCTTATTAAACAAACCAATCGAATTTATCGATACTTTAATTGAATTCATAATTATTGAAAAGACGTATTTCGGGAAATCGTCCGGTATCCATTTTAAATGTGCGTCTAAATGACTGAACGGGAATCGTTTTATTTTCAATTGTAAATAAGAAAACAAAAGTTTTTTCATACGTTAAAACCGGTTGAATGCAAACAGATAAATTATTCAAATGTGTTCGATAGAATAAATCTTTGAGAACAATCTCAGCTAATTGACTCGGATCATCCATGATAACAACAATTTCGTCTGTTGAAATCGTTGTTGGTGATTTCGGTGACGAAGTTTCTGTTCGAATTGACATATTGAATATAATCGATGGTACAATTTGATCCATATATTTCCAAACATCATTTTGTAGCTCATCGTTGGCAGTTTTACGAATAAATGCATGGTGACCACGAAGGCCAAGACAACGATATCTAGATACACACAGAGATTTATTTTTTCTTAATTTAATTTAAAGAAAGACACACTTTTGTTGATTAGCTTGTTCATTATAATGACATAATTGTGTAAAACGATCGACAAAAAATCCGTAATTTCTCTGATAATTCGGTGCTTCTTCACGAATTTCACAAAAACTTTCAAACTTCACACAAGAACAAACAATAGGATTTTAGTTTCTCTTCTTTATCTTTATCTTACAGATTGAATTGTATGTTCGATTAATTCTAAATCATTAGTTTCTTCGAGCACAAGATGTAACGTGCCGAGATAATAATCAACGAATGTATTCAATTGTTGATAACATGATTTCATCGTATCATTCATCGCTTTGATACCGAGAATGACGTAGCTAAAACACGATGTCAACTAACGCATTTACTTTGTGTCTACTTACGGTTTGTTTCGACTGCGTAGATATCGAGCAATTTTCTCTGACATATAACGAAATGATCTATCGAGTTTTTCGGGTTTAACAACGGCATAGAAACGTAATCGTTCGAGATTATTTTTATCCAAACCATGCTTTTAAAACAAAGAATTCATAGCAATTGTAATCACAATGATTCGTCTTTTTTCTTTACTTGAGGATCAGCAGGAAATATATTATTCACTAATCGTTTATAACGTGGAACGAGATAGAAACCACAACAAAAACAATTATTACAAGATCCGCACATCTGAAAAATAGAAAATAAAATATATGTATACGCTTCTTTTTTTTATCAGTTAACGACGAATATTCGACATAGGTAAGTTTGTAAACCGATCGTATGCAACATCGACAAGATGACGCTAAATGTTTGACCAATTGAAAGCGGTCAATACAACGAAAACGAAAATAGAAGAAAAAAAAACTACGAACAACAACAACAGAAGGAGAAGAACGAATAAACATTTCAACAAAAGAGAAAAAGTATTTTTCTGTTGTGTCAAAAGAAAAACAAAAAAAATGTAACGAATGAGAAAAAGAAACGAAAGTTAAATCGATAGATTGGTTAATTATCATTTCGAAGACATTTCGTTTTTCATAAAGAATGTAAAAATATGCTTGTCGACTTTTTCGATTGGATGGCCATTAAGAGAGTAAAAAAAATGTAAACGATTTATATCGACTGTCATATATATATATTCGTATATAACTATCTAGTCTTGGCAGACATTTATTATTATGCTTTAAAGGTAAGAAAAAAAAAGAAATCAAACTACAAAAAGAGTTTTGAAAAGAAAAAGATCAGGAGATGAGATTCTCAATTTGCTGCATTGTAAGTCATTTCATTCCATCACTGAGTGTCGTATCTTTTTTAATATTTCCTAATGTTCCCGCTGTAATCGATGTTGATGATGAGCTAGGCAAGGCTGGATTAGTACCACCAGTTACGCTATTATTTGCTGTTGCTCGTCGATATGCATCCGACTAAATATAGAAAGTTAAATTTTAGAAAACAAAGACGAAAAATCGACATACGATTATTTGAATCCAACTGCTGAATAATAAACCCGAGGAGAGATTTTCAAAAGGCATAAATGGATCGTATTGTTTGAAGAAAGCTGTTATAATTCGAACGTAAACAAACATTGATGCAATGCAAAGATAGATTAATTCACGTTCGAATGGAAAATAACCAAGATGAGATAGAAGGAAAACGAATGATGAAATAAAACAAGCTTTCGTTGCACTAAAATCGAAAAAACAAATAATTCGAATTAAAAAAAAGTGTTTTTTTTTTCTTGTACAATGACGGAAAGAGAAATTCATTTTGATTTGGTAACCAAATTCCGCGAATGAATTTCTCAATCGATGACATAATCGATTCTCCACAACCTCGTACAGCTCCAATAATAACAATAACAATAAATGCTTTGGGATAATTAATAAATGTTATATGAACACCGTCGTAGATTTTTTTCGTTCGTTGTAATTCTCTTCCTATTCCAATTAGTAATCGAATAGGAAGAAATGTTAAAATCTGTCCGATTAAATCTATTGGTGAATAGAATACAAAGTACCAACAAACAGTTGCTAATAATAAATGTTGATGATGAAAGAAGTCCTTCAAGAGATTTTCACCAAGAAGAAAATTTGTTACGATCGAACCGGAAAAACAAAGTAGAATCGTCGACAGCCAACATGATAATGGATGACGACGAGTAAAATTCTGTGTTAATGTTTGATACTGTTGAATATCATCTCGAACTTGTAAAGCAATAATAAGATAATAGCATATATCCAATAAAGGATAGATTTTTAAATGAGCGAGTTGAGAACCAACATCGATTAAAGCTTCTTTATTCATTTCTCTACTATTATCGATACATTGAATGAATAGTTTTCTTTTGACGAGGAAAAATAAAAAGTTAAAAAACAAAAGAAAATCTAAAATAAACATGACAAAATATTTTCCTCATTAAATCGATCGGCTTTCATCGAAATAATCGAATCATCATCTTTCGAACGTTTCAATAAAATCATACTTTCACCTTCACCTTGGATATCATTCATTAGATTTAAGACTCCTTGACAACAAATAACTCCGTAGCCTTGAAAACAATTTCGTTTTTCTAAAACTTGAAAAGCTCGATTAACTGCATAATGGAACCAGGCTTGACCTAATGAATATGTTTTCAAATGTTTACTTTCAACATCTGTCGGCGTCGCGACTGTCGAATCATAGCCCGGCCATGGCATATCCCATTGACCTAGGTTTAATGCAACAATAATGAAGAGAAAACGTCGATTAGAATGTAATTCTATTCGATTATATCGTTCGTAAACTTCAGGCATCCAACTATCAGCACATATTAAGACACCAATATCAATATTTGTCTCGGGTATTGAATAGATCAACGGTAATTGTTGATAGGAATGTATGAAACTACTTTCATCGCTTACTGGATAGATTTTGCCTGATTGAAGACAGATTGAACCGTCGGTTGGTTCGAATACATAGGACATATTGTACAAATGTTTGTTCTTGAGAGTAAATAACGAACCAGCAACAATAAATGAATTGGTTTGTCGTGATAGATCGGAAAATAGATTTTTATAGATTTCAAATGTTCGATCAGCAAACAAACTAAACCAAGAATATTGAATAAGACCCGACCATGACGTTCGAGAACGATAATTTTCATAGAAATGTTTACAAAACAAACGCATATGCGTTATTAATGTATAAATAATAAATAAAAAATGACGATTTGTTGATGTATGAAAAAAAAATCGTCGTAAAAAATTCGGCATTGGAACGCACATATAGTAAAGCCATGTACCTGTACATTCAGGAAAAATGACAAGTGTACGATGATGAGATGATGTTGTTGACGAAGGATTTTTCCCAAAATGGATACAACGAAGAAAATAATCTCTTAGGATTGGATAAGATTGATAATGGTATTGTGTTAAATGAGTTTGGATAGATATGATTTGCAGTGGTAGCTGTTGTTGTTGTTGTTTCATTCTACTAAAGGCGATTCATTAATAAATCTGAACAAATTATTTGTCAATTCTGTCCTTGTACAACCGACGACCAAAAAGACAAAGTCGAGAAGAGGTGGTAGTATCTGTCGGTTATCATCGCAAATA
>Ga0209915_1002631_pt1 | contig 17956 bp, 5 predicted proteins | sample ThiBiot_750_plan_FD_183952 | JGI IMG/M metagenome (GOLD analysis project Ga0209915, IMG submission 183952) | Wastewater bioreactor microbial communities from Cape Town, South Africa - Thiocy_cont_750_plan (SPAdes) | ecosystem: Engineered > Bioreactor > Thiocyanate-remediating > Anaerobic-Aerobic ... | reverse complement strand
TGTTCGCAATCAAGAAGACACAGTTTCGTTATCAGTTTGTCCTATCGAAAACAAACCTTATCAGTTGACTTGTTTTTTCTTTTGTTTTCATTTGAAAATATGCTAAGCGAATCATACGTTGAAATTCATCAACATCAACATCAATCATCAATATCACTTTATACATTGCGTTATGCGAATTCGAATGATAATTGGACAATACAAGCTATTTTTCGTGATCATGTTAAATACGATTTTTCTGAACGTTTGATTTTCACTGGAGTGCAAAAAGAACCATGTGCTATTCTCTATGAATTGAAATTGAATGAATATGGAATGTATCGTATTCGAATATCACAAAAACGAACGAAAGTTTCGTATCATTACGATGAAAATAAAGTTCGTCAATTGATTGACAATCAATCGCATCAATTCCTGTTCGATGTTCATTTCGAACCGAATACATTTGTTTTTTCTCCACCGGGTAGGAATGAATAGATGACAGTATATATATATGATTTTGATTTATTTTTAAGGACGTGATGTACCGTATTTGGATGCTCTATGTTATTTCACTTATTATATAATTAATTCGAGACAATTTGAAATCTTTGATCCGTTTTTAAATCAACTAGATTCAGTTTCTGAAATGTCACGTGATTGTTTGAGAACGTTCTTTCGTCTATGTGAGAAATATTATCCTATGATCGATTCAATCGTTGAAGATCATTTATCAGCATTGAAAATCTTAATTCGTATGCTTTCTGTTCTATCAATCAACGAAGAAAATATGATCATTGGCATTCCTGAAGCTGGATCATTCGCATCAAAGATTTTTCAAATAGTTTCAACTGATTTCGAATCACTTTTGAGTTCAATCGAAGACAACGAATGGCCGTCATTTTGCCGAGGTCTAATCCATCTCTTCTCAATTCATTTACTCTACGAAAAAGTTAACAATCAACAACTCGATTTACTCTCAAAAATCCCTAATTTAAACAGCAGAAAAGAAGAAATGATTATCAATTTAATAGATTCACTCGCTTCATTACGTGTCCGTTTACCAATTGATCAAAGTACGTTTTTAATTGGATTAGTTGGTCAGAATGATTTGACGTTACAACATCTTGAATTGGCCTCTTCGTTAGATGCTTATATTAGTTTTCTGACGCAATTTGTTATCGATCATTTTGAAACAGATATCGACTCTCATCTTACTAAAGTTCTTACAGAAAATCGATTTCCAAGTAATTCGAACGAATTCTCTTTTGAAATTTTACATTTCTCTCTATTCTAGTCGAGCTAGAAGACATCCTATTACTTTTAAAATATCTTAAAAATCAAGATACCAATCAACTTCTTCAAAATTCCACAATATCAGCCACAGCTTTAATCCAAACTACTTTCAAATCAAACAGAACACTACGAGAAAAGATTATCTATCGTTTGAAATCACCATATCCTCATATAAAATCCGATGATCTACCAATCATCCATGATATTCTCTTCGATTACTACGAACCATCATTATTATACACTATCGATCGTCAAGAATATCTCCTACGAATACTTAAACGAACAGCCGAATATCTCATCGATTGGTTTCGATATTTTCTCGCTGAATATCATCCTAAGGGCGTAATCTACAAACCAAAATTAATCGAAAAATGGACACGATGTTTTACAGATGATAACGATCTGTTCCAAACGATTGTATCCAAAATGGATACGTTCTGTGAATGGTGGTCAAAGAATGATGATATTTCGATGTTTCTCAATCCTATGGTTGATCAATGTTTTGAATTCAATAGAACTTTTGATTTAATTGAACATGGTTTGAATAATATCAAGAATAACGAGTTTATCGAACAGTTCGATAAGAAATTCGTTCAAAATTATGTCGAAGATGAAAATGAAACGCTAAAAATGCTTGATAATCGCGACAATCCATTAGTTCGTTTGATGAACATTGATAAGAAACAAAATCATGAAAATCATTTAGTTACAATTCTTATTCAATCGATTCTCTTGTTAATTAAAATCACCGATGCTGAGTTAATCTCTCATACATTTCGAAATCCATCGAAATCAACGATCACCTATTCGATTCTATTCGATTCATCATTGAACTCGTTCGATATTCACAAGGAAATCATCGTTCGACTTGCTAAAAAGTTCAAAGAATGGAAATATATCGGTCTCTACGCATCGGATATTCGTATTTGGAAAGAGTTCACTCGCGAACAACACGAAATCATCCGTCAGATTTGGACATCAGTCGCTGAATCCATCGGCAAACAGTACGAACTCGATCAATTATTCTCATTAGCAATCAAAGACATGAAAACTAAACAAGAAATAGCCGAGAATGTGTTAACATCGATCGAGATTTATTGTTCGCAAGCGAATGATAAAGATAAATATGAAATATCGATTCGAGAACTACGCGAAGATTTACAACGAAAACCGATTCAATCGGTTTCTATTCCCGTTGATTTCGAAATTGTTCGGTCATTTGCTGAACAATTGAATCCGTATGTCAAGACAATCTGTTGGCGAACATTTCTTGATTGTAAACGAACGAATTCGAACGCATTCGATGAAGATTTGTGGCCTGAATCGGAATTTCTAACTGATCAATCGACATTTTCATCTATCGAAATTCTCGGTCAGACAATTTCGATTTTTTTCGAGTTTCAATCCAAAATTCAAGATGTCTGCCAGCAACATTATCAATTGCCGATCAACGATATTCTTTGGATATTTTCGGATATAAATCACGCTGAAAATGATCTTCATTCATTGCAATCATTGATTAATCCCGAAGCATTTCGACATTTGATTTTAATTAGTTCATTTTGGAAGAATCGTATCGAGATCAAACATATCTGTCAAGGTCTATTAAATCTAAGTTTACGTTTGAATGCATTCGTTGACGCCGATCTACTTACGAATGTTTTGAATTTAAATGAAAATACTCTCGGTCATCAATGTATTCCAATTCTCGAACAATATCAAACTCAAATCAGCGAGAATCTATCGCCGAAACTGCAGAAATTCTTCTCCTATTACAGTTCATCGATTGATCTAATTCGTTTTCTCGATCAGATCACACTCGACGATGTCAATAATCTCAAAGAAAGCATCAACGATCGCGATGATTTACTCATTGATGCCGCAGTTATATTCGATCTTGTTCTTCTAACAACATTTCTCGATAGTTTCTATGCAAAAATTCCAAAAAATTACGAATCTATCGTTCAATCTATCGAAGAACTTTGGCAGGATAATCTACTCAAATGTTTTGAATCGACATCGATTGCATTGACATGTATTCAACGTATTTATTTAGAATTAACTGACAAAGAACAAGCGAAACGTCGACGAATATCGGATGTTCTCAATCATTCGACGATAAATTTCACATTGACACGTGACAAATTCGATGTTCATGTGGAATATTTCGAACAGCAGACATTGAATGCATTGGATCTCAATGAATTACGTGATCGTGTTCGTCTACTTGAATATTCACGGCCGATCTCGTCCGATGAAAAAATCAAACTTCACTACTTCATCGGTCTTGCCGATGTCATTCAATCGATGCTCCAACTTCTCCAAGATCTTCACTCAATCGGCTATCCGAATCTTGTCGAATATCTCTCAACCAATCGAACGTTCACGTGCGTCGACGGCATCTTTCATGACCTATCGAAAACTCGCGAATTTCTCCAACAACAACTCCGACAATGGGAACAAACCCTATGTTCAATGTACGAAACTCATCCGAATCTAACTTATTTCACCGGCGATCATCTTCAATTGATCGAAGATTACATTTTCGATCGATCGTCGTTCGCACATCCAGGCTATCATCTACTCAAATACATCGACATCGAACCTCAATCGATCGAACGACCTCAGCATGGTCTCGAATATCTCGGACAAGTTCTTACTTCATCTGAACCGCAAACATTCAATAACAAATGTCTCCTCATCGAAACGACAAATCACGGCGTTCTTCGTGGCATACTTTCGCTTTTTTCACAAACAAAAATCATTCCTCGAGTTCATCATCTTTTCTTCTGTCGTTCGAATACAAATTGGATCGAGATTCGAGCGTTCATCTATCGTTGTTTCTTTTCTCGAACATTTCATTTGCTCATTCGTCCTGAACTTCTCGCACAATCGATACAAGATCAATCGGTTCGATTGCTACGACAACTCATCGAAAAACACTCGGCTCATGCTTTTCAAATGGGTCTAATCACCTGTGAAACCCCTCAACATCAACGATTGATCAGTGAAATTCAATCAATGAACTTGCTAACTATCCTTCGAGAACAAGCCTTCGATTTGACGAGCATAATTCAGCATTGTACTCTTGTGACCTCGAAATTCATCGGTCTCGGCAAATCGACGTACATTCGAGAACGAATTCGTTCGTTAAATCGAACCTATGTCAAATTTCCGTTGACGGGCGATTTTCAAATCGAATCTCTTGCCGAACGATTTCGAGAGAAATACGATGAACTTCAACACGGCGCACTTCATCTCGATATTGGCGTGATTAGTAATCATCAGCAATTGAATGAGATTCTATTTTGTTTGATTTTCTTTGGCAAATTTCGTTTCGGACAAGAAACCGTTTGTCTACCAGCGAATTTGCCGATTTTTATCGAACTCGATGCGTCACCGGAAGCCGAATTGAATTCTCTTCAATTGTTTGAATATTTTCCGTCATCGCTCTGCATTTCTCATGTCGATTGGACGAGACTCGATGTCGAACGACAGGATATTCAAGCTGTTGTTAAATATCTACAATCGTACGACGATGGATCGATTGTGAGACAAAATATCGATGGAACAATCATGCATAGAATCGATTTAAATACTTGTATTGATCTCATACAGAAGTATTTTCATTCGAAATTTACCAGTTGGACTCAATTGTCAATTGTTATCGCGGTTTTTCATCGTTTATTTACAGATTTTTCTCGTTGTCCGTATTTTCAAGTTGAATATATTCCCGAGCCTAAACTTCGCGTTCAACTTGTTGAAACACTTCTTCAATCGTCGAATCAATTCACTTCACTCGCTGTTCAGACTGTTCGAGAACAGCAACGACTTAGAAATAAATATTCCACCAGTCATATTATTCAATGGAGTCAAACGAAACCATTTACTATGATTTTTACGGAAAATATTATTCCGTTATTTGTCTATAAGAGTACGAATGATATACCATCGATACTTGTTGAATATTTCAAAAGATACTATTCAGCAGCAACACAAAATAAACAAATAACGACCAATGATGTTTTTCCTGATTATGATCAATTGACACATACGGATTTCTTCAAGAAATTAACTTTACTATCGAATAAATATTTCAATAAATCGATTTGTTTGCAATGCTGTCGAACATTTGATCGTTCGGTTGATCGTTGTTCGCATTGTTCAACCGAATATCTTCTTATGCGTTCGATGTCCGATGAACATCGTGATATAACGAAATTTCACGAAAATATCGCGGCACATTTTCGAAAATCTTACGTTCTCACACCGGATAATTACATTAAAATGTTACTTGTCTACATGAGAGTACTCAGTCGGATTCCAGTGTTGATTATGGGCGAAACAGGTAAGATATAACCTTTCCCTATCTCAGAATTAGGAAAAGTTTTTATCGTGCAATAGAAAAAAACATATTTTGATGAAAATCTTTAAGAAATACGCTCGAAATTTTCCAGAAAAATGGTAAAATTTGAATTTGTTTTTTTTTCTGAAAATATTTTAATTAATAATCAATTAAAATCTTTAATACGCACGAGACATAGTATACGTTCGGACATCATAGAAGACCCGGGATCTTTTATTTGGAGAACGGGGTTACTACAGAACGCTAATTGCCAAGGAAATAAAATAAATGATCAGTTTATTATGTGAACTGACAGTTTAGCAGTAGAACAAGAAATTTTATCCGTTTCGACTTTTTTCAAGGGAGTAACAAATGATTTGTGATTTTCACTAGAACAAAAATCATTAGGAATCACTGAAAACCTTGTATAATTAGACAAAATCACAGAAAAACATTGAGACTCACTCAAAATCATACAAACACACGCGAATCTGACTGATTTTCGATGATTTCAATCAGTTGTTACTCTCCCCTTACTTTTTCATCTAATTCACTGATAGATTATTTTTATTTACTGCACTAAAGATTTATTTGCTAATCGTTTCTTTTAAATAACTGATCATTTCACTTTATTTACTGTCGATTCACCCTCCGTAATGCATTTTAAAAAATTCAAATTTTACTAGTAGTTTCACTCTTTTTACTGATCGATTAATTCCATGACAATTGTCAATGTAAATAAATCGAAAGAAAAAGTCGACTCCGACGGACACTACCTGCAAACTTTATTGATAGTTTTTTAGAATAAATTTATTAAAACGAGAAAAAAAAAACTATTTGAAAACACACCGTGTCTTTAACTAAATAGTGTTTTGAGTGGCTGCAATAAAAGCTTACAGGTCTCTTTATCTTCCAGTAGATTTCGAAACTAGACATTTTGATTATTTTGACGATATAAGGAACGATAGTAAAGTCTGTCAACTGAGAAGAATTCCATTTTAGGATGTGGAAAAACAGCGTTAATACAATTCCTATGTCAGAAAATATCCGATGATGAAATGGAAGTCTTTCGTATGCATGCTGGAATCTCTGCTGAGACAATTGTTAAAACAATGAATCGATACATTTGTCTCGCTGAAGAATGTAAAAAGGACAATAAACGTTTGTGGATATTCTTCGATGAATTCAACACGACAATCAACATCGGTCTTCTCAAAGAAATTATCTGCGAACGAACATTACTCGGTCGATCATTGCCCGAGAACATCGTCTTTCTCGGTGCGTGCAATCCCTTACGACAAAAAACCAGTAAACTCGAACAGAACGACGATGCACACATTGGTCTACGTAAAAATCGATACGAAATGCAGAAATTATTGCATTCAAGCACGGATCGTAGTCTATTGTATACCGTCGTGCCTATACCCGAGACAATGCTCGAATATATCTGGGATTACGGTCATTTGAATGAATCATCCGAGAGAACCTATATCGAAACAATGCTAAATGAATGTCAACATCTTTCGACACATTCGCTTCTATTCAAACTAACCGTTGATCTTCTCGTTGAATCTCAGAAATATTTTCGCGATTTCGAAGATGTAAGCAGCGTTAGTCTTCGAGATATCGCACGATTCTGTCGATTGTACAATTGGTTCTACGAATCATTACAAGAACGTGAAAATAAATCGATTCATCGTCAACAAACGGCTCTGTTCATACTTCGATCGAGTTTCATTGCAGTTTTACTTTGCTATTACTTTCGTTTACGTTCCAATGATCTCCAAAAGGCCTATCTCGATAGAATGACATCGATCATGTCGAAATACTATCCAACTATCGGCAAAACGCCCGGTCATCTCAAGAAATTCCTCGAAAAAGAACAAAAACTTCTACTCAAAGATAAATTAGAATTGCCCGCTGGCACAGCTTATAATCGAGCATTGCGCGACAATCTCTTCGTTCTATTCGCATGTATTCTCAATCGAATACCTGTTTTTCTATGTGGCAAACCGGGCAGTAGTAAATCATCAGCTGTTCAAATCATTCTCAGTAATCTCAAAGGAAAGAAATGTCGAGATCCGTACTTTCAAACTCTACCCGAACTTATACCGGTGACATTTCAAGGTTCACAAAATTCGACATCGGAAAGCATTGTTAAAATCTTCGAACGAGCTGATCGATATTCTCAAGTGAAGAATTGTTCAGGTTTATTACCTGTGATTATTTTCGATGAAATCGGTCTCGCTGAACTCTCGCCACATAATCCATTGAAAGTTCTACATGCTGAATTAGAAATTGAAAAGAATCGATACGGTTTCGTTGGACTTTCGAATTGGCGTTTAGACGCATCGAAAATGAATCGTGCTCTGTACGTATCTGTGCCCGATCCAAGCATTGAAGATCTTCAAAAAACCGGTCAAACGATCGATCAATTCTCTTCGATCGATAGAAACATTATCAATTGTTTGTCTCGTGCTTATCACGAACTTTATCAATATTTAAAAGAAAACTATTTCGGTCTACGTGATTATTATTCGTTGATTAAAAATCTCGTTCGAGAAACAAACGAAAACGAGAATATCTTTGATATCATACAGAAACAATTGAAAGTTAATTTCGATGGTCCGACCGATGCGTCCGAATATCTCTGGCATAAATTCTGCGAATATATGCAACGAAAGGATCTTATCGATATTGATAATTATCCAATGTTCAATCATCTACTCGAACAAGCGCTCAACAATCGAACAGGTCGATATTTAATGTTAATCGCTGAGAATGAAAGTACGATTGATTATGTCGAACGTTTTATTCATATTCATCAGCAAACAAATCAAATCAACGTACGAACACTCGTTGGTAGTTCGTTTTCAGGCGATTTCATATCATCGAATACGTACACCGAACAGTATAACTATCGAGTTCTGATGGATATCATACTCTATGCTGAAACGAAGATGACACTGATTATGAGACAAATGGGCCATTTGTACGACAGTTTATACGATTTGTTCAATCAGAATTTTTCAGTTTTTGCTAAGAAAAAATATTGTCGAATTGCATTGGGCGCTATCTATCATCCTCGTTGTTTGATCAACGATGATTTCTATTGTGTAGTTTTTATAAACAAACGTGATCTTGACAAATGTGATCCACCGTTTCTGAATCGTTTCGAAAAACATCTCATTGATATTCGTGCGCTTATTCAACCGCATCATTTGACAATGACAAATCAACTTCAAGATTGGATCGATAGTCTTTTGCCCAAGGATTTGAATGGATACTTTCCTCTTCAACAACATCTGTTCGTTAATTACAGTCAAGATTATCTCTGTTCACTTGTTCTCGAAGCATTCGAACGAACTTCAACGGTTCTTAACTATTGTCAAACGAAATTACTTCGAACGAGTTCATTCGACTTGCCTCTCCTTCTCTCACTCGATTCCAATTCTTCAAACCAATCATTAATCGATCGATACTACGACATACATTCATCATTAACATTCTCCCAACTCCTTCAACACGACAAAAATCCTATTCGAATTATTTACACATACACTCAACTATTCGATAGACTCAACGATCTTCCAACTGATGTTATCGAAATAAATCTAAGTAGTTTCAAAACTCAACGTGATCTCACCGATCGTATCAAAGAATTTGCTCAACATCATCTTCTTCTCATTCGAGTTGATTATCATGCCGAACAGCGACATCTTCTTTCGCTGAAATACATTCTACTTAACGAAATAAAATCGAAAATCTGGCTCATCTTTCATTTACAACGAAATCTACTCAATCAAACTGACAACGACGTTCTTTTTCATGATTGGCCAGCTGATATGATCGATGATTTGAATGCTACAACGATTTTCTCGAGAGATCTCATCGAAAATCCATCGTATTCGAATTTTGAATGTACGCCGAACATGTTCGATGAGCTCATCGATCGATGTCTCGCTAAATTTCGTTATGTAACCAGTTGGCACGACGATGAAATGAAGATCAACCAACGACGAACTCAAATTTTCGTTCAATTAACAACAAATTTACGTTCGATCATTGAAAAACAAACGAAACTATTCGTTCAACAAAATCTTCTTGTCAAAACCGATTGGCGACGTGATCTACTCACGAATAGCAGAGCCATTGGCACAGCACGTTCATTTACTGATGCATTTCATTCGACAATATTTAACTATTATTCTGCCTATTTTACTCTACTTCTCACGCATTTCGAACGACATAATTTTATTGATTCGTCTATCTATTTGACTAATCTAACTGACGACGTTCTTCGAGAATATCTCGTTCAACTTTGGACTCATTGTTTCGAAACAAGTCTCGATAATCTCGATACAACGATAGTTCAACAGGATATCATCGAAATGCCGCTTGTATTCGATCTTAAACTGCCCTGTGCACAACTCGAATACGAAAATATTCGAAAGGAACAATCGATGTTCGAAAGTATCTATCACGAAGATTTCTTTTTCAATCAACAAATCTTTCCGATCTATTTTCACGATCAACTTCGTTTGCATTTACTCGACGCTAAAATACATCTTTCATCGTCATTTGCCTTCGAACTATTGACATCGAATCAAACACGAACATGTCAACAGTACAAACAACTATTTCTCATCGATCATATCGAACTAACAACTATTTTACGTGTATTCGAAATAAGTTTACAATTACTCAACAACGAACAAACGATTCTCTCGTTAATTCAACAACAATTTCTCATTGAACCTGAACAGAACATTCGTTCGTCGAGTTTCTACACTCTCGTTCTTTTCAATCAACAATTCTATCAGCTACCACCGAATACAACTGTCATCGATGCTCAATGGTTGTTTACATGCAAAGGCGATCCAATGATTGAGACGAGTCTCATGAATCTTATTGAATTGATTCTCTCATTCGATGTTATCAATCGAACTGAAGATATTCAACAGATCGTCACAGTTTTTAGTTCAATTGCAAGTCGAATTCATAGTTTACAATTGTATTGGGTGAGCAATCTCGAAAAACTACGAACGTATTTAAGTCTCGTTCGTTGTTTGACGAGTACTCTGCCGTCGAATGAAGCACTCAGTACGTTAAAAACCGTTTGTAGGAATGGTTTTGTTGGAAGATTTGAAAGTTGCTTTGATATCGATGAATTCATCGACAATATTCGACATCGAATCGTTCCGATTGTTGCTCGTGAGACTCTCGAACGAATGTTGATTAAATTAGAGGATGATTTTTTAAAAGATTGGCTCGTTGGACATATCGATTCGTACGGTGACGTATTGAAATTAATCAATCGTTCGACGAATAATCTTTGGTTTTATTCGGCCAAGATTTTGACATTAATCGATGTTAAATTGAAACTATTCGAACGTTTACAAGACAACGATGAGAATGAAAATTATCCACAATTAAATGAAATTCTTCGAAATGATACGAATAAACTTCAACGATTGCTCGTCAATCGATTTCATATGAAATTAATGTTGAACGTCGATGATCAACAGATCGATGTTGAACTCGTTGAAAAATTTAAAAACTTCCGTGAAAATCTAAGTACAATGAATAATTTCGAGAATCTCTCAGCTAGCCATTTGATTTGTCTCATTGTTTGGCTGAAATATTACAGTCAAATGTACGCATTTGCTTTGAATAATGACATGAACAGCTATGCACTGGTTCGTATCGATGAAATTCTAACAAATACCGATTCGAAATTGTGTTCAACATTGAAATTATTCATAATCAAACAACTTTTGCAAATGTCTCAACTTGATCTACAACAATTGTACACATTGTACAACGATCGGCAAGTTTTTTGGATGAAAAATTTCATCGATCAACAAACTGAAACCATCGTCGAACATGTCGTTCTTCCGACGCCACTATTCGAATGTTTCGATGAATTCAAACGAATCGATCGAATACTCAAATCCAACGAAGAACTCAAACGATTCATTCTCGATTGCCATTCAAATCCTCGGCAAACCTACGCGTTTCTCTCGTGGTTTATTCATTATTACTACTCTCGATTTAACAATATCGATGAAAAATTTCTCGATCTAATCACGAACGATCTTCGCAGTGAACTAATTCATTCATTTACATCTCTCGGTCATCGTTTTCTTGTATCACTTTGCTCAAATTTTACTCCAGAATCCTATTTTCATTTGACATCAACCGAAGATATTCATCAACGTTTGCTTGCGTTGAATATAACAGCGTTGTTTATCTCCTTTCGATTTCAGCCTTATTTCGGTCGTATTCTGTTCGATGTCGATCGACAAATTCCGATGAATATGAATCAACATCTATCGAGTATCGTTCTGCCTGGTCTAGCAACTCATCCAGCTATTAATCAAATGATCGATTTACGACGAGAAAAACGAGGCAAATCGATTTATAAATGTTCGGCAACTTGCCTTTGGATGTTCGATTCATCGGACAATCGAAAAACGTGTCCACTTTGCAAAAAACCATTCAATCGAATCAAAAAATCGATGAAATTCATTGATCAATATTTAGAAGAGTTCAATCGAACGCAACGATTGGGTTATTATAATTGTCAAACATTCGAAACCAATCAACCGATTTCATTTCGATTTCTTCGTTTTCTTCTACACGGACTTTTGCTTTTTCTACAGGATTCGAATTATCTAACTGAAAATGATTTCAAACAACAGTTTCTCAATGATTACAAAATTCTATCTCAACTATCAACCGATCCACAGCAAACCTATATTTGGCTGTATAAACTGCTCAATCATCTTCTTGACGAACGTATTTTAAATGATACGAGTACATCTGTTTGTGAAATTGAAATGCTCATCGAACGACAACTGATTTCTCCGCATATCGAATCAATTGATAACGAAATAAACGAATATAAAACCGCCTTTGCTCATTTCATGAAACAACAAAATCCTCACGGATTATTTCAGCATTTTCTCGATGAAACATTCGAAGATGAACAACGTTATCCGCTGTTGAATTTTTTCAATGTCACACGTTTTCATACATCGAATCTACTCGATGAATTCATTCTCAAAATTCGAACATTTCCATCGGCCGAACGAATTTATCCATTGACAACATTCATCGTCAATCATCTCGATGAATATTCGAATATTCAATATCTTCTTCCTATGGTTACATTCAGCAACTATCTTATCGACAAATTCAATCATCGTATTCAACGAATCGATGCTGCTGAAATGAAAATTCAATACTATCTAACTCATAGTTCCGATGACGAGACCATCAATCAATTGTATCAAAATTTTCTTCATGCTTGCCACGCATTGAATTTCGAATCCGAAGATACGAACGTTGGAATGTTTTTGTTGAATACAACGAAAGATGAAACGAGTCAATTGTTTGCTACTCGTTTGAAAAACTTAGCTGATCTACAAAATCAATTAGTCGAACATTTTCATTATCAACCGAGACACGTAGCTCTACAATCGATTCGAACCGATCATTTATTTCGATTCGATCGAGATGAATTCAGTTCGTTGTTGGTTAATGAATGTACGGTTATTAATTATGAATATGGTAAAAGTAAAGATATTATCTATGATTATGATGAAATCGAAATGATTCTAAGAAAGTTGATCAGTAGTTTAGTTCGAATCGATACGGATAAACTGAAATTTGCCAATTATCAATTCGAATTGTACGGAGAAAATTCATCGTTGATTACCGATGTTCGTTCTCGAATCAAACAAGAACGTTTGCCCGTTTTGATTCAATCGAAAATCGTTAAATTAATATCACAAATGAAAAATGATGAGATGCTCAATTATCTCGGTTCGTTGTATTACATTTTCACATATCTACGAACGAGTGTCAAGGAAAAATTGAGTCAACAAATGACAATTGAAAGATTTGTCATGACAAATATTCCAGTTCATCATTCTCTCAGCGAGAATGTTCTTCATCGAACTGATCTGTCCGATATTCAATTACGATTTATCATTGATTTGTACGAATTATTAGAAGAGAACATATTTGATCGTGTTCGAGGTGCTTATATAAAAAAACCATTGACTGAAGAAACCTATACAAACAACGAACGTTCAAGTATAATTGATAAATTCTCTCGTGCAACATTTGACAATCAAGGAATAGCCGTGAGATTGAAGTCCATCGATTGTTGGATATCGATGTTCAAACGATTGATAGTTCGTGTTGTCAATGCGAATATTGTTCTTGACGTACCATTACAAGTGTATCTTCAACGAACAGATTTTTGGACTGATCAAATCGCTGATGGTGATTTAAGAACATTTCAAATTGATGAAACGATTTTATTGCAACATGCGTATGTTATTCTTCTTGGTTTACAACGAAAGAAACAAGGCGAAAAGAATAAAATTCAAATTATCGAAGAACAACAAAAAAAACCTCGTGCTTGGTATAACCAGCCAAAGACATCGGATAATAAACTGAAAATTTCAACTGCAGGATTTCGAGGAAATTAATTTCTTGTTTTTTTTTCTATTATTTAATAAAAAAAAACAGAACTGCATGAGGGGTGTCAAAATTCTGTCCACAGAATTTAATAATTTTGCAATTCTATACAGAAATAATTTAAGATTTAAGTTCTTATAATTTTATTGAGATTTTAAACGAACTAGAGCTTTCAGCACATCAAGTGTCATCGTCAGTAGAGAAAATAAATGAAAAATATGGAAAATTTCATTTTGTTGAATTGAAAGAGAAGATGGCATTATAAGAACTTGATTCGATCAACTATACGAATATCTTCAATTTATTTTTGAATTATTTCAATCTATGCAGAAATATATTCATTACAAAAGAATTTTGAATTCACCAGTAGTGTCCGATTTGAAAGTTGAATTCAATTTTACAACTTGAAATTTCAACTTTTCAATTTTATTTTATTCCTAAAGTTGGATTTTAAAGTTTCTTCCGCCTTCACTCTCAATACGCTCAGCAGAATGAATATTTCTTTGATCCCACACAAAAATTGTAAAATTGAATTTAGCTTTCAAGTTTGACATGTATGATCAGTGATAGAATAAAATTCTGTTTAAATTCTATTTGAATTCTACTAAAACTTTCAATTCTGCTAAAATACGCAGTTGGAGCTAGTTTTAAAATTCTAAATTCTGGTTGAGCAGAATTCTACAGACTCTCGACAACTCAACTCAAAAAGACATCGAATTCGATTCAATTCTTTGAGAGAAAATCAGGGTGGTCAGATCCAAATTTTCAATATCTGAGATCGGAAAACCCCAAAAATTCGTTTTTCAAGGTTTTTATGCATAAAAAAAGTTTATTTTCAATGCTTGTTTGTACATTGATTTCATTATTCAATGAAAAAGAATATAAATTTTATGATTTTAATACAAAATATTCACTCTTTATATATTCAAACATAATCGATTATCCTATAATAAGAAGAAAATAAAGATGATTCTAGGAAATATTCTACAGTAAAACATCTCTATAATGAACACTAACGGGACCGACAAAAAAATGTTCATTTTATAGAGGTTTCGATCTGAATGTGTTCCTAAATAACTATATATTTAGCTCATAGACATTGAGATGGTGATAAGCACAGAATATTTCAACACTCAGAATTCAATCGAATTAGTGTATAGAGTAAAATGAAGTATCTTTTCTTCACAAATATTCAATTAATACCTTGAGGAATATTCATCGTTATTACTTTTTCTACTCAATACCTGTAACTGATTAATTAACTGATTTGAAAAATATAAAAAATAAGATGTTGAAAATATAAATGCTGAATTGGAAAATGTCGAAAAATCGTCACTATACTTTCTGTATTCTTTTTTCGAAATCCTTTTTTCCAATGTTCTTCAAGTAAATCGATCGATCAATTCATTATGATTTATCCATTTCATTATTACTTTCGTTCTTTGTATATAATAAATTTCTGTTCAGTGAAATTGTCCCTTAATAGAATCATCCATTACTTTTGTCATCTCTTTTTCCGCCTCTTTTTTCGTTTTTGTCTATCTTCACGTCTGAATGTTATCTAGTTTTTGTTCACTATAAAGAGGTTTTTATCTAGTTGGGACCGAAAAAAGCGTTCATTGTTCAGAGTTGAGAGGTGTTCACTTTATAGAGGTGCATTTACAGCAAAAAACAGTCGGGGGGACCGAGACAAGTGTTCAAAGCGGAGGTTTTACTGTATCTAATCTAAATTTGTATTCGTACATTCTCAAAGAAGGAATTTTCGAGAATAACAGAAGTCGGAAAAATAGAAACTCAATTCAATTCAACTGACTATCAAAATGTTTCCGTGAATTCTTTCAATTGCATAAAAATAACGTGGATTTCTATTTCAGTACTATGGAATTAGAGATCATCGTTTTAGCAAAAACCGGTTCAAATTTGAGATTTGTCATGACCTCCTGTTTTTACAATTAAAATATGAATTCATTTGTTAGAAAGCAAAAAGACAAATCAATCGTCAAAGAAACTGTTCGCTTGTGCATCGTTATCATTATCGTCTGTCGTTTTTGGCAAAGGATTTTGCTCGGTTTCTGACGTTGGAGTAGGAGCTTTCGATTGATCATCACCATCTTCGTCTTCAGCAAAAGATTCCGGTGTTGGTGCTAAAAAATGACGAAAATCATTTTTGTTAAATCGAGTGAATAATTACTTCGATGAGTATCGGGTTTCGCTATTGGTCTGAACGCACTTTCTTCATCAGGTGGATTTTCTATTACACTTGCAATTTCGGATTTATCCATCGAATTTTCCGTCACCTCCGGTTCGGGAGATTTCGGTGGGGTTTTTTCTTTTTTAACCGCTGGTTGAATAGGAGTGCTGGATTTCGGTGGTGTTTTTTCTTTGTTAACTGCAGGCTTTGGTATCGGAGATTCTCGTCCAAATAGAGCGCTGACTTCTTCGTCCGAGTCTTGGAAACTTTTCGGTTTCGGTGTCGATTGACCTGGACCGTAGTTCATCGAATTTCGGCCTGTATCGATGACTTTTCGATTAGCCGGAGGTTTCGGTTTCGGTTTCGGTTTCTGTTTAGGTACTGGTGGTGGTGGAGCAATCGGAGGCTTTCGTGTTTTCTTCGATGGCGGTTCTTTCCAAGCCGAATCGATTTTACTCGTCGCACTCGCCACACGAGCTTTGAGTTGTGGATTTGCACTTTGAACTCGAGTTTTTGTTTTGATTTTCGTTGAAAATTCTTTTTTAATCGGCTTTTCAGCTTCGATTTTCGACGTTGGTTCGAAGTATTTCGTTGGTTTTCGTGTTGGATTCGCCGACGGCGGATGCCAAACAGGTTCGTGAGCTTTCGATTGGCTCACCGTAGATGTTGGCTCGAACGAATGAAATGGTTTAGCTTTAGGAATCGAACCCGTCGGATTCCAAACGGGTTCTCGACGAGCTGGTTTTGGTTTCGATAACGGACCGTTCGAACCGATGAATTTCGGTGGTTTTATCGAACCATTGGGCCGCCAAACAGGTGCACTGGCCGAAAACGAACGTCGACGACGTTCTGGTTTTTTGTTAGCTTTCAACAATCGATTGTTTGGTTGTAGCAATTGATTTTCATAATTCGGAGCTCGAGGTGTTTCGGAGAAAGAAAAACGTCGTTCCGGTAGCCAAGGACTTTGGTTATCCGGTCGATTTCGAATGTGTTTTACGAAGCCATGCTCTCGAGATGGATAAATATCGACTGTTGTCGGTTCCTGCTGTGTGTAGGCATCGGACGTGGATATTAGGAGATTTTCGAGTTCGGATCGAGGACGAGGCACACGTGCTTTGTAGGTTACGCGTGCTTTTGGTTTTTTTGGACTGATTGGCTCGAAATCTGATGATGATGAGGAGGAGGAAGATGGAGAACGAGAGATGGGATAATGATGAACGTGATAATGTGGCGAAGGAGATGGATAAGAATCGGTATTTAGATCACATTGTGCAAGTGTATGGCAGAGTTCGTTGTTGATTTGACGTAGTTTTGATACAGCTTGTGATTGTAAAGGACGTGGAGATGGAGAATAGACGGGATGATGATGATGAATGATCACAGAAGATGTTGGAGATGAATAGTCAATCGATTGTTCACGAGGATCGTAAAGATCGAAACTAATTCGAGGAGTTGTTTCAATTGGAAAATATCGTGGTCGAAGATTTACATTGTAAGCTGAATTGAAACTCGTCATTTTGTTTTATTAAATAAGAATTCTTTCTCGTGAATTAAAAGCTTTTTTTTTCCTAAGACATCCGACAAATCGGTTTGACGTGTTTCCATAGATACCAATGACACATATCTACTCAAATCAAATGCTAACTTAAAAT
>Ga0209915_1002630_pt1 | contig 17971 bp, 20 predicted proteins | sample ThiBiot_750_plan_FD_183952 | JGI IMG/M metagenome (GOLD analysis project Ga0209915, IMG submission 183952) | Wastewater bioreactor microbial communities from Cape Town, South Africa - Thiocy_cont_750_plan (SPAdes) | ecosystem: Engineered > Bioreactor > Thiocyanate-remediating > Anaerobic-Aerobic... | reverse complement strand
GCGCTCGTGGCGCTCGTGTCGCAGTTTAGCGCTCGACCCGCGACGCTGGGCGAGCTCACGCGCTCGGCTGCCGTCTCTCTCGGCCAGCACGGTCGCGACACACAGTGGCTCGCGGCGCTCGCCGCCGGCGGCGTGCACGACGTTGCGCAGCTGAGAGCCATCCGGCAGCAGCGGCACCTGTGGCACCGTCTGGCGATGCCGGTGGCGGCCAAGCTCAAGCTCGAGGAGCTGATCGCCGAGGAGGACGCCAAGCGCGAGGAGGCCGAGGCCGCCGAGGCCGCGGCGCTCGCTGCCGCCAGCAAGAAGCTCTCGCGCAAGAGCGCGCGTGCCTCGATGCTGCTGCAGGACGAGAACGGCCGCGTCGACCGCCGCCTGTCGTTCCTATCGAGCACCGTGGTCGACATGCTCGAGCAGGACGACGACGAGCCGGCGCCGGCCTACGAGGTGCCGGTCGGCTTCGGCCAGCTCACCAAGGAGGAGATGCTCTCGACCGCCAGTCTCATCGGCATGAACGTCGACGCCGGCGCCATCGACCGCGTGACGCCGGCGCATGAAGCCGAGGCCGCCACCGAGGGCTGCTCGTTCGAGGCCGAGGACCTCGCGTGGATGGACACCGTGCTGCAGCTCGCGCAGGTCACGCACGCCCGCGCCGTCGTGCGCCTGTACATCTGCCGCCCGTCGGACCGCGCGTGGATCTATGCCGGCCACATTGGCGGTGCCGCCGTCGTCACCGAGACCTCGCTGCAGCTCGTGTGTGCGCACTACATCCGCTTGATCGATCTCGAAGGTTGGAATCCCGTATGTATCACGCACGCACGCACTCACTCACTCGAGAGCCAGAGCCACCTATGACCCTGCCTCTCTCTTTCTCATTACTCACTCTCCTCGTGTCGCTGGCGTTGTCATAGAGCTCGTCGATTTTGTGTGAGCAAGAGTTCTACCCCGGCCTCAAGTACTCGGTTCTGGCGCCCACGTTCCACGCGTTCGAGATGAACACCTGCATCGCCGGCTTCTCGTTCGCCAACGAGATCGAGGCCACGCGCTTCCACGACGCCGTACAGAACTGCATCGCCACCGACCCGTTGCAAGTGATCGAGACCGAGATGGCCAAGGGCGAAAAGTCCTACATCCTCAACGGCGCCGTGCACACGGCAGACGACGCCGACCAAGCACGCATCATGCAACAGGCGGCGCAGGTCGCTGCCTCGGGCGACATCATCGACGGCATTCAGCTCAAGTGGAAGAAGACCATTCCGCCCGAGATGCTCGCCGTGCTCGGTGCCTCGATGGACACGCCGGCCCCGGGCGCTCCCTCGTCGACCTCCGCCGCACCACCAGGCGGCGGCATGTGGAAGAAGAACGTCACCGAGCTCACCAAGAACCCCTCGAGCGACGACATCTCGACCTCCAAGCGCAAATCCAAACGAGCCTCGGGACTGTTTGGCTTCATTCGCAAGTGAACGCCCCTACAAGACCATCATCTGCCTCTGTCGATGCGCCTCGTCGGCGTTGCGCCACCGCTGTCGCGCCTTATGCGCTCTCGCTCTCTTGTCAAAACTTACCACGCTATCTCTCTGTCTCTCTCCCAACCTATCTACGTATCACTCTACTCCTCCTCCTCCTCTGCTCGAGCCAACGGTTTGTCGCTCTCCATTCCTCGTGCTCCTCTCGATATGCATTGATTCCTTGCACTCCTACCGGCTTATCTTGGTTGATACCACAGTCAATCTATTGTTATTTGCTTGCTTGCTTGCTTTCTGAGGCTCTCTCTATTCAATCTCTCTATCTCTCTCTCGCCATATCTCTCCTTTGCACGCGCGCGCCGTGATACTAGTGCCGTGCCACTGATGTAGTGCCGCTTGTACCTGCTGCTTGTCTATTGTGTGATTCTCTGCCTATCATGCTTGCTCTCTCTCTCTCTCCATATTATGTGCTCCAATCTCTCTCTCTCTCTCTCTGTGGCGCTCTCCTTCCTGACATGTACCATCATCTTCCTCCCATCGCTACCACCGCCGCTACCGTCACCGAGTGTGGTTGATGCGATCCAATCGAAGCCATATAGTAAAGTATATTCACGCCATGTACACCAACGGAACAACCAAGCCTCGTTCGCCTGATTGATAGTGGCCATGGTATCGATTCCGTGTCGCATGCAACCGGCTTACGGAAACCACAGAGTGTCGAGGTAGGCATCCCACACGCTGCACCGCGGCGCCAAGTTCACCGCAGCACTCGGTTGCGGCACGTCGATACTCAGGTAGGCGCCATTCGGAGGCTTGAAGGCTGGCCAGTACGGCAGGCCGCCACTGCGACCGTTGGGGTCACCGAACGCTGCCATGTTGCTCCAGTACCGAATCATGGTCTGCGACAATGCCTGGTCTGGTGCGCTCAACGGGCAGTTGGGCTTTCGACCCAATGTGGCCGGCTCGTCCGGGAATAGATACTGCCACCAGGGAGTACGTGAGTGAGTGAGCGAGCGACTCTGAGTGACTCTGAGTGAGTGCCGCTCGTACTTGCAGCTCGCTCTCATGCTCGGCACCCCATTCGACGCCCCAGCTCGAGCACGGCGGCGTGCGGTTGAACGAGAACAAGTATACCGGTATCGAGGCATTGGCCATCAGGGCAGCCATTCGGCGGTTGCTACACGTCTCGGTCATGTCGGTGACGAACGTGCCCAGCAGTCTGAGATTGTACTCAATGTCGGTGCTCGATGGCTGATACACCGCCATGAAGCGTGGCGTCCACGTGCTGCCGACCTTGCCCTCAACAAAGCTCTCGAATGCTTGGTAGGTCACGGGCGCCGCCGATGCCGCCAACAAGGCCGTGTCGTTCACGCAGAAGCCCGTGATCAGCGGAATGCGCAGGAGCTGGCCCTTGGCAACCGCCTGCGCAAAGCTGCGAGGCATCACGACGCCGTCGGCCACAGGGGCGCTGCCGATTCGCGAGCCGTTGACCGATACTTCAGGCAGTGCCATGATGACCGCCTGCACCTCTTCGGCGCTCTTGCCACGCAGGCACTGCAAGACATTGGCGGCCTTGTTGCACCGCAGTCGACTGACAGCGAGCTGCCCCTGTTGCAAAGCAAGCTCTACACACGCGCCCACACCCACGTGGCACGTCAGCGACCCTCCTCCACGCATGTTCGAGACGGCTTCGCCGTCGTACCGAGCGGGCGGAGGCCGATCGGAAGGCCCTCGCCACTCTGGCACACGGCTCGATGCACGAGGCCCTGGTTGCCCTTGAGTACCATGTGCGCCAGTGCGCTCATGCCGCCAGCCGACTGCCCGGCCACTGCGACGCGCGACGGGTCGCCGCCGAAGGCCTTGATGTTGCGCTGGATCCACCGCAGGGCGCTCTGCTGGTCCAGCAGCTGCAGCGGCGGCGGCGTGTCAGCAGCGGCCGCTCGAGCAGCCGCGTCATCCGTGCAGCGTGGCACGTACAGCAAGGTTGCCATAGCCGCCGTCGGGGTTCTCGTCGTACAGCTCCTGCAGCGCCAGCGAGCTGAGCAGCCCGACGCGGTACGACGCCACGACGACGACCATCTGCTGCTCGGCGCTCTGCGAGCACAGCGACGAGGCGTTGTAGGTCGTGGCGCTGCCGCCAAGGAACCCGCCGCCGTACACCCACAGCAACACCGGCAGTGGCTTGGCGCCGGCATCACCCGCCCGCGACGGACGATAGACATTGAGATACAAGCAGTCCTCGCTCGTCGGGCCGTCGCATTCGTTCTTCGTGTAGTAGGGCGAGAAGACGCACGCCGGCTGGTACTGCAGCACGCATCAGCGCGACGAGCTGAGCAGCCACGAGCCACGAGCCACGAGCGTCGCGCTCGAACCTCATACCATCGAGGCATCACGCACTCCCTGCCACGGCAGCAGCGTGTCGCGTGGCGGGCGCCAGCGCAGCTCCGCCACCGGCGGCTGGGCGAACGGCACGCCGAGGAAGACGTCGACGCCCAACGACGCCAGACGCCGTCCATCGAGCACGCCCTGCGAAGTCGAAACGCGTACCGGATCTCCGGGGATGGTTGCATTGATTCCGGGACATGAGGAGAGAGTGGACTGTGAGAGATGAGCGAGAGCGAGTAGTACAGCGAGGAGAGGTATGGCGGGCATCGCAGCGCGCCGCATCATGAGAGTGTGCGAGGGTGAGTGAGTGGAACAACAAGAGGAAGAGGAGCCTCTTCTTCCTCCGCATCATTCCACTGCCGCCCCGCTTTCGCTGCCACCTCTCTCTCGCCCATCAACCACCCAACGAACCCTCTCGCTCCCTCTGCCACCACTCACTCCTCTTGCTTCGTTCTTGGCGTGCCACCATCCACCATGGATGCAGAGGCCGATCCCACCACGGCAGAGACCACCTCCACCTCTTCTTCGACCTCCACCGCCACCGAGCAACAAGTTCCGCTCGATGCGAGCGAGCCTCGTATCAACACCACCAGCGACGACGCCTCCTCGGCTCCCGCACCGGCCTACACTGTGGCAGAAGCTGTGGAAGAGGCAGAACTAGTGGCAGTCGACGTCTACTTGCCTCCTGCCTCCAAGGTTTCGACTGTACGCATGCCGCCGTGTCACACGTCGATTGCCGCGAGTGCGCGTCTCTAACCGCTGCCACTGCCGCCACCCTGAGCAGGGATTGAAAGGCCACGACCACACGCCGTTCATCATCGATCTATGCACCAACGATCGCGTCGTGTTCCGCACCTATCGCAAGTACCCACAATTGCTCAACCTGCACAACCAGGTGCGCGGTGCCATCCATCCATCCATCCTTCCTCTCGTCGATAGCGTCGTTGTGCTGCCTCATCTCATCTCATCATGGCACCGGTGCAGCTCCTGCGCCACGGCATCGAGTTCTCGGGCTTCCCAGAGCGCAAGTGGCTGCACCTTGGCGGCATCTTCGGCACCAAGTTCACCGATACCGAGGACGCCGAACAACGCAGGTACCTACGATACCAGCCACCTCTCTCTCTTGCGACATGTCATTGTCGTCGCTCGAACTCGTGTTGATGGCCGATCTGGTGCACACGGTGTAGAGCCGCATTGGCAGTCTATCTCAACAATGTGCTCGGCAACACCAAGAACGATCCCAAAGGTCGAAACATCGTACGTATTGCTTGCTGCCCCCTCGCTCGCTCGATTGTCGTGGCGTCATCGAGCAAACTCTCCAATCTGATCGATCTCTGCGGACGTGTCGCTCGATCTACATCATGGATCCCCTGCGTCGTCATGCTCGTCTTCTGGGTGGCAGTTCCTTGCGGCATTGAATGGCAGACACCTGCGCAGCGCCATTCTCGATGGAGACTTGACGGCCGTGTCGGCGCTGCTCACCAACTGGCAATCGGGCAACGAGCTCGCCGACATGTACGGCTGCGCACATGACTCGGCCTCGCGAGCCTCGGGGCAGACGGCGCTGCATCTGGCGGCGCAGTGTGCCGGCCAGGGCCTGCCGGGCTCGGTCGACATCCTCCGTGTACTGCTGCAGCACGGCGGCGATGTCAATCTGCCGTCGAACACCGTCACGTCGGCCATCGGCGAGTGTCTGTCGGCCATCGTCGACCGCCGTGCCGCGAGCTCGTCCGATGCCAGCGAGCAGCACGGCGAGGAGCTGCGCCAATCGAACGACGCCAAGGACGAGGTGGCGTACGACGCCGTGTTGATGCTCTTGCAAGCGGGCGCCGACGTCGGCGAGTTGCTGCCGTCGAATCAGACCATCTTGCACGTGTGCGCCACGCACTACTACATTGTGCACCACGTCGCCGAGCTGGCACCGCGCCTCGTGCATCTGCGCAACGCCGACGGCCAGACGCCGCTCGATCTCGTTCTCGACAACGCCGAGCTCGAGCCCGTCAAGCTCGCGCTCCTCAACCACGGTGCTTCGCGTGGCAGCGACGTGTTCGAGATCGACCTGTTGATCGCGCAGGAGGTCGCCAAGCTCGACGAGTTCCTGAGCCTGGCGTCGCAGAACGATGAGCATCGCGAGCAGGTGGCCGCCATCTCGCAAATGTCTGATCTCTACCTGCCGCGCTCGCCGATCGATGCCGCCAAGCTCCTTGCCTGCGCTCTCCGCATGGCTCGCACGCACGACATTGACGACGAGATCGAGATCCTGCACAACAAGCTGCTGCAAATCTACACTCGAGTCTTTTCCATGTTCAACAAGCACGAGAAGCCTGTACGTACATATCTTCCTTTCGCCTGATATACCCTTCAATCTCGCTCACTCACTCATGCCGGTCGTCTCTCCTCTCTACGGTAGTACGAGCCATTCGATCGAATCGAACTCTCCAAGAAGCACCAACGTGAATTGAGCGACGTGCGTGCCAACATTCCCTTCAAAGTGCGCCACAGCAGCGGCCGCGAGTTGTTGCAGTGGCTGTCGCTCAAGTTCGAGGACCTCGTCGTGGCGGCTCTCAAGGAGAGCGTCTCGTCGATCGCCGAGAAGCCGCCGTGCAGCTACGCCTTCTTCTCGATCGGGCCCTTGGCGCAGCAGCAATGTACGCCGTCGTCTCGTATCGAGTTCGGCATCGTGATCGAGCGCGCTTCCATGGAGGTATTCGAATACTTTCGCTTGGTGATGGCGCTCTTTGAGCTGCGTATCATCAACCTGCTCGAGGTATGCCGCTCGCTCGCCTTCAGCCAGCTGTCACCAGCACTTCTAATCGATGCCATCACCGCACCTCAGACCGACTTCCCGGTGCTCCATCATCGAACTCTTTCGCCGATCGCGGCCGGATTGAAGCTCGACTATCTCGGCACCGTGCCATTCCGTAGCGACAAGCAGCTGTTCTTCCGCTTGATCGATACGCCTGAGCACTTGGCCCTGTGGCAAGAGAATACCTTCTTCGAAATCGACTCGTCGGTATCGCTTCTCATGGCCGAGAGCACGCGCTTCTTGGCTGGCGACGGCCGCCTGTACGATGCCTACCGCGCCGAGGTGAGTCGCATTCTCGACCGCAAGCAGGACACCAAGAAGCTCCGGCTGCGCCAGCAGCGCGCCCTCAAGTTGATCCGCAACGAGGTCGAGGCTTTCCGACCAATCTACAATGCCGAGCCCAATGATCGAAAGTACGCCTGGCTGCCCCCACTCCTACAATCTCGAAGAAACGCTCACCTCCTCCTTTGCGTGCGTTCTTTGTTTCGGCCAGGTTCTTTGACATTCGTTCGCTGCTGTCATTCCCGAATCGCATCATTCGCTTGTTGGCGTTCTACTTTGGAGCTGCAACGGCGCAGCAGACGAACATCTGGGACTTGGTGGACGTGCTCGTTGCCCGAGGCATCCTGAGCCGCGTACGTGCGCTGGATTCCGCTTGCGTCACCATGATGATCGCTCACTGCCCGCTGCGTGTGTGTGTGTAGGCTGGCGGAGATTCCCTCCATCGCGCCTTGAGCGACGCCATTTCGCTGTTCGTGATCGTCGGTGAAAAGACGCTGGTCGACATTCGCGACGTGGTGGAGTTGGAGGAGCAGGACTTTGCAGCGGCGGCAGCACAAGCCACGAGCTCGAGCTCCAGCTCCAGTTCGACCTCGACTTCGCAGGATGAGAACGGCAGTGCCTTCGTCGAGGTTGCGCTCGAAGGTGCCATCAACACCGGAAGCGAAGACCGAGATCCAGAATCGAGCAACACAGCCCCTGCGGCGGCGGCTCCCGAGGAGAGTGCCGAGGTCGAGATCGAGGTCGAGGCCAAGGATCGCTCGGAGGCCGGCGTGTTGACGACCAAGAAGCTGCGCGTCAAGGACCTGTACAAGCTCACGAAGGCCGACGTCAAGGTGCTGGTCGACATTCTGCAGGTCATCATACCGCTGTGGAACTCGGCTCGAGCCTTTAGCGAGAGTAACGAGGCGGTCTTTGCGCAGTCGTCGCTGCACGCGAGCGACAACCGCACACTGGCCGAGGCGTACTTTAGGCTCAACCTGTACCGCTACGCCGAGAAGTACTACCTCGCGGCGGCGCTCGAGTCGCCCGACGACAGCAACCTCATCAACTTGATCGGTGCCATGTGGAACAAGGTGCAGAATTACCAGAAGGCGCTCGAGTATTACGAGCGTACGGCATCGATGAAGGTGCAGCAGCAGAACGAGGGCCCCGAGTTGGCGAGCGTCTACTCGAATCTCGCCATCGTCAACATCAATCTCGGTCGCAACGTCGATGCCATCTCGTGGCTCGAGAAGGCTCTCGAAATGTACGTTCCTCGCGCCTACCGTGGTTCGCGCACACCATTGCTGATGCTCGTTGATCTCGCAGCGACACACGAGTGTTTGGCAAGTACCACGCGCACGTCGCCAAGGACAATCACTACCTCGGCCGCCTGTGCCACCGCGTCGGCCAGTTCGAGAAGGCGATCGAGTACCTCAACACGGCCATCTTGATCCATGCCCACGAGCACGGTGACTACACTTCGCAGGCTGCCAGCTACACCAACGACCTCGGAGCCGTGTTCTTTGACATGGGTCAGAGCGAGCGGGTATGTTCGAGCGAGGCGCATCGAGCCGTCGCGGCATTCGTGCTGACCCGCACGCGTGCGTGATCCACACAGGCAATCGTGTATTTCTCGCGCGCTCTCGAGATCGACAAAGCAGTCGAGGGAGAGATCCATCCCAAGGTGGCGTTGCGTCTGCAGCGCATCGGTGAGACCTACGTCAAGATGCACCAGTACCAATCGGCGCTCGAGTTCTACGAGCGTGCCGCCGCCATCAACCTCAAGATCTACAACGAGGATCACCCACGCCACGCCGAAGACCTCTTCAACATTGGCATCGTGTGCTACCGGCTCGAGCTGCTCGAACGCAGCCTCGAGCATCTGCGTAAGACGCTCGACATCTACACTCGCGTGCTGCAACACGACCGTCGAGACCGACTGGTGGTCGAGGTCGAGAACGCCATCGCTCGCGTCGAGGAGGCGCTCGCTCGCAAGCAAATGAGTCCCGAGGAGTACGAGGAGTGGAAGCGCCGCATCGCCGAGGAGCGGCTGCGCCGCTCGTTGGGACACAACTCGTCGACCATGTGGGAGCTGCAGGACGACGGCAAGGAGGAGCGCGAGGACGAGCCGATCGTCATCAAGACGCCGAACGTCTACAGCAGCGGCGAGATCGGCAAGGCGCAGACCGACGTGATCGACGACGAGTTCTTCGAGCTGTAGATAGCGCCTGTGCGTGCCGGCGTGCCTACTCACGACGAGCCTCTGCAGCATCACCGCCACTACAACCACTACCATCTACAGCTGCCGCCGCATTGGCTCCGTCGTGCAAGCCAGCATCTGTTCATATCCATCGATCGATCCATCGATCCATCCCTCACACTCTCTCAACCTATCTCTCTCTCGCAAGCCTCACTCATCTCGTAGCTCGTTTCTACTATCAACAATCTTCAATACACACCAGCAACTAATGATTGTTTCATCCACGAGAGAGACTACTACGACCAGGCCCGAGGTGTCGGTATTGAGCGAGAGGGGAGCACGAAGCGCGCATTCGTTTGGCAGCTGCATCGCGCACGCACCTCTCGATCGTGCGGTGCACCACCGACCCACCTGCCGCCCTCAACGCCAGATGGCCGACCAAATGGAACGCCGCATGCGGCCGATCTTCGAGGCGGTCGATAGCCGCAACTACAAGCAGGCCGTCAAGCTCGCGACGCAGCTGCTGAGCAAGACTCCAAACGCCGTCCACGCTCGAGTACGCGCCGCACCGCGCCAGCGCCGTGGCGCTATCGAATCGAACCGCTGCTGACTGCCGCGTACAGACCATCAGGGCGATGGCCCTCGAGAAGCTGGGCAGGTCGGCCGAGGCGCTCGAGGACTGCCAGGCCGTGCAGCGCACCAAGCCCGACGACGAGTCGCTGCTGTCGCACCTGTACCTCGTGTACCGCTCGCTCGATCGACGTACGCGCGTACTCGCCGTGCCGCTCTGGCGAGAGTCGGACTGATTGGCGTTGGTGTGCGTGTGTGTAGTGGACCTGGCGACGCAGGCGTACGCCGATGCGTTCGATCGACAGCCGAGCAACGAGGACCTCGGCGCCGGGCTGTTCTACTCGCATGTGCGCGAGTTCGACTACAAGCAGCAACAGCAGGTACGCACCGACGCCGCTGCGACGCCGACCATGCAGCAACGCACTCGGCGCACGTGTGCTCGTATGCTCAAGCGCCTCTGCGATGCTCGGTCTCGACCAGACGGCCATGCGGCTGTGGAAGAGCTTCAACAAGCCTCGCTACTTCCTGTGGGCGATCGCGAGCATCTACATGCAAGCCGTCGAGCCCACGCTCAACCCCGTGATGCTCGGCCTCTGCGCCTCGTTCCTCGCCAAGGCCCACGAGCAGAAGCACCTCACGACTCTCGAGCGTACGTCGAGAGCCCGTTGACCGACGACCTCGCAGTCAGCTAACTGCCACGCACAACCTCTCGCTCCCTCGCTCGCTCGCTCAGATGTGCTGTTCTACGTCGAGACTCTCGAGCGACAGAACAAGCACCAGCAGGCGCTGGATCTACTGGAGGTGCCCGAGTTCGCGGCGCTCTTCAAGCTGCGCTACGAGCTCAAACAAACGCAGCTGCGTCTCGAGACGGCGCTCCAACGAACCGATCGCATCATCGAGCTGCAGCTCGAGCTGCTCGACCTGATCCCCGACGAGTGGAAGGTCTATCGCGACCTGATCGCGCTCGCCAACGAGACCACCGACGACGCCACTCGAACCCGCATCGTTGCGGCGCTGGCAGAGATGCGCAACAAGCGAGATGAGACCGGCAAGGTGTATCGTAGCGCGCATCTCGCTGCCTTGCACGAGGAGCTGCAACTGCGCGGCGGAGCGGCTCTGCCGTCGCTGATCGTCGAGTACTACCGGCTCTTTGGCGACAAGCTCGTACGCGCAGCTTGAAGACCAACCTCCTCGACGTGGTGCCGTTGCTCATCCATCCATCTCTCTCTCTCTCTCTCTCTCTCTCTCTCTCTCTCTCTCTGTCTCGTTTGCACGACGATAGTGTTTCTTTGGAGACATCGAGCCGTACCTGGGCAGCGTCACGGTGCAGGTGCTCGAACAACTGGCCGCAGTGGACGGCGCCCGCGCGACAGCAGAGGCAGGCGACCTGAAGGAGCTCGTTCGAACCACGTACCGCTTGGTATCGATCGAGAAGGTACGCCGCTTCTTCGCCATGGCCGGCCAATGGTCCGAGAGCCTGGACGACAAGCTGGCGCGCATCGAGCGCATGCTGCAAGCGTATCGCGAGTCGCTAGCGACCACCGCCACACCCTACATTCCTGCCGGAATCGAGGGCGAGAAGCTCAGCGGTACGCTGGAGCACGGCGAGCGCCAGCATGGCGACGATCTGTTGCTTCTCTCGGTGCATGCGCTGCTCGATCTGTACCTGCTCGACGCGCACGCGGTCGACGCCCGTACGCGGCTCTTGGAGGCGCTGGTGTTGCTCGAGCAGGGCCTTCGAGCGAGCCCGCACAACTTTAGCCTCAAGCTTCTGGCGATTCGTGTGTACTGTGTGCTTGGCGCATCGGTACCTGCGCGGCTGCTGCTCGTGGGTCTCGATCTCAAGCACATCCAGCTCGACACCACGACGCACTTGGTGCTCGATGATCTCGTCGTCACTGCTTCGATTCCCGAGGCCATCGAATTCACCAACGAGGTGCTGCGCTTCCATGTGGACAGCCGACGAGAGGCACGACCTCTGCACGTTTACTCCAAGCGCCACTTGTCGCTGCCATAGATTATTGACACTTCTCGCACTGTTGCTGCTGCTGTGCATTCATCAGCTTGCCGAGCTTGCCACGAATCCCTACCGACACGAATCCTTCACGCGAACCAAGGAGTTCTGCGACTTCCGCGACAAGCTCTCGCGCTCGCGCCACAAGTATGCCTCCTTGGTCGAGAACACTCTGCTTCGCCTCGGGGACGAGTTCCACTACGTACCCTCGATGGCAGCGCCGTTCTTGGCGTCTCAGCTCGCGTCTATTGAGGCCATGGGTACGGACGGACAACACGGGCATACATCTGCACGATGCCGACCAACTCACTCTGGTGCGCGCATCTGGCACAGACTTTGGGCGGCTGCTCGAGACGTGCGACAACTCCGGCAACGACTCATGGCACTCGTTGGCCGAGTTGTCCTCGCCGCTGCTTGCGAGCGCCTTCACCAATCGACTGTGGTCGACCAAGTCGTGCTCGGACAGCATCACGGTGCTGCGCTTCCGCGTGTCGCTGCTCAAGTTGCTGGCACAGGCACTGCAGGGTCACTTTGATGAGGCGGCGGCGGAAGTGAGCAAGTTCGCCGAGCTGCTGGAGGCGCTGAATGGCACCGGTGCCTTCGATGCCACGAGCGTGCGCTACTGGCAGGCATTCGCGGTGCTTGTGGCACACTGGCTCGACGGCAGTCGGCTGTTCTGCTCGATTACCGCCAACAATACGACCGACGAAGTGTTGAGCCGCGGCCTGGCGGCCATCGACGCCATGGGTGCAGTACACGTCGAGCATTGGGCAGCCTTGAAGGCCAAGCTCACGGGCAGCATCGATGGACGCGACATTGGTCTGACGGCGCTGTTCGTGCACATCTTCCTCGCCTACACGAGTCTGTTGCAGCAAACTTGGCCCAAGCTTCCCAAGGCCAAGAAGTCCAACACGGCCTGTGTCAAGCGAGCCGTACGTACCACCCATTCACACGGCTCCTTTGGACTTGGTACTGGTGTATGCTGACGATCGCCGTTTCGTTTCACCCAGATGCGCGACATCAAGGCGCCGCTCAAAGCCAACCAGGTAGCGATCGGTTCGCTCGCCACAGAGCTCTCGGCGCTGCTTGCAAATGCCACCGTCGCTGAGCAATCGGCCGAGGCGCTCTCGTCGAGCGTCTCGTACTTTCAGACGGAAGACGCAGTCAAGCTACTCGGAACTATCAACACTGCTGTTGGCGACAGCGTGCGCCACTCGATTGCGCAGCTGACCAAGATCATCGCCCTCGTGGCCGAGCGAGCCGCTACCTCTGCTTCCTGATGAGCAGAGGCTGTCATTTTTGATTCAAGCAACCACACACCCACGCACAAATCCACGCACAAATCCACGCACGCACATAGTTGCAGTCTATCGGCGTCGTTGCACATAGCGCTCGTGATTGAAGAAAGTAGTAAGTACTATTTGGTATTGTGTTGTGATATGGTGCCATCGAACGCAGGCAACGAATTCAATACACAATTGCGAAACGATCGCACGAGTGAGGAGTGAACGAACGAAAGCAAGAAAGGACAGGAAGAGAGGAGAGGAGGAGGAGGTGTGGCAGGGTCGATTAGATCCACGCAGCCCAGCCGGCGTACATGCGGCCGAGAATGTTGGGGTCGGTGGCGAGGTCCACGAGGCACGCTACTTGCTCGGCGGTCGAGGGGCAGGTGCCGCGGAACTGAGTGCGCACATTGATGCCCTCGACGCCCGTCACGATGTTCTCGAGGTGCTTGAGGGCCGGCGAGCGTCCGTGCACCGATGTACGCAGCTCGTCGATCAAAATGTCGGCTGGGTTGTCGCGCTCGAGCTTTCGCGTTACGATGCGCAGCTTCTGCTCGGGGAACCACGACGATGCGTTGCCTTCGCCCTCTTGGATCACCTGCAAGCGACGAGCCAGCTTCTCCCAGTCGACGAGCGGCTCGGTGATGAAGATGTCCATCGTGTTCAGCAGCACGTCCTTGCTTTGTTGCAGAGCTGGCACGAGACGAACCGAGTGAGTGAGTGAGTGAGTACATCCGAAACTGATTCATGAGATCACACAAATAACAAACTGAACCTACCTCGCATAGTGTGGATCATGTTATGGTTGAGCAGGCCCTCGGTGTCGAGTGGCTTCAAGAAGTTGGTGAACTGGCGCGTGAGACGGAACGGCACGAGCTCCGGCACGGGCAGGAACTGTGTTGCGGTTCCGAATGCGTGGCCAAAGTCGATACCGATCAAGCCGCCACTAAACGGACATACGGAAGGAGGAGAAAGGTGTCAGTCGCACGGCGGCAACCAGCAGCGCGCAAGTGGCAGGCACACGTACTCTTCGGAACTCAGCAAAAAGTTGTCCAAATGACGATCACCGATACCGATAATGTACGAGGCGATGTTGAACGTGGCGAGCGATCGTGCAAAGTGCGAGCGGATCGAGAGGTATGCCTCGGGAGAGGCAGCGAGGCACATGACTGCGGAGCGGAGCAGATCCCAATCGACGGTCGTGTGTTGCTTATCGACCTTGTTGATCGTGTCAGCACGCGAGGCATTCCTGTACATGTTCGAGTACTTGTCGCACAAGCCTGACGAGGAGAGAACGAGAAGCAATCAACACGAGAGAAGCGGAGAGAGCGAGCGAGCGAGATGTTACGTACGAGCAGCACGAGATGAATGTGTGGTGAGCCATTGCTCGTGGATCTTGGCAGCCTCGATACTCAGGATGCTGTGGTTGCCCGAGTGCGACGACTTCTTGGCAATCTCCTCCTCGATGATGGCCTTGATGGGCTTGGTGTTCTGAAGCCACTCGAGCATGCCGACCTTGGAGGTCATGGGAACGACCTGGTAGGTGGTGATCGAGAGATTGCGCTTCTGGCACGCCGGGTCGTTGCGCAGAATCTCGTTCATGACCGAGAAGAGCTGCTGCACACGTTGGTCGAGACGCAGATCCTCTCCACCCTTGACAAGGAACGAGTGGTCGATCTCGTCGTTGCCGCGAATCTTGAGGCGCTTGGGCTTACGCAGCGAACCCATCACGAGCAGATCGCTGTCGAAGCTCGAGATCTTGATGTGTTGCAGCGGTTGCGGCTTCGAGAGGCCGTCGTACTGGCCCGGGATTTCAATGTGGGTATCGGCCGAGAGGTTCGACGAGTCGAATTGATCGAGCCATCCAGAGAACTCGGACAACTTGGCCTTGACCGTAGCTACGCACCACCATCACCACCACAATCCATTAATGGATTCAATCCATTAGAACCATCACAAGAGAGAAACCTAGAACGGCTACTATCGATCGAACATACCTGAGCCAAGACCCTTTGTCATCTTCTCCAGGAGCTTCGCCGTCGTCGCAGCAAAGGTCTTGAGGTCCATGGCAGCCAGCTTGGCGCCGTCCTTGCCAAAGGCACTCGAGATGGGCGTCGCCCAATCGCTGGCGAACTTTCGATTATACGTGCCAATCATGTGACGGTGCACGTCGAGCACGTCGCGGCGCAGTTCCTCGTACAGCGCCTGGATGGCGGCCGTGTTGGGGTTGGCGGTGCGCGATGGCGCGGCGCTCAGGAGCGGCTTGACCGACTCGAGCCAGTCCTTGAAGCGATGCTCGGGATGCGTGAGTTGCTGCAACTCGTCGATGAACGTGTCGAGGATCGGGTGTGCGAGCAGCTGTGCCAGCGGTGCGACCTTACGTTGCGTGTCGGGATCGAGGCACTCGCTCGAGATCTTGAACGGATAGTAGAGTGCCTGCGGGTAGTGCGAGGCGATGCGCGTCAGGATCTTGATCACCTGCTCGGCGCCAGCCTTATCGAGGAGACCCATCATTTGTGAGATCCAGCGAATGAACATCCACGTCGGCACGGCGTCGACCTTCTCCTGGAACAGCGCCTGGATCGACGGGAAGACGCTGATGAGCTTGAGCACGCGCGGGAAGCGGTCGCGAGCGCTGCTCGACTGCAGCGCCATGGCCGCCAACATGTTGGCCGTGATGGTCTCGGCGTAGCGCAGCGCACTCTTGGAGGTCGCCAAGCCCTCGAGGCCACGCTCGCTGCTCTGCTCGAGGCGCTTGAGCTGGCTGTCGCAGAAGGCGGCAAACTTGTAGAACGACTTGCCGGCCTGCTGTGCCGCTCGCGCCGCCGACACGGTGTCGATCTTTCCGGCCGCGGTAGCCGACGAACCCACGACGCCCGACGAGCCGAGCGACGGGTACGACAGCACCGAGTACGACGAGGCCGGAATGGTGCCGGCAGACGACGAGGCAGCCGACGATGACGACGACGAAGCCGCTGACATGAAGCTCGAGCTGGTACCGGTGGCGGCTCCGTGCTGCAGCTGCTGCAGTTGCTCGTGGCGCTCGCGATGAATGGCCGACGCACGGTCGTAGCACGAGTAGGCCTTGTGGAAGAGCTGCGTCGGCACGCTCGTGTTGCCCTTGAGCGATAGCACCGAGGTGTTGGCGCTCTTGGCGAGCTCGGGATTCGAGAGCGCCAGTTGCGCCAACTCGTTGAAGATGTCGGCGCGCAGCACATAGAACTTTTGGCGATGCATCGGTACATTGACGATGCCCGGCTCCTGCTTGCGCTTGTCCATGTACTCGAGCGCCTTCTGGAACATGTCGAAGCTGCCCTGCTGCTTGGCCTTCTCGCAGTAGAGCTTCACGAGCGAGTGGAAGAACGGGAACGAGAACGAGCTGCCGGACGACACGCCGCCAAAGCTCTTGATGCACAGCTTGAGGTACTTGTCGGCCACGAGGAAGTTGCCTTGCTTGCGTGCGCCGGTCGCCATCTCGCGATAGAACTCGCCGCGCTGCTGCATCAGCATGCGCTTCAGTGCCTTGAGGTTGACGCCACCAGCTGCGCCTCCGGCCGCTGCGCCGGCATCGGCATCGTCGGCATCGAGCAGCGTGTCGCCCGTGATCGACATTGCGGCTGCTGCGGCGGTGCCGGCAGGTGTCTCGGTGCCGGCGCCGCGAGCCTTCCAAAAGCTGGTGAAGCGGCTGTTGATCTTCTCGAGCAGAATGGCGCGCGTCGTAATGACGTCGTCCCACACGGTAATGTCGCTCTCGCTCACGGACGGATAGCGGTGCGACCAGCGCGACAACAACCGCTGCAACGGCACGAGCGACGAGATACTGTGCTCGTGGCGGAACAGCTGCAGCACCTCCTCCATCTCGACCATACGCTGCAGGCCCTGCAAGGTGTTGTGCTTGCCGACCGTGGCGAGCGGGTGCAGGTTGGCCCAACGGCGCAGGAACTGGTGGTAGTAGCGCGTAATGTAGTAGCGCGCTCGGTCGAGGTCGTCGCGGCAGATGGCCAGCAGCGTCAGGTCGCCGAGGAAGTGCGCCTCGAGATACTCGCGGTGCTGAGGGTCCTTGGTGTTGTCGAGGAACTCGTAGAGCGCCGGCCACTTGGCGCGCGTCTTGATGTGCGAGCGCAGAAAGTAGCCGAGGTACGGCTCGCGGTACTCGCGCTCCCACAGCTGCTCGGTGTTGTGCACCTCGATCAGCGTGTTGGCCGCCAGCTCGTCCCAGTACGAGAGGCGGTTGAAGCACTCGAGGCGGCCGCTGTACCAGAGGCCGATCTCGAGGTCCGAGACGTCATCGAGCTCGCTGGCCGACGAGGTCGAGGATTGTGTGCGCGACGAGGTGCTCGACGAGCTGCTGGCACGAGCGCCTCGCGCAGTGCCCTGCTCGGCGGCGTTGGCCTCGCGCTCCTCGAGAGCCTTGAGGGCGCGCTCGTAGGTCTGCAACGCCGAGGCGTAGTCGCCCTTGAGCTCGAACTGCAGCGCCTCGCGCGAGAACTGCGACTGGCACAGGTGCTTGCTGTAGAGGCCCATGAGTACGTCCTCATCTCCGAGTGCCTTGTAGAGCTTGGCGAGCTGCATCCACGCCGATTGGTCGGCGTCTATCGTGATGTTGCTCGCAGCTCGCGCACCACGGCCACGTTTGCCGCCTGCGGCCGGGTGTTGCTCGATGGCGCTGCTGAGAATCTGCTTCTCGAGCAACACAACGCCCGTGTGGAGATTGTTGGAGCTCAAGGCCGAGCTGGCGGCCAGCGCCGGGTTCATGGTCGAGATCAAGTCCACTGGAGCATCGTGGCACGTTCGCAGCAGACAGCCGATGAACGGCGACGAGTGACGTGTCGACTTGGACAGCAGCGTCTCGATCAGTTGTCGCACGGCAGCCGTCAGTGTTGCCACCTCGCCGCCTGTCGGATCGATCGCCATCGAGCTGGTGGTGCTGAGCGATGCCGTCAGACTGGACGACAAGGACTGCGTCTGCGAACGACGCTCGCCGGC
>Ga0209915_1002607_pt1 | contig 18111 bp, 20 predicted proteins | sample ThiBiot_750_plan_FD_183952 | JGI IMG/M metagenome (GOLD analysis project Ga0209915, IMG submission 183952) | Wastewater bioreactor microbial communities from Cape Town, South Africa - Thiocy_cont_750_plan (SPAdes) | ecosystem: Engineered > Bioreactor > Thiocyanate-remediating > Anaerobic-Aerobic... | reverse complement strand
ACTTCCAACAACCGTTGTGTACATGGCATCGTCACTCACACATACGCACTACAGAGAGAGTGCTGGACAGAGGAGAGAAAATAGAGCTTTTGGTCAGCAGGACAGAACAGCTGGCCGATCAGTCCTACAAGTTCAATTCTGCTTCAAGAAGCCTGAAGTACGCCTACTGCTTCACCAACGTCAAGATGTGGATCGCGTTAATAATTGTAGTGGCGGTACGTAAAGCGGTTGCGAGAAGCTTCCCACACTCACAGTTTCGTCTTCCTTAGGTTTTGTGTTGGCTCATCTCTTCATTTATTTGCGGCTTCGACTACTCCAAGTGCTCCAGCTAAACTCCCTCACACTCTTTCCTTTTGACACTTGTTGCTTTGTGTAGAATTTCTTTCTCTCCCAATAAACGCACTCTTTCAACCCCTCGAGCTTTGTGGCGAATGAGAGGAGGCTTACATACATAGTGACAACAGATTCGGGGGGAAAGATTTATTGTCCAGAGGCGAATAATTTATGAGGATGTTGCGGCAGCTTTTACAGTCTTGGTTTTTTGTTTCTTTTCCCTCTTGGGGAGAACGACACCTGCATGAACGGAAACAATTGTAAGAAACCGCGGAACGGGAAAAAGCTGGTGTATAAAACTCACCTTCACGGAAACCATTCTTGAACCTTCTGGGGACATCTTTCAAATGTCTCATGCGGCCTGTGCCTGTGGTCTTTCTTCTGATTGCCTTCACCGACCAATTATCTGTAAAATTTCAAAAAATAGCGTGGTGTCAGCAAGATGGGGAAAAAACACATTTTTTGCAGCATTCAACTTACATTTCCTGAGTTTGGGAGAGGGATATCCACAAGCAGCGCACTTGGACTTCTGCAAGTGATAAGAGCGTCGGCCGCAGCGTCTGCAAAGACCGTGCGACTTGGAGTGTCTTTTACCAAAACTGTGAGTACCCTTGGTCTATACATCAAACAAAGAATAGGGAAGAAGGTTAACGGATGCAAAAACAGCTAGTGGTAAGGACAAGCAGGGTACCATTTTCTATCCCCCTTCCGGCCGATGAGCGATGCAAGAAGAAATAACGAGAAAAGAAGGAGCTTCCTTTGATTTTAATTGGCCTTTGGGCTTTGATTCTTCTTGCCGACATTCAAGGAAATCACAACTCACAATGTTCAGCTTCTTGGGTTGGGGCGCCAAGCCTGCTGAGCCCCAGCAAAAGAGGGCTTCTGCTACTAACGCCACCTTGAAGCAGTTGGGAGTTGACCCTTCCCTCTTTGAGGACATCTCTGATGACGAAGAACCGGACCTCAGTCCACCAGCAGGCCCTCCCGAAGGTAAGTTACGCTCGTATTTTCGACAAAATGAGAGTGAATATTGAACTATTCTTTCTTCTTCAGAACATGTACGTCGTGCTATGGACATGGTGAATGGCGATGAAGACCTAGATATTGAAATTGAGTTGACCGAAGAGGATATGAACGATGAATCCTTGTTAAAAGAACTAGGTGAACTCGAGAGGGAAATTGAGAAACCATCCTTAGAGGCCCTTAAGGCCCAGTTGGGTGAGGAGACCCAACGTTGCCTTGTGTTGAAGCGAGCCAATAAGATCGAAGAGGCGAAGAAGCTGCTGCCCAACATTAAAGATCTTCAAGCGCAAATTGCGGCTTTGGAGAAGCCCAAGAATCTCCAGGACGCTAAATTGGATCGCGCACAAGACACCATGGCCATTGATACAGAGCAGAATGCAGACGCTGACGTTATTATCGATAAGGCCCAACTTACCGCTTCTCGAAATACGCAACAACCCGCCCAACCGCCAAAATCTACACAGCCGCCAAAACCTACGCAGCCCCCAAAACCAGCACCACAAAAGCAAGTGGCTCCAGCCCCCGTTACGGAGCCTCCATTACGACAATCAGCCAAGCAACAAATTTCTCCTCCCCTAGATGTGGTACCGTTTGCGTTCCCAAATGATTTGTCACTTACCACGATTAATCTCTTTTACAGAAAGCGACTTTGGCAGATCTATCGAAGAGATATGAGCTCTACAAAGCAGATTACGCTGAGTTTAAAGCCGCAGGGGATGCGGCAGGAGTAAAGACCTGCCTTAACTCCATGAAAGCACTGAGGCAAGTACTCACCCCTTTCAACATAGCAAACTAATCTTTTTTTTGTTTTTGTGTAGTGACGCTGCTCAAAGCGTAAAAGAAGGGAAACCCATAGGTATGAGGAGGAACCCCTTGGTGAAAAGAGAGATTAATAGTATTATCTCTCTACCTCATAGATTTATCTAAGTTGCCTGGATATCCGAGTACACCCCAGTCTTCTGTCCCCCTTCGAGCTCCAGCTTCAGCGCCAGTCCCCAGGATATCGCCCTTGCAGGCCGAATGGGACAAGCTTGAAAATGAACTCAAAGAACAAATACGAGCGATACACGAAAAGGCAATGGTATGATGAAAGGGGCCCCCTTTTGAGTCCTCTACGATTAACGCTTAACTCTTCTCTTCTACTTTTAAAAAAACGAATTCTTAGAATTTGAAGGACTCGAAAGTCCTCACGGAACGCAAGAAGGCGGTGGATCTTCATAAGGAACAAAAGCGCCAGGTGGAACTCCTTCGAAGTCTTGTTGAAGACAAAGCGAAAGGCGCTGCCCCACCAAAGTGAGTCTCTCCTCTATCCCTTCACTATTTAATTATTAACCTTTTCGCTTCCCCCTCCCCAAATAGATATCACTATGAAACACGACAAGAACAGCAGGAGATTATCTTTTCCCATCTGCGAGACAACGAAATGGAGATACAGATTGTCGGTTGTAGCAACCTGCATGTTCCCCATGAGATCACCACCGTGGATCCCTATGTATATGCTGTGCTCCCTTATCCCTCTGCAACCTCCCCTCAAAAACTACAGACCCCTTCAGTATCCGGAACTGTAGACCCATGTATGGCTCCTCTCTCTCCCGCACTCCTAAAATAATCTTTCTAACACTCTTATTCACATACACCCACAACTGAAAATTTGCATGTGTTAATCTCTCTCTCTCTCTCTCTCTCTCTCTCTCTCTCTCTCTCTCTCTCTCTCTCTCTCTCTCTCATCAGGTTATGAGTATATCGGCAAATTCGAGATGGAAAGGAAGAAATCGTTTGTATTTTTCTGTCAGCGCAAGAAGCTTCTCTTCGAGATATGGCATCGGCGCTTGTTGCGGCACGTGCTGTTGGGCAAAGCCGAGGTGGAACTCTCCGGCCTGCTGACCCGCAGCGAAGTGCACGTGACCGCCGAGATCCTCAAGCCCACCGGCCGACGACCCACCGAGGGCACCATCGACCTCTACCTGCGTCTCCGCATGCCTCTCCAGGCCAAGGACATCCGGGTAGTAGAGCATAGGGAGTTGATCATCGATGGACCCTCGACCCTCCCCCTCTCGGTCTCTCTCCCAGCCACCCCAACGCAGGAACCCCACACACAACACCTGCGACAACAGCCACAACCCGCAACAATCGCACCCCAACAGACTACTGTGGCGTTGCCACCTAAGCCAACGGCTCCTCCTGCCGCCGCTGTCCCGGAATCAGAGACACACCGACCACCACCGACCACAACACCACCACAACAACAGCCACAATCACAAGAGCAGCGTGGTAGCGCGCCTACGACACCACCTCAACCTCAACCACAACAAGCGACACCCCAAACTTCGACGACAACAACCACAACAACTTCAACTCCAGCATCGGCTGAATCGTCGACCTCCCAACCGATCATCGATTTGGATTCATACGACCCCGACAGGTATCCCTTCCTCCCCCCCGCCCCAATTGGAATTTGTTCGCTTAAAACTTTTTTGGACACAAAACACAGTGTAGATAATATGGTAAGCAATGAATTATTGGAATCGGAGCTCGGCAAAGTCGATGCGCAGCTGAACGCCTTCGCGGCACAAAAGAAACCCCCACCGGAGGATCTGGTGGACAGGAAACAGGAGATCGAGTTGAAGATAAAACTGCTGGTGTTGCAGGTGGAGACTGGCATGTTGACCCAGGAGGCCTATGTGGCTCGGCTGCAGGCCAAAATTGCCGAGGAGCGAAACACCGCAAGGGAACTGGCTAAGCTGGGCAAGCGTGATTGGGCGAAGATGGCTCTCGCACGGGTGAAGGTGATGGAAAAAGAACTATCTGAAGGCGGCGAAGGAGAGGCTTGAGCCATGCATCCAAGAATATAAACAGTGTTTATTTACATTTCTTCGCCCGTCAAACTGTGACTTGCTTCCAAATAATCCTCTTCATACCAACCCGCACCAGTACCCAGCAATGAACATTGGCCTGACCGATTTCTTTTTGCAAAGGAGGAAGGTGTGTGCATTTTGCCTCCTGAACAGCATTTTCCAAAACAGTCTTCACGGTGTCGCCTTTCTTGAATTGCTTCATGAAGGCAACGTTGAGGGGCAGGCCAAGGATGTCATCATCGCTCACATTTTTCTCATCATCAAGCTCACAGCGGGAGATTTCACACAGCTTCTCCCAATTATCCTCAATCTTCCCGTTTTCGGTTTTAGCTAACTCCAACCCTTGCACTCGTATATTCTTGAGGGAGAGACAGAAATACTATTTTGTAGAGACGAGACTTAATGGAACTCTGCACCAGCAACCAAAAAAAAAAGAGAATTACCTGTGGTTTTATATTGCCCCCTTGAATATAAACAATATCCATTGTCAAGCCCTTCGTATTTGCAGTCCTAGCCACTGGATCTACTTTGAATTCCTTCTGCACACTATCTGCAGGACGGCGGGCAAGTGACAGTGCATCATAGACAGCTACGATACCAGGTGTTATCAACATAGAAGTGAATAAATAATATTTTTACCTTGTGCAAAAGGATCTTCCCCGCCTATAATATCTCGCCCAGCAAGGCCACCCAGTAAGTATTCAGAGACCGTTTCACAAAATGAGTCGAGCTTCTTGGTTTCCAACATCGTGATGTGGCTTCGCGCAACGATTGATGACCAATCCTATCAAGACCAATCCTCTTCTCCAGTTCCTTTGCAAACTCCTCACGAGCAACGTTGTTTGGGATACGCAGATTATAGATGCGCTCAGCACCCACAAACGGAGCGTAGGTCAAAGCGCCATTGTAGAACATGAACGCGTGAAGGGCCTGACGATCTGTTGCAAGCTCGTTCATATGTGATAAGCGGAAATTGGCTTGCACACGCTCGCCACATCTCAGCACTGCATCATCGGCGGACAAGGCTTCCGCAAGAACAGCAGGTGTGTTCGGATTACTCTTTATGGCTTCAAGAGTAGGGAGTGAATTCGAATCGCGAGTGATTTGTTCCAGCAGATAATCGGCTTGCTGCTCGTGTTGGAGGGTAGAAGGTGGAGGATCCAACCTAAGAGCTCGTTCCAGCTGACTCAGTCCGTGGAGCACCCGCGTTGGATTGTAGAGCGCCACCTTCTGTCGAGGGTCGAAGAGGTAACCGTTGTGGTTGTATCTCCAAGATTCGACGATTAGAGCAATCACCGGTTCTGACAATTTGAGTCTCACGAGTCCCTTTTTTACGTCTGTCTCGGTGAATCCATAGAGAGAGGCGAATTCCAGATCACTCGTGATGTGCCTGGCGATGTTGAATCCGCTCGTGAACTCGTTGAGAGCGAGGGGCGTCACTCCCGTGATGAAGCACCGCGCAACGTTCTCATCGCAAGCGGTCTTGAGCTTGCTGAAGAACTCGGTGTACATGTTCTCTATCCTCTGGAGAGGATTTCGACTTCCCCCTTCGGGGACTTGCAGAGATGAAACAAAGGAAGGGTTGGCAAGAGCCTTGTTGATGCTCACATCTTACTCATCAATTGGCACGAAAAGCTGTTTAGTTGACAAGATTAGACACGAATGCGTGAAAGCAATTTTTACCTGTCCGTGTTTTCTCTTTATCTCGTTGACAAGACGTACAAACGTGTCGAGGGCATCCTGTACATTTAATTCAAACGAAAGATTCGGGTAGCGCTCTTTGAAGTCAGCCGCAGCAGTATTCAATACGTTATTGAGGCTCGCCTTGAATTCTTCCACGGTGTCGGTTTTGAGGCCAGCAAAGGTCAACGGAAGGACGTAGAAGGTGTTAGCGAGTGCGGTTGGGGCCTTTCCTATCTCCAAGTGGCCAAAGAGCTCCTTGAACCGACCCTTTTGTGCAACGTCATAGTAATGCGCAAGCATATCTTTCATCAGAGTTTTCCCCATCCGCCGAGGCCTCAAGGAGACAATGGCTTTGGCCTTGAGAGCCTCAAGCTTTGGAATGAAGTCTGTCTTATCGACGTACCAGAAGCTGTTTGCGGGCGAAAAGACATTGCAAAAGCTTCCATCTCCATAGGAAAACTGTGAACCGACGACGGCTTAAAGAAATATCATTAGCGTAGAACAAAAAAAAAACGGATAATTATCAAATACCAGAGGAGTAAGCTCTTTGTCTTATGGCTGAAGAGGTTCGACTCACAAAAGCAAAACGTTCTGGTAGTGGTAGATAGGGAATAGAACGCGAGCGCCGGCACGCATGGCATCGCAAGTTTGGCGCTTACTTTCCAAGAATTTATTGCTTACTAACCTTCCTGGTGGTAGCGGTCAACGTGATAGCGGGGGTCCTGCGGACCATTCCGCCTGTTGAGGAACAGTGTTGAAATAAAAGAATTGTTTATTTGAATAATTGGCAATTAAAAGAGTGTGGGTGATTTAGTTTTTCTTCTCCTCCTTGCTTTCTTCGGCTTTGGCTTCCTCCTTCTTCTCCTCCTTGCTTTCTTCAGCCTTGACCTCTTCCTTCTTCTCTTCGGCGGGTTTGGCCTCTTCAGCCTTGGCTTCCTCCTTCTTCTCTTCCTTGGCCTCCTTGTTTTCCGCCTTCTCTTCCTTCTTCTCCTCCTTGCTTTCTTCAGCCTTGGCTTCCTCCTTCTTTTCCTCTTTCTTTTCCTCCTCCTTCTCCTCTTTCTTTTCCTCCTTTTCCTCCTCCTTCTTTTCTTCGGCGGGTTTGGCCTCTTCAGCCTTGGCTTCCTCTTTCTTTTCCTCCTTTTCTTCAGCGGCGGCCTGGGCTTCTTCCTTCTTTTCCTCCTTCTCTTCTTTCTCCTCCTTGATTTCCTTCTCCTCTTTCTCCTCCTCTTCCTTTTCGCCTTTCTTCTTCTGCTTCTGCTTCTTTTCTTTCTTGACCTTCTTGGCATCGATATCGTGGAGGGACTGTTGTTTTTCCTCCCACCACTTCTGCAGCTCGGCAAGATCGGCGGACTCGGCAGCGGCGGCGAAGCCCTTGAGGATCTCTTCTCGGCTCAAAGTGTCCTTGGCGCCCTTCTTGCCCTTGCCTTCGGAGTCCGATGCCTTCTTACCAGGGGATCGGGGGGACTTGGTCTCGCCATCGCCCTTTTCCTTCTTGTGGAAGACTTCCCCAAGATGCAAGTTGGAGAGGATGCCGCTCTTCTTCTCGGCCTTCTCTGCCTTCTCCTCCTTTTCTTTCTTCTTCCTCTCCTTTTCCTCCTCCTTTTCTTTTCTCTTCCTCTCCTTTTCCGCCTCCCTTTCCTTCTTCTTCTCCTCGAGGTCTTTCTTCCTCTTTTCCTGTTCCTTCTTCTTCTTTTCCTCCTGCTCTTTCTTTCGCGCCTCGGCTTCTTCCTTTCGTGCTACCTTGGGGCTCTTCTTGGCGGCAGCAGCTTCCTCTTCTTCCGATTCCTCCTCCTCGCTGCTCGATTCATCCGAAGATGAGCTTTCTTCCGATGAGGACTCCTCTTCCTTCTTGTCATCTTTCTTCTCATCCCCGTGTTCAGCCTTCACCTCGGCGGCGCCAGCAGCAGCTTCGACGGCAGCCTCCTTGGCACCTTCCTCCTTCCCCTCCTCCTCCTTCCTGTCCTCTTTCTTCTTCTCGTCCTTATCGGCAGAAGAGGACTCCTCCGATGAGGAATCTTCAGAGGAGGAATCTTCCTCTTCCTCCTTCTTGGCTGGCTTCTTGTCCTTCTCAGCGGAAGATGACTCGGATGAGGACTCATCCGATGAAGAATCCTCCTCCTCTTCTTCTGCAGCCGCGGCTCCCTTCTTCTTGTCATCACCCTTCTTGGCAGGCTCCTTCTTGGCTACCTTGTCGTCCTTCTTGCCGAAGGAAAGGATTCCGGACAACCCTTTCTTCTCGCCCTCCTTTTTCTTCTTCTCCTCCTTCTCCTTCTTCTTCTTCTCCTCGAGTTCTTTCTTCTTCTTTTCCTTTTCTTCGTGTTCCTTCTTTTTCTTCTCCTCGAGGTCTTTCTTCTTCTTTTCCTTTTCCTCGTGTTCCTTCTTTTTCTTCTCTTCCTGTTCTTTCTTCTTTCGGTCCTTTTCTTCTTTGTCTTCCTTGCCCTTGGGGCTCTTCTTGGTCGCAGCAGCGGCGACAGCAGCTTCCTCATCCTCCTTCTTCTTGTCAGCTTCTTCTTCATCCGAAGAAGACTCATCTTCCTCGGACGAATTGTCCTCCTCTTCCTCTTCCTTCTTATCACCCTCCTTCTTCTCGCCTTCCTTCTTCTTGTCGTCACCTTCCTTGGCGGCGACAGCGGCGCCCTCGGCCTTCTCCTTGTGCTCCTCCTCGCTCTCCTCTTCTGAGCTGCTACCTTCCTCGGATGATGACTCGTCGCTCTCTTCTTCCTCTTCCTTCTTGGGCGGCGGGACTTCCTTGGGCTTCTCCTCCTTGGCCGGCTTCTTCGGGGATGTAAGGCCAGCCTTTTTCGGGGAAGTAGCGCCGGCCTTCTTGTCTGCCTGCGCGGATTTCTTGGAATCGTCGGTGGCCTTCTTGCCGAAGGGCAGTTTGCCGGAGAGGAAGCCTCCCTTCTTCTTCTCGGGGGTGGCTACCTCCTTCTTCTTCTTGTCGGTGGTCTCCTTCTTCTTCTTCTCGGTTTCCTTCTTCTTCTCATCGCCCTCCTTCTTCTTCTCTTCTTCCTTCTTCTTCTCCTCGGCCTTGGGTTTCTCCTCCTCCGACTCCTCCTCAGAGGAGGTGCTATCTTCAGAAGACTCTTCCTCAGATTCGGGTTCCGCTTTCTTCTCATCCTTCTTCTCATCCTTCTTTTCATCCTTCTTCTCCTCCTTCGGTTCCTCCTTCTTCTCGTCGTGCTTCTCATCCTTTTCCGGAGCCTTCTCGGCAACGACCTCGGCCTTCTTGTCCTTCTCTTCCTCCTCCGAGGACGTTTCATCTGAAGAACTCTCGTCTTCGGATTCCGCTTCCGCTTTCTTCTCATCCTTCTTCTTATCCTTCTTATCTGCCTCAGAGGATTCCTCGGAGGATGAATCCTCCTCGCTGCTCGATTCCTCTTCCTCCGCTTCCTCCTTCTTCTTGTCAGCTTCCTTCTTCTTCTTTTCTTCATCTTCTTTCTTGGTAGCGGCAGGCTTGGGCTTAGCAGCGGGCTTGGCCTTCTGCGGGGATGCCTTCGCCTCTCCCTTCTTGCCGAATCCCTTGAAGATGCTGAGTGTGCTTCCGGCCTTCTTCTTTTCCTCCTTCTCCTTCTGTTTCTTTTCCTTGGCCTTCTGCTTCTTCTCCTGATCGTATTTCTTCTTCCTCTCGAGGGCGGCCTCCTTCTTCTTCTTATCTTCCTCCGCTTTCTTCTTCTTGTCCTCGTCCGCCTTCTTCTTCTTGTCTTCCTCCGCTTTCTTCTTATCTGCCTCCTTGGAAGAAGGCTTCATCTTCTCCTCCTTTACCTCCTTCTCTTCTTCCTCCTCTTCGCTTTCTTCCGAGGATGAATCATCATCCGATTCTTCTTCCTCGTCACCGGAGTGATCCTTCTTCTTGGGCGCCTTTTCTTCCTTTTCCTTCTTGTCATCCTTGTGATCATCCTCCGAAGATTCATCATCGGATTCCGCGTCCTTCTTTTCAGCGGGCTTCTCCTCCGCCTTCTTGGGCTCAGCGGCCGCTTTCTTATCGCTTCCTTTCTTTTCAACCTTCTTATCATCGCTCTCAGACTCCTCTTCGGAGGTCTCCTTCTTCTTCTTTGCAGGGGTCTTGTTGGATCCCGGAGATTTCGCGCCCTTCTTATCGCCATCTGCGGATTTCTTTTTGGCAGGGGTGGCGTCCTTCTTCTTGGGCGAAGCTACCGATTTCTCGGCGTGTCCATTTTCTTCGGGTTTCTTATCCTCTTCAGCATGCTTGACCTTTCCGTTGGTCTCCGCTTTCTTTGCCGAACTGGCTCCTTTCTTCTTTTTGGAATCAGACATTCCTATCGCGTTAACGCTTTCTTTCGCTTAAGGGTTGTGTTTTTTCGGGACAAACAGGTGACTGTTACAAGGTTGTTGTCCCTTTCCTTCTTCTCGTCAAACAGAAAAAAACGACTTTGTAAAAAAGTTGAGAAAAACGAGCCCGCCTATTTGTCATTACATTACATAGTTATTACCGCTTAATTAATTAATTAATACGAGAACGTAGAAATCTGATTGGTGCTAGGTTGATTCGGCGAACAAGGTTTCCCGGAATGTTTGCTATTTATTATATGACTGATCAAATTGATTGGGTATAACATACAATCGATTCGTATGTTAAGCAGTTTGCGGGATGATGAAAGGACAACAGAAAGGGAGAATTGTGATTCTTTGCACGTCAATCTTTTTACCACTTCACTTGCTTGGTTGAGGTTTAGGTTTGGCCTCATCCTGGGTGGGTTCGCGCATGGGTATATTTCTCCTGTAGATTTCTTTCACAGAGGCCGATGTTTTCAGAGGTGCGGGGAAGAGAAGAAAGGATCGGCAAGCAGCTCCTCTGCTCGGGCGATCTTCAGGATTTACAGCAGTCATCGCCGCGACCAGTTGCAGGTTCTTCAAGGACTTCCTCCATTTCAGCACCCCAATCCTCATCCCTGTCACTGCCATTGTCACCCTCCTCCGCCCAACCTCCGTCTTTCTCACCCTCTTCACTTGCTTCAGCATCCTTGTCAAGAAGGTCGGTCTTTATCAGTGTAGCGAGTTGTAGCGCGTAGGCTCGCAGTCTATGCATTAGTCCCGCGTATCGAAGAAAGGCGCGGGGATCAGTCAAGTCCTCATCACGGAATAGCCAGAATCATTCGCAGCAGGCGGCAGGGTTACCCGTAGGACACCACATGATCATTGCACTCCAGATCGGCCCGGATCGGAGAATACCGAAGGCGATAGGGTAAACTATGCCGTCCTTCTGCGTCAGTTGCTTCTTTGTCAACTTGGCTGCTACAGTCAAGCGGGTACGAAGAATACATAACAGCTTGATCCTTGCGTGATTGGGTGAGATAAATAAATTTCCAAAGAGTCCTACGTACTGGGCAGATTCATCTTTCGGCGTACGCTTTGCATCAGTACTATCACAGATTGCAATGCTTACCCGCCCCGTCGCACACGCTCGAATGTTAAGCATGCCCGAGATACCCAGGGTAGTGGCTGGCCTCACTGTTTTAATTTCACCCCTCACCCTCACTGCAGGAACTGCATCGGAGTTACTAAAAAGGTATTTAAGACAGTTGGTGAGGAGGGATCATGAAACATACGCCTCAACGGCCAATCCGGGACTATGGAACCAGATTTTATCAGCGTCGGCATATACATAGTTGCGCCAAGACTACGTCGCATCTCTTTCGGCTGAGTAGTCGCTGGTCAGCTTTAACACAGCACCGTAAGTATCGGTTAGAAGTCGCTGGTAGTGGTTCTCCCATGCCTCATCTAATATACAGCTAATATTACAGTCTATCCTCGAGAAATGTTTTTTGCGATTAGCTACCTACTAGTGAGGGAAGAAATTTTACCTTCTATGCTATAAGGGGTACCCACGGGCTTGTAGCTCAGAGTTGCATTTCTTTCTTGAAAATATTGCTGCATCTCTACTGGCATTTGCTCAAGCTACCCGCAAAGCTTAGCTTCAAAATAGCAAGTTTCTTAAGTACATACCGTCCTTTCTAACCCCACGCGCACTGGTAGGACAGTAGATTCGTGTTGTAGCCAAGCAGCCACCACTTTGAGTCCCGGAGGAACTGAGGCAAGAGGCTCCTTTGTAATCGAGAGCGCCACTAAGTCCTCATTCTTCCATGTAGGCGGTGCTTGCGGCTGGGGTAAAGATGCCGCTTTTACTTTTTGTGCTCTCTTCGGAGTGCTAAACAAGATTGGCAGTGGCGCTATTTGCAAAGTAAGTACATTTTGAGGATAAAATTAGCGCTACAAATTGATTGTGAGGATGTGTTATTACCCTTCTGTTCCTGCGTGCTTGTGGACGTACGGGCTGCAGATATTGTAAGAAGGTAGTTTAGAATGAGTATATGATGAGACAGGCATTACGATTAATTGTAATGGTGTTGGGTGGGAATAAAAAAACAATCATATAATGCAAAGTAAGATACCTGTAAGCTTTCGTATTTCGGCAAGGATATTTATCCTTACGCCTACCGGAATGAGCATTCCTTGAAGGTGTTCGTCGGTCAGATATGGCAAGGTGGTTCCCACAATTCGTTCTCGTTTGAATACATCCACGTATTCTGTGAGTTGAAGAGTCGTTAGCCATGCTGCTACGCCCTCTTCCTGCCAAGTAGTAAACGCAGGCGGACCTGCCTCTGGTTGTGAGTTCATTGCGCGGCAAGCAAACAAAGTTTGTTTCTTCGAAAAGAACTTCGCGGTGAAGAAAGCACCTCAACAAAGGCGAATGCTTGCCTGCTGCAAACTCCCTTAATGTGTGGGCGAAACTGGCGCACGAACTAGAATTGAATTTTATGCTACACAAGTTCATCCTAAGCACTTATCCGTTATTTTTCTACACGCCTCCCCATTTACTGTGCCCCCACTCCACCCCAATATGGCACGTGTGATAACTACGTAATCCTCCATCCATCATCATTTCCCTATGCTCCTTGCCCGCTCCCTCGTCACAACAACAGCACCCTCAAGCGCCTGCGGCAGTGCGCTGCTGGGAGAGTTCTGCAGCGCGAACACGCTGGGTATGTCGTAGTTGCTATCTATGACAGAGTGCGAGCGTTTCCGAGAGAAAGCGGAGTCACCCTCGCTCTCCATGACATCTGAGGGAGCTCGAGGCAACAGCACCTCTTCCGAGAAAGACGATGAGCGCCGCTCCCGAAACAGGTCTTCCCCTTCCCCACCGCCGACCTTGTTGTCGGGTGTTGTTGTAGTTGTTGGTGTAGTTCGTGTAGTTCCGTTGTTGTTGTTGTTAGTCGTACCCGACCTACTACTACTTGTCCCTCCTGCATGGTCACCCGCATGCTTAGTAGTCTTTTTCTCCTTGCCCTTGGTGTGGTTTGATGATTTCTCCTTCTTCCCCTTCCCCTTCTTTGTTTTCTTGTTGTTCCCTCCACCTGTCTCCTGAGACTCGGCCGCAGCGGCCACGCTTGCGAGGTTGGTCATCGACCTCGCACCCCGGCTCATGTGCTCATAGAGCGACTCCGTCCCGCCCCTTTTTCGCGGGGTGGTGGAGCTGCTCGAGTCCCCTTCTGTGTCCTCATCGTCTCCTGCTCCAACTCCTCCGCTTTCCTTTTCTTTGCTGCTTTTTTCCTTTTTGGGCACCGATGGCAGATACTTTTTGAGCCTCACAACGATGACGCTGATGTTGTCGGCACTCCCGCACCAATAGGCTGTCTCCTTCAACCGCACCGCGGCCTTGACGGGGTCGTTGGAGGCCTGCAGCTCCCTCTCCACCACCTCCACCGCCTGTTGGTTGTCCATGACATCCCAACACCCGTCGCATGCCAGAATGAGGAATCGGTCCTCCGGCAATAACGGCACTACGGCCATCCCGGGTTCCGCGGAGACCAGCGGCTTGAGCGAGGCATCCCCGAGCGATCGCGAGATCGCGATGATCCCGTTGATCCGATTGGAGGTTATGTAGCCGTTGAGATCGCGGATCCGTTTTTCCTCAGAAGGCAGCTTGGGGGTGTGATCGATCGTCAGGGGCACGGCTTTGCCTTCGCGCCCCAACACCGCCCGCGCGTCGCCCACATTCGCAACGAATGCCATGCGGAGTCTCTTAGAGACCATCGCCACCACCGCGGTGGCGCCGTCCCGGTAATCCTTCATCTGCTCGTCTATCTCGATGAAGGAGTTGCGGAGGCAGGAGGCTATGGCCTCCCCTTCGTCGGGCCGGCTGATGGCGGCTGCAGCGGCAGCGTTGAGACCGCTGCCGACGCTACCTGTGGTCTTGCGGCGCGGGATCTTTCGCTTCTTCGGCTCTTTTTCCTTCTCCTCTTTCTCCCCTTTCGCTCGCAGGTTCAACTGCTCTGCCAACACGCTGTGGAAGTTCTCTCTGGCGAAGACTGCAGCCCGCCGACCCGCATGGCCATCGAATACCGCATAGAAGTCCTCGTGGTTCGTCCCGTTGAATCCGAGGCGGATCGTGATGGTGTCCTCCATCGAAGGCCGCTTGCCGATCGTCTCGGAGGTGCCGACGGTTCTGTGTTTGATTTTGATTCGTTTCGCGTTTTTCTTCTCGTCCCGCTCCTTCCCTTTCCCCCCATTCTTTTTCCCGCCCTTTTTCTGCAGATACCATTGCAGGTCCTGCAGGTTGTCGTCGAGATCCATGTGGTAACAGTTGCCCTCCCGCAACAACCGCAACTCCGCGGGCACCTCGCGCAGGTGGTTGTGGTTGAGTGAGAGCACATGCAGCCCTTTCAGGCAGCTCAGGCTCGCAGGGATCTCTTGCAGTTTGTTGTACGAGAGGTTGAGTTCTCGCAGGAGCACCAACGAGCTGAGCTCCTCCGGCAAGGCAGTCAAGCCGTTGCAGGACAAGTCCAACAGGACGAGCTTTTGAAGCTTCCCGATTGCGATGGGGAGCGTCGAGATATGGTTGCGGCCAGCAAAGAGTTGTCGAAGGGTTGTGAATTGACACAATCCTTCAGGCAAGGTGTTCAGCTTGTTCCCACTCAGCACAAGAAGCTCTAGTGCGGGCATGTCTGCAGTCTGTAAAAATAAATAAATAAATAAAAATTGTTATTATTAGAAAATATGAAAAAGAAGAGATAAAGAGAAAGTAAAAGTATGTACCTCCGAGCACAAGGGAGCTAATCCCTCCTCGTCCAGCAGGTTGTCTCCTAGAGACAACATCTCGACATGCTTCAGGGTCTCGATGCCGGCGGGCAACCGGGTGAGTTGATTACCAAAGATGGTAAGTGACTGTAGCCGGGTAAGTTTGACGACCGAATCGGGCAACTCGGAAATCATGTTGTTGGCGACCACCAGCTCGTTGAGTCGAAACAGCGCCCCGAGTTCCTGCGGGAGGCACGGGAGGCAGTTGGAGGAGAGTTTGAGGTGCTTCATCTTCTCGAGCTTGCATAGCTCCGAGGGGAAGTCCTTGATCTTGTTGAAGGAAACATCGAACTCCTCGAGGAAAGTGATCGAGCTGAGCTCCGTCGGCAAGACCGTCAACTTGTTTCCAGGAACGATGAGCTTCGACAGGTAGGTCAGCCGCCCGAGTTCCGGGGGCAAAGTTGTAAGTTGATTGTTGGACAGATTCAGATTCATAAGCACGGTCATCTCCCCGATTTCTGGTGGTAATGTTGTGAGTTGATTCTTCGCGAAGTTGAGCACAGCCAGTTCTCCGAGGCGCGATATCGAGCCGGGCACTTTGTGCATCTTGTTTTCGCTCATGTCCAACTCGATGAGAAAACGAATCGAGGCCAACGCCTCCGGGAACACGGAGAAGTTGTTATCGTTTAGATTCAATTTTTGTAGAGAATCCAGGCGCGAGACATTATCGGGTATCGAAGAGAGTTGGTTGCTGTGCAGGTCCAGTTGTTGCATGAACATTAGCTGGCAAAGGCATTCGGGAAAGATATCCAATTTGTTGTGGGCGAAGGTGAGTTGGGTGAGGTTGCTGAGGCCAGAAAACTCTGTCGGTAAGTCTGTGAGGAGGTTGTTGTCGAGGTCTAGAGTCTTAAGAGCAGTAAGTCGGCCGAATTCTGCCGGTACTGCATCCAAGTTGTTCGTACTCAAATCCAAAACCGTCAACGACGAAAGCTGGCCAATTTCTAAGTTATATACGAAACAGATTTAGAGGGAGCAAGCTTGTAACCAAAAAAACGCATGTACCTGAGGGCAAGCTTGTAAATCGGTTGCAATGTGCAATGAAACGAACGAGTGTTTTGACCTCGCAGACATTCGAGGGAAACATGGTGAAAGCGTTTTTGCCAACATCCAGCACTTCCAAGGACGGAATGTGATGGAGATCAGGCAATTCAGTCAACTTATTCCCATTGAGCTTCAGATTGCTGAGAGAGACTAACTTGGTAATGCCATCATCCAACTCCTTCAGCAAATTCGTGCTCAGATTAAGCGTCATCAGCTCGGTCAACTCAAAGAGAGGCGGCGGGAGAGTCCGCAGCCCACAGGTTTGAAGATCGAGCGAATGTGTATCTCGGGCCGTCAGTAATTTGGAGGCTACTTCTTTCTCCTCTTCCTTTTTACTCTTCGCGGGAGGGGTGGAGGTGGTGAGGACGCGAGGCCGGGAGTCCGCATCCTTCCCAACCTTCTGCCCCATTTTCTTCTCTCTGAACCTGGAAGCCTGGCTTTGGTGCTACTTCTTCGCCTCTCGCTTAGCGAGCCCACCCGTCCGAACTAACCTGGGTTACTCCTTTTTCCTTCCCTGTTTGTGCTTTTCTTCACACGGCAAGAAAGGACTTTTTGGCCAATAATTCTTCAAACGGACTTTCAAACTCCGTCAACTCCGGACTGCCTGGAACAATGCAACGGATCACTACCGCTTCTCGAGTTGTGAGCCCAGCCCCGGTTGCCTTCTCTTTCGTACTATAGCGTATGTGGAGGTGATCAATCGATCATGGTAATGGAAGGGGCAAGGACACAAAACTGGCTTTCGTCTGCTCTGGTTGTTCTACTACTCGCTATCGCGGTGTTCTTCTTTCATTCTCAGACTACAGCACAAGCACACCAAATGTCGGATCTCGAAAAGGCCTTGCTTGCATTGATGAAGGAGCATAGTAAGACTGAAGAAACGCTGCAAAATAGTCTTCGCCAGACACAAGAAAACATGGAGGAGGAGCATAGTAAGACAGAAGATAGTCTTCGCCAGACACAAGATAACCTTCGCCAGACACAAGAAAAGATGGAGCAATCAAACCGCCAGACACAAGAGGCACTGGCCAAACTAAGTAGGCATTTAAGAAGACCAATACTAATTTCTTGTACCAGCGGAGAACGTGTTCAACGAAGAGCAAAAAGAGATGCTATTCAAAGAGGTGGCCCCGAGTATCGTGAAGCTGGTTCTTGTACAGGAGAATTTGGTTACTGAAGGAACGGGATTTGTGGTGAGGAATCAATCGTCTGGCGAACTTGTAATCGTCACAGCAAATCATGTCGCAAAGTGCAATGAAACATCCCAAGCCTTATCTCGGCACGCGTTTTTCAACAACTCCGACTACTTCCCTTCCGCGCGCAAGGAGGACCTCTTTCTACAGGCCTTCCACAACAATACGAAACTCCGCGTTTCTGTTCTCTCCTTCTCCGTGCAAGACGATTACTGCTTCTTGCGCTTACCTGATGGCGCTCCCGTTATTCCACCCCTCGAACCTTCGCTTGAGGTTTCTCGAGGCAAGGTATGCTGTCCTATTGCTCTTTTTTATTTTATTATTTATTTATTATTCTTCAAAAAGCCATTAACCTTCCACTGCAGCAAGTCTTCGTGGTTGGCTTTCCATTAATAGGCAGTTCCCTGACTCTGAGTGAAGGGATTATCTCTCAAGTGGACCCTCGTCAACACCGGTTCCGGATGCTATCGGATGGTGTTACTACTCAAGGGGGTTCTGGTGGTCCACTGCTCCGCAAAGATAGGTCTTTCGTTGGTGTTGTGCTGGCGGTAGACAAGACTACAGGCAACTTTGTCGAAGTGCTGCCTTATTGGAAGTTAATGCCATTCCTGGTTTGATAGGCATTTGTATGTTTGTAAATAAATCATTATTTATCAGGAAGGGAGTTTAGAAAACAGAATTTTACAGAATAAGAATATTTATCCGGCGGGGAAGTGGCTGGGGGGGAGAAAGGTGGCGTATGGAGAAGGGTATGAAATGGAAAACAAAGAAATTACCCTATTGGATGCATATTTCCTGTGGATTTTCTGTGCTCTATATTGAGTGCGGGGTACAATGTGTACATAACTCAACAACTTCCTCAAAACTGAAGCGCTCGACGCTGA
>Ga0209915_1002604_pt1 | contig 18124 bp, 20 predicted proteins | sample ThiBiot_750_plan_FD_183952 | JGI IMG/M metagenome (GOLD analysis project Ga0209915, IMG submission 183952) | Wastewater bioreactor microbial communities from Cape Town, South Africa - Thiocy_cont_750_plan (SPAdes) | ecosystem: Engineered > Bioreactor > Thiocyanate-remediating > Anaerobic-Aerobic... | reverse complement strand
GTTCATGTTGTCGATTGACATAGATAATCTCTTCTATATATCTGCCAACATTCGAATCTCGATGTCCGACAACTAACGCTGCATAATCCGTAATAAATTGAATATTAACTAGGAATTGATCGAAACCAATCCGAATAAACGGATCGAAACACGCTTGTGGTGCAAAAACATTGTATAAAATCTGTCGTTCGAATAGATATTCTCGTGCATACGATTCATCTTTATGTTTATCCGTCAAACCCACTCGAGCATATTCTTGTATCGAACTCATAACTGTCGCATCGTCAGTTATCACAAAAATACTTGTATATTTCATTTGTCGACGTTTTTCTTCGTCGACAATACCTTTAACATACAATGAAATATTTCTCCAATATTGATGAGATTTCCAAAATGAATCTTCGTTCATTTTATCGCCTCGTCGAATGAACAGAACGGCCATTTTCGAGAGAACTTCAGTGTACGGTTGATTGTTCTTATCCGAAAGATATTCCGACCAATGATGAGCTAATAATTTCACTGCTGTTTGAATCCGCGGTGCTAATGGAGAGAAAAACAACAAACACATATAACGAACAAACGAAGCGAATATGAAATCCCGAAGAGTCACTTCAGTATTCGATTTATTCAGAAATTCAGTTGGGAGTTGATGAGGCATATTTCTCGGTGTCCAATCATAGAGAACCGTTAGATTATTATCATATGAATAGATGTGTTCATTCGAATGATCGACAAATAAATCGATCGATGATGAATACGTCAATTGATGTTTGATTTTCTCTCGATTTCGATCGAACAACCATCGACGATGTGGAATATCGTAAGAACTAAATTTCCAAATGTCTCGACTGTATTTAAATCGAACTTTTGACTCATCTCGTTCTACTAATTGATCAATCGTTTGTATTAACTTAACATCCGTTGAATTCACATCGAAATTCTGCAAAAAATCATAGAGTTTTCTTAATTTTACATGTTGAATATGTGCTGAGCAAAGAGATGTCGATTGAAAATATCGAAATGTGCCTTCATTTCGAAAATCTTCGGTGTCCGATTGTGAGACAACAAAACGTGTGAACGTTGGCACGACCATTGAAGGCGAATAGAATGTTTGCCCGAAATGATCGATGAAAGTATGATGACGACTGAAGAATCCGCCGAGTGTCCATTGTTGAAGAATGAAGAGCTGCGTCGAAAGACAGATTGAGATGTCGTTCGTTGGATATTGTTTATCTAGCAGATAGTTTAAGAATTCAGATTGAGCCGCTCGATTCCATCGAACATCACCGTGTCGATCGAGCCAGAGAATTGGATAAGAAGCTAAACGAAATTTTGTTGAATTCGTTTGATTTTTGTCGAATTTAAACATTGAATCGACATGATTTTTTATCTGTATTCGTTCGTATTCGAGAGCTGAACGAGATTCCGGATAAAACCGAAAATCATGAGAATGAAAAATCAAACTTTCAGTTCGATGAACCACACAGGTTCTTTGTAAATAAACGCAGACAAAAAGGATTAAACTAATACATAAAAACAAACGATTGAATTTCGTACATCGCAGTCGGACAAACATCCTTTTGCTTGACTACAGAACGTTGCGTTTTAACCTATCGACATCTATTCATTGTTGGATTTTCATTGGTTTTTCGCTGAGAAAGCAGACGAGTCGAGTTATTCATTCATTTCATTGCATAATGACATCGTTAGTTCAACAACGTCAACTATTCCTTCGACAATTAGCTCAAACATGTCCACCGACAATGTCAGAAATGAAAAGTTATCTCTCATCGTACGCAGATTCAGTCGTACCAGCGTACAAAAAGACTCGTGATCCATTAGCTATGAAAGAACTTTCATCGAAATGTCCATCCTGTTCGCATTCATACACGTCGAATTCGTTTCACTATCGAGGAAAATTGCCTGCTAACCGAAAATTACACTATCTTCTTTCGATTCGTCGAAAATACAAACGAATACCAACGCCAAACACGTACAAACGTCGGTTGTTCGATAATTTTCTGCATAAATCTCGTTCGAAAGTCTACGTTCGATGTTCACAATGTGACGAACGTCGAAAATTTCAAGGTGCAACACGAAAAGACTTAGAAATTGCCCTTCCACCTCCGCCAGTTCGTCCAACGGTGACAAACCAAAAGCTAAAACAAACTTTCGAAAAAGTCTCTTGTCGTTTTTTGAAAAAAGAAAGCAATCTTCGAGCATTTCTCGAACAGATCTAATCCGTGTGTGTTTCAGATATGTCGTCACTCAATGATGAATCTCTAACAGCCGAACAACTCGAACGTATCGAACGAAATCGACAACGTGCTTTGCAACTACGCGCTAGTTCGACGAAATCTTACGAACAAAAGGCCAAAACTCTCCCCTCGACAACTCGAAAACAACAAATCGATTCTCACGCCGGTTTCTTCATCGATGACGATCCAACGTCGATCGACAAACGACCGGTGACCTACGAAACTATTCCGATTATTCATCAGCCGAAAACCGATCAATTGGATGTTCTCGGCATGCCCTGTGCCGAATGTCAAACGATATTTTTAACTTCCTATTTGTACAAACATTTTCAAGAGCCTATTTGTGATGCTTGCCGAGAGAAATACTCGATTCATGACGAACAAGATGATGAACAAGACGAACAAACGATTCGTTACAGTTTAATCACACGAACTTCAGCCAAAGACAAATATCTTCTCACAGATTACGATCTCGACAAACGTGAGCCGATTTTAAAATGTATCGAAAAGAAAAATCCGCATAATCAACGATGGGGCACGATGCGTTTGTATCTGCGTTGTCAAATTCAACGTTTAAGCGAGCAAATCCACGAAGGTAAAACCAATGAAAAAGTCGTCGAACGTGACGAAAGAAAAGCGGAAAATAAACGAAAAAAATACGAGAAAAAAGTCGAACAATTACGTTTAGACGTTCGAACAAGTCTACTAACCAAACGAGCTAAAACCGTGCATGAACACGTTTACGATGAAGCAAATATTCAATTTAATCAAGCAACTGATACATACACGAAAACATGTTTGGAATGTGGTTATCAATATGAATACGAAGAAATGTAATTTAGTGACATCTGTAATTCGTGGTAAAAACAAAATCGATCCAAAAAAGAGAATCATTTTATTTACTATCTAATCATATCGTTTCTTTCATCAAGATACTAATTCCAGTCATTGTTTTTCTTTTTCGTTTTGCAGATTGATCTTTTTGTGTTTTTCTTGTGAAATTTAAAAAAACAGAAATGGAAAGTGGAGATTATAATCAACAACCACAGCAGCAGCAGCAACAGCAACAAGAAATTAAACGAACACGTCGTGTTGATTATCGATTTTTAGTTCCATCTCGTGATGCCGGTGCAATTATAGGCAAAGGTGGAAAGACGATTCAAGAATTTCGTTTAAAACATCGTTGTCAAATACAAATGGCCGACTGTGAAACGCCCGAACGTGTTCTCATTATAAATGGCGATCAAACCGATGTACTCAATTGTATATCGGATATTCTTCAAAGTATACATGAAAGTCATCAACGAACAACGAAAACGGATCAATTCGAAATACGTGCATTGATACATCAATCTCAAGCCGGTGCATTAATTGGCAAAGGCGCATCGAGAGTCAAAGAATTTCGAGAAAAACGTATGTGTTTATATGTCGAAATGGATAACTATTCGATATGATATTAAAACAGGTTTGATTTAGATAATATCGATGTGAAAATCTATCCACAATGTTGTCCCGGCGGTTCAACCGAACGATGTAAGACGTTCGAAAATGAGATATCATCGAACATTTTCTGTTTGTTAGGTATTTCAATGCGAGGAAAAAAAGAAGATGTTATCAGTTGTTTGACTGAAGTCTATAGCGTGCTCGAGGGCGTACCACCACGTGGACCTTATCGATACTACGATCCATCGACATACAATGTTTACGGCGTCGGAGAGTACGGAGGCTATATGGATAATCAACAACATATACGGGCTAATAATCCGTAAGTAAATCCACGTTCATCGATTTTTGAGTCATCCATCGATTTTTAAGTTATGTTCAACAACAACAACAACAACCCTATCCCGATCGGTATCCAATGTTGCCACAAAGTGGACATGTAACTACCACTCAAGTGACTATTCCAACTGAATTAGCCGGTAAACGAAACCAATCGGTCGTTTTTTTATTGAATATTCTTGTTTGTCAGGTATTATCATTGGCGCTAAAGGTTCGAAAATATCTCAAGTTCGTCAAGAATCAGGTGCATCAATTAAAATCGATTCGGAACCCATGCCCGGTACGAACGATCGTTTGATAACAATAACAGGTAATCCAAGTCAAATCCAACAAGCCCAATTTCTTCTTCAACAAGCCGTTCGACAATCAGGCCTGTGGAATCAATAAAATCTACATTCGATTTCATTTTCATACACATCCGTTGATTTCATTCTATTTTGTTTGTTTGTTTTTTCTTTTCGTTTTTAAAAATCTGATTGATTTCGTGCGTTGTTTTTATTCTTCCGTTGTTTCTTTTTTTCTTCGACTTCGGAGAGAATATACAGAGAAGGTGAGGCAGAAAAAAAAGACAGAAGAACGAAATAAAGATATACAAAAAGATTTATTGTTTTTAAAGTTTTTTTTTGTTTTATTTTTGATTGATATATATGTACAGAAAGAGAGAATATGAAAGCACACATACACCGATATGAAAAGAAGAAGAAGAAAAAAAAACGTTTTTCTCACGCAAAATCACCGGACACAAGAAAAAAAAACATACATTTATATGTAAATAGTCGACTATACTACAAAATCGATTGATAATTATGTTGATTTTTGAGAATATAAATTTTCTATTTCGTTTATTGTCGATTCAACGAATCCATCGGTATTGCCCGCTACTCGTTGAGCTAGAAGACAAAACGAGAAATGATTTCGAATTGAAAGAGTAAAAGTTGATTTCTTACGATATTTGTTTTCGATTAAATGGTCAAGCGTAGCTTCTAATGATTGTTTCCCGTTGAATTCCGATTGTTGAAGTATAGCAAATTTAATCGATGCAATAATGTCGATTAACGCTTCTACGAGAACAAAAACAAACAGGTCAGGTCAACTCAACTCGAATCATATCGATTCTTACTGTGTTCTTCGTTGAGTCCGTGAAGTTTGAGTTTATTCGATTCATGTTGCGCTTTTTTTCTCAACCGACACGTTCTAAATTGAAGAGTTTTTGGTTTATTATTGTCTCTTCGAAATAAATAACAAAACGAACTTGCTAGCGAGTTTATTTTTCTCTTTCTTAACTTCAACTGAATCATTCGGTTGAGTCGTTTGATGTTCAGCATGATAAATCCCGTGATAGAGTGACGATGTGTTCTTCAATAAATCTCGAATTTGCTTTCCTAGCTGATAGAGTTTCGTTGGATTCGGTGTCACGTCATTTCCATCGCCTTTACGTAGTTTATTCAACGCTTGACCGCCGTTTGTTTGCGTTAATTTGATTTGATAGACCGGATCGCTGAATTCTCGATGTAAATGTGGATCTCGTTCTTTTAAATACAGCATTCGTTTGGTTTTCGGACCTTTCGATTGAACGTTGTATTTCCAGAATCGAGGCGGTGATGAGCTCCGTTCGGACACTTTCGAATAGTCGATTGACGTTGTTGTTTCATCATCGGATGTATTATCATGTTCAGCGATTAAATCCGACGAATTCTGTTCGATATCCGACCAGAGATCGGCGTCGTTCTGCTGTTCAACGGTGCCCATTGGACTCGTTGGATCGTCTTTGATATTGTCGACGAGTGAAAGACATTTGTTCGATTGATTGATCGAGTACAACGTCTGTTGAGAGAAAACCGACGGGGTATTTCGAAAGAGTCGTTGTCGTTGTTGTTGATGGTGATTCTCGACTTCGGAGAACGAGGTCGACACGGGCCGAGGACCGTCGGTAAACATCCAGTTTAGGTTCGTTGTCGAGCTCGATTGCGATGGTTGTTCGTAGGCAGGCGGTGGATTGACGGGCGTTGAGGTTTTGAACGGAAACGGTACGAACGATTGAGGAGGGTACAGCGATGGTCCGTCGTTCATGCTCGCCGATCGGAATCGTTTGACATCGTACGGTCCGAAATCGGTCGAAACGTAAGGCGGCGGTTGGGACGTGTTCGAACGGTAGAATTGAGGAAATGAATTGACATTCTGTGAACTTGTTGTGGAGTTGTTGTTGAAGGAGAGTGAAAGACCGTTGAAATTTAACTGTTGAGAGAAACTGGACGAGGCCGAACGAGGCGGCTCGAGTAGGTCCGAAAGCGAGTCGAGATCGAGATCGATCGGCGTCGACGATAGTGGATCGTCGTCTTCGTGCTTCATGATTTCATCGATTTCACTGCACAGATCCGATGATGACGGATTCTTCAGATTGGGATCGAACATATCTGTTAGATCGCTCATGATTTCAATCTGAAATAGTTGTTTTTCGAAATCGAATGACTCGGACTGTGTGTTTGTTTTTTCCTTTCTCTTTCATACGTACATGTAAACATGCGTTGTTCTGTAAGATAGGAGAGAAAAAAAACAAAACGAACGAAGAAGAAGAAGAAGAAAAAAACAAAAAAATACGAGCCAGCTAGCTAATTATTTACTTACTTGTTTTTTCGAATCAATCCTACTACAACAACCATTGTGCACGATAAGGACATTCAGTAGAAAATGTCATGTGTACTCATCTATAAGATATTATCTCCCTTACAGAACAGAACAAGAAACGAGCTATATTACTTCCTGAGACAACAACAACAGCAAAAAAAATAGGCAAAGCAAAGCGGGCTCTCTATGTACACACTCCTCATTTCGAACAATCAAACCTGATTGTGACCTTTCAGTCAATGTTTGGGTGTGGTTGACTAAAAAGCATCCATTGAAAGAAATGAATTGAATTCTAATAGATTGTTTTTAGTAATAATAAAAAAATAGAAGTTTTTTTTTCTTCTTCTGTTCTTCTCATTCGTTGCTCGTTCGATCAATCAGCGAGTAAATCGAGGTCGAACGAGCCAATTTTCAAAATGGCCGATTTGCCTTTCGATTGGTTGACGTTTGTCAGGTCGCTAGAATCAACGTCGATGCATCGACGAAGCTAGCGCCATTTGCTAACAAATAATAGCGTCATTCTTCATTGACGAATGTCATTCATGCTCTTTCTTTACTCAAAAGAAGACAATTCGTGTTTGAACTCGATCATATGAACTCAACTCCTGCCAACAGTGGCAGTTTGGTAAGACTGAATTTCATATCCAACGAACTAATATGTCTTGTGTGTTTTCAAGGGTCTGAATACCATTGTTTCAACTCTTGTACAAAATTCATCAACGTAATCGATCGTTTTTTGTTTTATTTCGAAATCGATTTCTTGTTTTTTAGTCGATCCCCATCGACAACTATCGTTTCGAATATTCAAAACGCTTCATCACCCATCAATCTCTTTGCTAATCTCCCCAGCGGAACCTTTTCGAATAACAACAACAACAACAATTCAATTGTTGCCAATCCAGGCCAATCAACCTCATCGGTAAATCTCGACCGACTAATAAACAAAATCAATTTTCTTGACAAATTTTGCTTTCAGCGACTAAAAGTGGAGGATGCACTTAACTATCTCGATAGGGTAAAAAACCAATTTGCGCTTCAGCCGCAAGTCTACAATCAATTCTTGGATATTATGAAAGAGTTCAAATCACAAAGGTACAATTCGTTTTTTTTTCATTTGCAAATCATTTGAATTGTTTTTTTCGTTTTTAGTATTGATACACAGGAAGTTATCAATCGTGTGTCGACACTCTTTCATGGTCATCCGGATTTGATTGTTGGTTTTAATACCTTCTTGCCACCGGGCTACAAAATCGAAGTCAGCGACGAACATCACGGATATATTCAAGTAACACATCCGTCGTCTCGGACTGAATCGATCGCCATCGGTGGCATGCCAAGTACGACCTATAATCTCTCGATAACAACGCCGACAGCAACCTATCGGCAAACAGCGAATCTGTTGAGTCAAGACGTCGAAGAATTGGATCTCGTTCAGCAAACAGCGCATTCGACATCGCAGGCTGTCAATGCGTTGATTTCAGCAGCAACACCGCTGCTAACGTCGTCGACAAAACCAAATCCGAAACTATCGACAGTGAATGTCAATTCATCGAATCAAACTGCGCCTGTCGATAAAAGTTCGAGCGGACAACCGGTCGAATTCAATCATGCGATTAATTATGTGAATAAAATTAAAAGTCGTTTTCATCAGTAAGAAATTTTCGAATTTTTCTATTCGAAATTATTTTTCTGTTGTAGAAGTCCGAATATTTATAAAACCTTCTTGGAAATTCTCCATACCTATCAAAAACAACAGAAAGACGCCAAGGAAATGTCAAATTCGAATTCATCACCGATTGTTCTCTCAGAAACCGAAGTCTACGCGAAAGTAGCACAATTATTTACCAATCATGATGATCTTCTCAAAGAATTCAGTCAATTCTTGCCCGATGCTACACAACAGACAACTGTAAGAAAGTCTAATCGCAATGTTTGATCTAAATTTCTTTTCCAGGATCGATCGAATTCCATTTCGGACATTCTCTCCTCATCCGGCAGTTCAACATCGCCGATGTTCATCTCTCAACAACCAACACCGACGCCAACACCTCGTCTAATCATCAACAATCCCGTTCCATCAACAATCACAACGACACCAACATCATCGTCATTCCTCACGATCAATAATAATTCGAATTCGACGGGTCTTTCAATGATTTCATCGACTCCATCGATCACCGTGCTCACATCAGCCGCTGTCAAAGAAGAACTTCCTCGGCCCGTTTCACCCAAACGAACAATGACTAATCTACCAACAAAACGATCGGCATCAACCTCGAAATCGCCCGCCCCTTCAACAAGCACCACGACAACCAAAAAGAAACGACTGACTCTAACAAATAACATCCAAACAGTCTCGCCAACCATCAAACAAACGAACAACAACGAAAGACAAACCAGACAAACGATTTCCATCGACGATACTCTCTTTTTCGAAAAAGTAAAAAACGTTCGAAAATGAATTCGAAATCAAATCGTTACATTTCAGGTTCAAAAATCACTTCGAAGTCCATTGGTATTCGATAATTTCCTTCGTTGTATTCTTCTCTACACCAAACGCATCATCACTCGAAACGAACTCTTCGAATTAATCCAATCGTATCTCAAGTAAAACTACTTTGTTGATATTTTTGAAAACAATTCTCTCTCGTTTTCAGTCACGTTCCCGAACTCTACAAAACCTTTCAGGATCTCATCAATCAACGCGAGCCCACCGATATCATCATTCCCAAAAATATCTACGATCAAACCGACGCTGACAGCATGTTAACCATCGGTAAAACCTTCAAATCCTCTCATTCTCCTTTCATTTTTTCGTCTTTTCAGACTACGGTTCGTGTTCTCAACACGGCACAAGTTACCGCTCGGTGCCTCGTTCGTACATTCCGCCGTTGTGCAGCGGCCGTACGTCGTTATGCAAAGAAGTTCTCAACGATCATTGCGTTCTATTTCCAACTTTTACCGATGAATCCTCATCGGTTGCCTCGAAGAAGAGCGTGTTCGAAGAGCACATGTACAAAATCGAAGACGAACGATTCGAACTTGACATCGTCATGGAAGTCAATCTCAGTGCAATACGAGCTCTCGAAAGCGTTCAATTACACATGAGTTCAATGAACAATGATCAGTTGAATCATTTTCAATTAGACGAGCAATTAGGTGGCAATTCGAATGTTATACAAAAACAAGCGATTCAGAGGATCTACGGCGAACGAGCCAATGAAATCATCGATGGACTCAAACGGAACCCGAAGGTGGCCGTTGGCATCGTGCTGAAACGATTGAAAGCCAAAGATGAGGAATGGCGTGAAGCGAAGAAGAATTTCGAACGATTTTGGAAAGAACAGAGTGAAAAATACTATTTGAAATCGTTGGATTACATGGGCATCAATTGTAAGAATATCGATGCACGAATCATTCGGAATCGACATTTACTTACGGAAATCGAGAATATCAAAGAAGAACGTGATCAACAAACATCGAATCAACCTCATTTAGCTTTTCGGTATGATGATCTGTCGATACTCGACGATGCTGCGTCGTTAATTGTGTTTCTCGTCAAACGACAGATGACGTTTGGCAAAGAAGATAAACAAAATATTAAGAAAATTATGTATCAATTTCTGCCGGACTTTCTGTTTACACCGCGAGGGGAACTGAGCGATGATGAAGAAGACGACGATGAAGATGAGAACAAACGAGAGAAGAAATCTCGACCGACACGACATACGGATACCAATCGACGACGAAATACCGATTCGTTAGCATCGAAACCTCGACAAATCGCACAAGAATATCAAAAACCAGTAGGAAAATCTCAAGGTTTTTTCTTGTTTTAAAAACTAAAACTCGATTTCTTAGGATGATATGTTTCATTTGTTTTTCGTCAATGATAATTATTACTATTTCTTTCGTCTTCATCAACTTCTCTGCGAACGTTTGCTAAAAATGTTCCAACAATCGGTCCGTTTGATCGAACAAGAAAATCAAATCAATGACAACAATAAAAATCGACAAGCATCGGTCGCCACTCTCCTTCGACTCGTCAATCGACGTAAGACACAAACGCTGAAGCATTTAGCAGAGAAATCGATTGAATTTTGAGGAGAATAAATTAAATGATCAGTTTATTATGTGAACTGTCAGTTAGAGTGTTTATTTTTTAGCAGTAGAACAAGAAATTTTGTCCGTTTCGACTTTTTTACTTATTCTTTCATCTGATTTACTAGTGATTCACCCTTCGTAATGTATTTTAAAAAGTTCGAGTTTTACTGATAGTTTCACTCTTTTTACTGATCGATTAATTCCATTTTTTGCAGTGATTTTGAATTGATTCTCATATTTATTTGCTGAAATTTGAGATTTGACATGTTCTTAAGTAAAAGTCCTAATAAGAAATTGTTAAACCTCAAGAAGAAACACTTCATCCATTAATCTACTTCTTATTTTTAATAGCAAATATTCCGGTTGATGATTATTATCCTGTCTTTCTCGATATGGTTCGTAATTTACTCGATGGCAACATGGATAGTTCATCGTACGAAGACTCTCTACGTGATATGTTCGGTATTCACGCGTATATCGCGTTTACAATGGATAAAATCATTCATAATTGTGTTCGACAGGTTTGTTGAAATGATTTGTTTTGATTTCTGCATTGATTTGAGATTTTTAGCTTCAAGCTATTGTCACTGATGAGTCTTCGGATGCCATCATGAGACTCTATTCTCGAACGAATGGAACAGTTGGTCTCGTCGAAAATCTCTACACGCCGGCACAACAAAGTTCTGAAGCTGCCTATCAAAGAGAAATGGAACCTTATGCCGATGTCAATCGATTGTTTCGAATTTGTTCGGTAAAATTCTTTTTCTTCATCTTCGAATCGAATCATTGATCTTGTTTTTTTTGTTTTCGTAGTTTAAAAATGATCGTCGTGTAACAACGAATTTAATCGTAATCGATTCATCGGACGATGAAGATGACGAGAGAATATCGAAGACTTGGACAGATTATGTCGAAAATTATATCAAAGAGAATGAAGGCAATCATGATGAAGCCATAACTGCACGAATAAGATCGAAATTGAAGAGAAATCAACGATTTCTAAATCGAAATCTTCGAAAACCAACTGATATGACCGACCGATCGTTGACTGAAGTTGTGACGACGACAACGAATGACTATTCTCGAGTCGATGCAAAACCATTGAAACGAAAGCCCTATCATCGAGCAGGATTTCATTTCTTTAAAAAAGGATCGATTCGATCGAGTCGAAAGGTAAAATTATAGATTGAAAAGCTCGATTTGCAAAAACAAATCATTGATTTTAGAATCACAAACGTTTAACTCTCGAGCAATACGCTCGTTTCTCGAAATATTATCAAGATTGGTCAACAAAAAACCTCTCGAATGCCGATGTCGATCCATTTCTAAGCACGTCTGTTGATCCAACGATTCAATCAATAGCATCAACTGATCCTACTCATCCACCCTATCGTCAATATCGAAAATACGAATAGATTTGCTTTGTTTTCTTCTTCAAAACATGTGTCCGTGATAGTCTGCCTTCCAGTCATTGTATATATTCGTATATATCATTGACACGTGTAATTTTTTTTTGTACATGCTGAATTATTATTATTCTTAAGAAAACAACAAACAATATGAGTCATAAAGAGAAAATGAATCATCGTTTTTGATGAGTTGTGCAAGAAGTCAAAAAGATCATTTGAAAGAAAATGTTTAAACTGTCAACATACTCTTGGTGCTGTTGGTTAGTATTGCTATGAACACTTTCGAGATTAATGAAAAGATCCACTTTGGAGAGATGTTACTGTAGTAAAAAGTTTAATGATTTGTTTTGTAGGTGTCATGTGCCGCTGGCGGATGAGGATCATCCGAGAGCGTCTGTTCGTTCGTTAACTAGCAAAGATACGGCATTGATTGTGTATCGAGATCGTCGGTTAGTAGACAAAGAGAATTTGAAACATCTTCGATTTGTTTGTATGTCTGATACGCACAATCAAATCGATCGAATTGAGATACCCGATGGCGATGTTTTTGTTCATTGTGGTGATGCTGTTAATCACCGAACGAGTTCGACAGATATCGTTCGATTCAATGAATTTGTTGGTCAATTACCGCATAAATATAAATTATTCGTCAGTGGCAATCATTGTGTTTGTTTGAATGCGAATCAACCGGGACGAAGTCAGAAATTACTGAGCAATATGACGTATCTACAAGATCAATTGATAGAAATCGAAGGAGTGAAACTCTACGGTAGTCCGTGGCGACCGGGACGTGGTTGTTGCTATCGATCTGAAGCATTTGGTTATAATTCAATGAAGATTCGAGCGGATAAATGGTCGAATATTCCATCGAATATTGATTTTTTACTCACACACGGTCCACCGTATAGTATTCGAGATGGTAATGCAGGTTGTCCCGATCTACTCGATGAGATTGTCGAACGAGTACGACCTCGAGTTCATTTATTCGGACATCAACATAATTGTCACGGTGCAAGTTTATACTCAAGTAAAAACAATCAAGAATTAGAACTGAACAAAATCAATCCCGATACGAACGACATTCTTTTTGTTAATCTTGCAATTCATCAACGTTCACGGCTCTCAACACCTGTCATCATCGATTATTATTACGACTAATCTTTCTTCAGTTTCGAGCAAAATAAAACATAAAGAATCTGTCATACGATCTAAAAACAACTCCATCTAGTCGTTTTGTGTCATTGGCTATGTTTGACAGGAATATGATTCATATAGATATTCGAATGGAAAGGAAAAGGGTCTTTGAGTAAAATATTAATGTTTAAACGATCGACGTATATTTGGTGTTGTTGGTAGGAAATTGTATTGTTTTCGGAGGATTTTAATTTGTAATTTCTAGTCTACGTGGATGCCACATTCAACCAAGACCGCATCATCCTACAGCCAATCTTCATCATTTAACCTATGTGCCACATAATGAAACCGACGCTCAAATCACAACGAATCATACGATTCTGAAGCAAGGCTTAGGTACTGAACAAGATCCGTTTATTGTCTATCGAGATTCGAGTTTAATCGAACGAACCGATTTGAAACATCTTCGTTTCGTTTGCATATCCGATACGCACAATAAAATCGATCGAATACACATTCCAAATGGCGATGTATTCGTACATTGTGGTGATGCTGTACATTATCTAACGAGTTCGAGAGATCTCGTTCGATTCAATGAATTCGTCGGTCGATTACCACATCGACACAAGATTTTCATCAGTGGCAATCATTGCATTTGTTTAAATCCTCAACGACCTGATTTAACTCAAGCTATTCTTAGTAATATGACGTATCTTCAAGATCAACTGATCGATATCGAAGGAGTAAAGATCTACGGAAGTCCATGGCGACCTCGTCGAGGTTGGATCTATCCCGCCGAAGCGTTCGGCTACGATGCCACTCGTATTCGGCACGATATTTGGTCGAAAGTACCGACTGATCTCGATTTTTTACTCACACACGGTCCGCCGTTTAGCGTTCGAGATTATCATCCTCTCACCGATGTTCGAATCGGTTGTCCCGATCTGCTCGATGAAGTTGTAACACGGATTCGTCCGCGTGTTCATCTCTTCGGACATATGCATACAAATCGAGGTGCTAGTTTATATCGAAGTGAAGACAACGAACAGCTCGAAGGTGCGTCCTACGATCCCGAACAACACGACATTCTATTTGTAAATCTCGCTATACTTCAAGGCAAAACACTCGGTCAGCCAGTCGTTCTCGATTACTACTATTTGCATCAGGCTTAATTTATTTCGAATAAATACAAAAACAAATTATCACAGTTTATACGTTTGCTTATTGGTCGACGAGCGATGCTCGAAGGGCTTCACGCATCATTGCGTCTTCGTCTTGCTCGAAGTTGACATAGGTTTCTAGAGACGAAAAAATTTTCGAACAAACTAACGAATAGAATTAATAAAAAACTACCGTATTCGAATCGATGACGAGATTTAATATGTTGGTAGATGTTCGATGAGACAATCGTCTTATCACCCCAAGGCATCGATGCACAGATTGGACTAAATTTCGAAAAAGAAAATATCATTTCAGGACAAAATGCTCGTTCTACCAAATACGATGTTGATCTTCGTCTCGATGTCGTTTTTTGATATGTTGTCGAAGATGCATGAGAGTAAAACTAAAACGATCGAATTTCGAAGAGATTTTGTTTTTGTTTCTTTTTACTTGGCTCGTGGACAGAATGGACATTGAAATGTCGAACGGTTTTGTCCTTTTTGTGCTTTTTGCAGGGCTTGTGCTTGTGAATCGGACAGTCGATGATTCGTTGCAAATCGATCGGTTTTATTATCTCGATCGATTTGACAAACATCTGAATGCTGTCTGAGTTCGGAAAGTTTGAATTTTAATTCACAATTTGAACATGAAACCGTTAGTTGACTCATTCTAGTTTCTAATTCACGATATCGAACGTAACCAAATGATTCTTGTCGACAGATAGCACAGAGAAAACATTGAGTCGGCTGATGATGATGAGTCGAATACGAAGAACTATTCTCTCGAAACGATGATTGAGCATTAGCAGCATCGGCCGAAGATTTTTTCAAACCAATAACACAATTTTGACAATACGTATGCGGACACGATAGACTAACCGGTATGTGAAACGGTTCTCGACCTAGAATTTCAATAAACGAAACTTATTTTTGTCTTTTCACAATTCAACATACAAATACTGCACGTATAATCTTCTAAATTCACCGTCGTTTGACTCTCCATCAACGAAATCTAAAAAAAAACAAAAAAAAAACAACAAATATTCGTATATAGATAGATGGGTATTTTTGTTTCTTTTTATTTTCAACCAATACATAAATGACTCGAAATAGATGGTGGTGTGGTATATAACACGGAAATTGTCCGTCAACTAATGTTTTTCAACTGTTGCTTCGCAAAAAGTTTTATATTAATTAAGCTAACAAAGGAGAGAAGAAGAAAAAAAAGCGAGATTTTGTAATACCGACTGTTATATGTCCTTCTTTCGTCGTTCGATTTCTCTTCTTCTTCTCTGATCGCCTGTTGTTGACAGAAAGTGACAGGCATGTATAATTCATTTAGTGTCTTAGGCAAATGGAAGAGAACGAACTGAGCACTTAACTAAAGAGTTTTTTTTTTCTTATTAATAGGAGATAAAAAAAAACAAAAACCGAATGAACTCAAATGAATCGTTCAGTGAGAATAATTTCGATGATAGTGGACTGATTATTTCCGTTCTCGAACCAAATTCCAATGATACTCATACGCGTCATTATCGTTGGCCAGCACTGTTTCTCATATTCTTCTCGATATCGGGCATACTCGGTAATTTATTCGTTTGGTTAGCCATTGGCACTGAACGTCGATTACAAAATCGAACCAATTGGTTTCTATTTTCATTGGCACTCGCCGATATGATTGTTTCAGGTGTTGTTATACCATTTGCAGTTGTTAAAGAATTTATCGGTAAAGAATTGCAAAATATTTTCTTTTGGTATAAAAATATTAATTACTTTAGGTCATTGGATATTAGGCACAGTTTTATGTGATCTATGGATATTTTTAGATGTTTGTTCTTGTACATCATCTATAATGCATATTGTTGTTATTTCTATCGATCGTTATTTAGCGATTAAAAATCCTTTAACACTTCGTTCGCGTCAAGATAAACGTCAAATATGTCCTTTAATCATACTTATTTGGTTCATAGCGATTGTACTATCATCGCCAATAATTATTCTCGGTATTAGTAATCCTTATAATATACTTATTAATAATCAATGTTTAATAAATAGTCAAATTTTTGTTATCTATGGTAGTGTTGTATCATTTGTTATTCCACTTACGATTGTTATTGTTATGTATGCATTAACTATTCATGGATTAAAAACACAAATACGACAAAGTCAAAGTCAATATGCTCATACACAACTAACACAAACAAAACCGTTTCTACGTCGACAAACAGCAAGTACAAATGCTCTATCAACTATACAACAAACGAGTTTTGATCTAAGTCAAGAAAGTTTAAATTCAATTTTCAAAAAACTTTCCTATGAAAGTCATTATCAACCTGACGATATGTTCATGAAAAGTCCATTGTGTCAACATTGTAAACGCGAACGAACTTCTCTGATTCGAATGCGTTCGAATTCGACACGTCGACCTCGTCCCATATCATTTCCCGTCGCTGTTAATTCACGTCAATCATCGTTGAATAAATTGAATTCGATGAAACGACCTTGGCGTCGATCGACACTCGCATCCAATCTCGCCGCCACGCGCGCTAAATCATTAGCAATTCGAAACGAACGAAAAGCTGTGAAAGTGCTCGGCGTTGTTTTCTGTGTTTTTGTTATTGCTTGGTTTCCATTTTGTATATTAAATCTTGTTCAAGGCTTTTGCAAAACTTGTTCGATTAATACCAGTATACTCGATGGCGTTGTTTGGCTTGGTTACGTGTCATCATCGGTCAATCCCGTTGTTTATACGATATTTAATCGAAATTTTCGTTCGAAATTTTGGACACTTATCAAATGTCATTGTTTATATAAAACCGATCGACAACGACAATTATCCTACTATCAAAGTCATGCGTCCGTGCACGGCTCGAGTTTATACCGAACAAATGGTTTCAAACAAGAGGATATCCGACGGTTTAATAACGCTCGACAGCCGATTTTGGTTTAAGTTTTCGTGCCATTTCTAAATCAAAAATAAAATTCGACGTATCTTTCATCGAGAGATCATTTATCATCATCAACACTCTCAAGGCATAAATGTCAAAAACAAAATCTATTTATCTATATATGATAACACTTACCGAGATCGAGAAAAAAAAGAACGAATATCAAAAGCACAAATGAGTACGACATCCATCGGAAGTTGAAAGAGATAGATTGTTTCGGCATATGTTCGTAATCGGAGATGAATATCAGTTTCTGTTGCTCATTAAAAACGAAACAAGTTCGACTATCAATCTTAGTCATTTCTATTGAACAGAAAGAAGAAGAAGAAGAAGAATCGAAATCATTTCTTCAAATTTCATTTTAACAATGAGTACACGGCCAGTAAACGTCACTGTTCCAGCTACTACAAACGCAACAGCAGCTAAACGAACGCTATTCAATGTTGCGCTGTCGATTGCTGCCGTTGGTTCCGTTCTCGTCAGTGTTATTCTTCTCTTTCAAGGTGGATTAGCTCTTGGTGAATTTCGATATTTCATCGATATCGGTCAACATCCGTTACATATCACATCATCAGTTATTCTTATTCTTGGTCTATTCGCCATTCTTGCATTTGCTATTCTCTCATTTGGTTTGATTAAAAGCAATCGAACATTTGCACTTATTGCATCAGGTATTTTAACTTTCGTTTCAATTGGTTTAATTA
>Ga0209915_1002598_pt1 | contig 18195 bp, 20 predicted proteins | sample ThiBiot_750_plan_FD_183952 | JGI IMG/M metagenome (GOLD analysis project Ga0209915, IMG submission 183952) | Wastewater bioreactor microbial communities from Cape Town, South Africa - Thiocy_cont_750_plan (SPAdes) | ecosystem: Engineered > Bioreactor > Thiocyanate-remediating > Anaerobic-Aerobic... | reverse complement strand
TCCTACAAGACCGAGAATGATCTCAAAATTATTTGTTCCTGAAAATACCGCGTGCACTTTTATATTTTCTTGAACATCTGCTTGATAATGATTTATTTTATTGAGCATATACACGGCACCACGTCATAGTTTAATTATTCAAATTTCAATATTTATTTAAAAGTGAAAGCAAAAGACTGCTATGTATTAATGAATCGAAGGCGATTGTACAAGGATTTAAATGTAGAAAAAATAAACCGAATTCAATGAAAGATGAGGATACTGTAATTAATAATTACGAAAATATTGTTTAACAATCGCATCCGCCACAGTCACACCCACCACAGTCACATCCGTCACAGTTACAATCGCATTCATCGCAATTACAATCACAACATTGATTTCCACTATGATCTGAATTAGAATAACAGCAACAAAAACACCAAGCAAATATACAGCACCAGTCATTACAGCAAGGATCATACGGTCTGTATCGCTGAGGTTCTGGTGATATTGGTTGAATTGTCATGTACGGATCTTGATAGTGTCCGTATACACCAGGTTGTTCGGCGACTCCGTACATATGTACTCGTGCTCCACTCATCTAAATTATAAAAATATACTTACATATAAACTAAGGAATATAATCTTCTTATTTTGTTTTGTCTTTCGACAGAGATAGCGGTCGAATATACATGAAAATTTAGGTTATCGTGTATTTTAAAATCGGATGATACATCTATTTAATATCTTTTCATGATAAGTTTTTTTTTCAGCCAATGAATTGAAAGTTTTTAGTTGAAAACAAAAATAAGAAAAAGAAAACATGTTATTCAAATATTAGTTATCAAGCGATATGACGAACATGTTTGATTAGAACGAAGAGAAAAAAGTCTATTTTTTGTCAATAATCTGCATCCAATTCGACGAAAATTCTAATTGAAATCGAAATTTTGCATCTTGTTCATAATAAATAGGAAATGCTGTATTCCAAAGATTATTATGAAGATTAATAAATAGTCCATTTTGACCGACATCTTGACAATCTGGAATTGAATTATCAAAATTCAATAAATAATCTGCTGAGCCAATCGAAAGTAATGGTGCATCATGCGAATAGAAACTAAATAAAGGATTTTCATTGACATGATCATAAAATCGTACACCATTCTGTCCAATAGCATGTAATCGTCTTGAACCATAATCTACAATATTTGATGGATCAACATCATAACCAAGTACATCGATTTTCCATTGATTGCATGATTGTGATAGTACAGGTAGGATTGGATTGAATTCGATCCAAATCGATTCAGGAAGACGTGTAGCAGTTTTGTTAAACCATTGTAATTCGACTAAGATCATCTGTTGTGAACCAAGTGGAAACGTATAATTAAGCCAAATTGTTTTACTGCCACCATAATCTTCGATGATTCGTTCAGGAAATGTTAGTTCAACAAGAACAATTGTATTCATATGATCGATCCACATTGAAGTTACATATGGATGAATTGTTTGATTTGTCGCATTTGTTAGACCGGGTTTAGCAAAATCACCACATGGTGGTCCACAATTCGGATTAAAATTTATATTAAAATTATTGAAATCATCATTTGAATAGGTTTTATATTGAATACCACCGAGAACATTTGTTAAATTCGAAAGATTTCTTCCTTGACGATCGTTTAAGAAAACGATTGCACCTGTTGAATAATTAAATCCAGCAGAAAATAATGATGTTTCGAATAGAAAGTAATCGTTTGTTCGATTGTGTGGCAATGGAATTCGAGTGAATTGATCTAAATTCGGACGTGATGGTTCGAGTTCTTTAAGTGTTGTTTTGACTCGTTCGATTAACGAACGATCCGATGAATTGAGAGGATAAAGATACGATCGTGCTTCTTGCCAGCCTTGTTCTAATAATTGAAAATCACTTTGATGTCTTACACGTACAAATTCATTGTTATGATAATGAAATGCGTAGTTTGTTTTGTTTAAATAACAACCCGTACATAAACCCCAATTATGTTCAGGATTTTTCAATAAACGAAACGAATAATTATATAAATCCGATGTATATTCTTCATTGACTAATAATCTCGATATTTGTCGATAGGCTGCTTGTTTGTACGGATCAGCTGCTACGCCATACAACCATGTTGTTCCCCATTCATCAGTAATTACTGGTAATTGTTCTTTGAATGAATTTAATAATAGTTGACTGTATGTTTCAAGACTACTGGCAATAAGTTGTGCATTAGGATAATGAAGTTGAATTTGTGACCAAACATTAACAACATCATTGATATTATGTGGTGGTCCAGTATTATCCAAAGTAAAATGATAGACCATGGCTTCGTCAAATCCAGGCAGAACAACATCACCACCATAAATGCATGATTCAGCTGAACAAGGAGTTGTAGCTGTCGGTTTGTTATACATCATGACAAGTAATTCGTTCGTTGTTTCCGGATGTTTCCATATGAATGCTGGTGGTAGATCTGCACCGTGGCAATTAAGATTGACTCCAATATGAACCGATGTAATTCCATTTTGTGTAAAAATAGGAATCGTACTTATCGGATGGCCCATGTCATCTTTATGCGAAGCACTTGTTTTACGTTTTTGTCCAAAACGTTGATCTAAAATCGCGGATATACTCAATGACATATTGAATAAATTCCTATCCATCATCGGAATAAACATTGAAAACGCATGAGCATGCCAAGTAATATCACCTTGTCGAATAGCTCGTTCAACTAATTCAATTGATGTTCGATTCGGTCGTTCAGTTGTACATTGAGCAATATTATCAAAGAATTCTAAAAGTATCCACGGATGTGTTGTGAATATAAACCGTTCTTCACCACCGCGGTCACGAAGTTCTTCGGCAAGACGTGCAGCATTCGGCAAATGTTTATTAAAATATAACGAACAAACATTAGCTGCAAAATTAGTAAAACCAACATCTAAATGCGTCATCGAAACTACATGAACTTTCTTTATCCATGGATAGATTTTATCACAATTCGATAGTTCAATAAAACAAAATAATGAAAGTAAACAGACAAGTAAACGAAACATTTTTTTTTTCGTTCGATCTAGAATAAGTTGCTTGGTGGATACGAAATGAAACAAAAGATAACGATTGTTCTATATGACGTGACTAGATTAGATAAGCATATGAGATACTGTATTCTTTCGATCTTGATTTTATTTCAATTGATCTGAAGTTGTTAAACATAAAAAAAAACAAACAAATCTTTTCTCTATACATTATATTTTAAACACATAATTCGTCTCTTTCACAATGAACACAACGATTGTCTATATGCTTGAATTGCTCGAAGGATATTCCAAACGAGAACAATCAAAATTACGAAGAAGAAATTGAATAGAAAATGATTTCCACCGATTGTTAAACGTATGACAAAATAGATGATGAAGAGCAAAGCTAATGTACGAATATCAGCAAAATGTCGGAAGTTAACTTGAGGTGTACGTATCGATTGAAAGTGTTGATCATTGGGCCCGTAGAATATTTGACGGAAAAACCAACCGACAAAACCTGGCTGATTGTACAACGAATTGATTTGATCGGCATACTGAAAATAATGAAGAAAAACAAGTAAACGAAAAGCAAAATGAGAATTGATTTACGCGAAGATTGATATTTTCGGATAGTTGCCGATTGAACCAAAGTAATGGCCGAAGTTCGAAGGGATTCGGTGGTGATATTATCGGATTTTCAAGTTCATAGGGCGAATACGACGAGTTCAATGTCGATGTTGTTAACGACTAACAATACAAAAGAACTAACATTCTTTAAAAAACAAAATTTTCTTTTACTCGATTTGCTTGAAATGATGTATTCAATGATTGTACTAGTGATGGTTCGTCATCATGCACAGTTTCGTCTGTTGCATCGATATCAATCTAAATCATGAGAATATCGTCACAGTCGTCTTCTTCTTCTTCTTGTCTGCAAAGATTGAAAATTACTTGAAAGAGTTCGTTAAATTTATTTTTCGTGTTTATTAATTGTTCAATAATTTCTGTTGGTAATACTGGTTTTGGTTGAAGAGTTTGTGCTGTTAATTGTTGAGGTTGAACATAGGGAATTTTAAGTAAAATTCGAGTTAATAAATCACGAGCATTCGTTGAAACCATTTGTGCAGTTTGAGATCGTTGTCTTTCTAATTCAACTAGACGATTACCTTCGTCGATATGACGTTGATTTTTTTGTAGAGCACTTGAGATTTTACGTAAACATCCTAAGACTAATGTTTGAGTTTCATCACATAATATTGAATAGGACGGTCGAGGACCATCGATTGATGCTGAAGATGGAGGAGTGATACGTTGTTTGCCAGAAGAATTCGGTGATGATAACGAATACATTGCAACTTGTTCACCTATAAAAACTGAATTCGATGAGAAATTACAAAAACAAAACACAATCTTGCCTTTGAGAAGTAATTGAGAGAAAGGTTTAGCTGAAAATACCTGAAAGAGAAGAATGTATAAGTTTTTTATCGAAGAAATGAACATTACATTTGCTAATTTATTGATTAATTGCGCAACAAAACTATTGGTTAAATCAGTTTTTTGCAAACGATCAATAGCAAATTGAAAAAGACGACCATAAAACAGAATATTTCGTTCAACGAAACTGATATTTTCTGCATTCATAATCGATTGATCTTGTGTCGATGATTCCTGATCAACAGCTGTTGTATCAAGTAAATTCGTTGCTCGATGATCATTCGATATTGTCTGTGAAGTAAATCTCCATGGACGAATATACGTATACCAGATAAACAGAAGTGTATTGTATCTTTGATCAAGTGCACATCGAACAAGACCAATTTGAAGAAGAGTATACAATGGTTGTCGAACATAAGTTTCGATACATGTTCTACAACAAAAACGGTCGAGGATTGTTCTGCTATGATTTTGAACAAACTTTTTAAGTGTTTGTAATGGCACAAGAAGATTACGTTGTTCGAGTAAGGTTAAGCCTGTATTGGCTAGGGATGCGTTGTTACCGCCAACACCGATTTGATACGAACAAAATAGATGTAGACGTTTGATAAACATACGAATGCAAAGTAGATGAACATCGGATAGATTGAATTCCTGAAAATCAATGAACAGAGATTCTTTTTTTTTTCTTGTTGAATTCTACTTGGATAAGAATTGAACCACTATTAGTTCCAAAAACTGATTTTGATGGTTGAAACACATCGATTAAAAATGCAACATAAGACTAATCAAGAAACAAAAAAAAACAGTTCGATATTTCTTTGCCTTCGAAATGAAATTACTTTGATAAAATAATCGATTTTTTTCATTAATTCATTTGTATCTGCAGTTGTCGTTGACAGAACAACGGGCGACGTCGACGTATTCAATGGAGATGTCGGAGATGTTGTCATATTCATATTTGTTGCTTCGTTCGTTCCTCGTTGTCTTGTATTATTTCCAAATAGATACGATTGTCGTACAGGACTTTTTCTATAGATTTTAGTTTTTTTTCGATTAAGATCAACGAACGAATTTAATTATTACTTCGGTGTACTTTCAACGGGAATCGGTGATAACAAACGTGGATCGAATGCATGAGAAGTTGTTGGTGCAACTGCATTCGCATTGTTGCTTGTTGGCATGAGAAGTAAACGAAATTCTTCGGCATCGATTGGTAGGAAAAGGCAAAGATACATCTCGAGAATATTTAAATAGACTGAATCAGTTCGCATTGGTCGATCCTAAAAAGCAGAAAAATAACCAAAACCGAAGAATTTCGATCGAATGATCATTTACGATTTGATGTTGATCCGAAACTGGATAGGAAAGTAAATGAAATAAGAAATATTCAATTGGATCAAGTGCTAATGATGTTAAATGTTGTCCTGGTGTTGTTGTTGTTGTCGTGCGTCCTCGAACAATATCCGGCACGTATAATGTCGCAAGTTTAGCACGTAAATGTACTGGTAATTCGCTTATATCAAAATTGAATGTAAATTGTGGACTGTGATCTTGTAGACGAAGAATTGCTTTCCAAAGTTCACCGTGCCAAGGCGAAAGAAATTCTTGAATAATCGAAAAAAGATGAGCACGATCATTGCCTATGTCACGTAGGTACCAATCGAATCGACCGAAACCAAATATTCGACGTAGAACATAGGGTAATTCATTGTGAAGTTCTTGAACGGTTAAACGAGGAAGTTGAGAACTTAATTGAATACACGCATCAATGGGACCCAAATCAAGAATTGAAACAATCGAATGGCGAGTGTACATCATCTGAAAATATCGAAGTAAGTAATAATAATACTATCTGTCTGTCGTCGTTCTTTATGACTGTGAAATAACCAAAATCAGATTGGTTAGTTTTGCACATAGTAAAAAAGAGACAGAAGACGATAGTTAGCGACACTTTCAAATCTAATTAATAAATTTATTTAACACATTAGAATTATTGTTCATGTACATTGTCATTTATACAAGTTTCTTTTGCATCTTCATCCGTTGCTTTCATTGATGAAAGATGCCATTTTTCAATAGGTAATGCTTGTAATTTGAATACAGTTTTATATTGTGTCCAAAGCCAAATACATCCACATAGAAAACAGATTCCAACAAGAATTGGATAAGATCTTGTTTCAGGTTGAATCCATCCCGCAACATACAAAACTATCGAAGTTGTTAAACTTGCACCGAAATTACCGACCATACTCAGCAATGTGATATAAGTTCCACCGACAGCTGGATCACTTATTCGAGCACAGAAACCAACACGTGAAACGAGCATTAAATAGATAGTTGCTTCGTTACAGAGAAAGAGAAGAATAAGAATTGGATAGAAATACCATTGAGAAAGAATCATCGGTGTAAAACAAATATAGATTGCAATGAAAATACACATGAGAAGACGAGGAAAATAGGTACGATAGAACCATATCAATGGATGATTGGTATTAGTGATGAAAAATGGAACAAGAATTTTCACGAGTATGAGAGGAACGCCAAGTAAACCGACCGTTTCTTGAGGAACGCCATATCTGATAAGAATAGACAAAATCAAGATCAACTTGTGATAATTCTTGATATTTATTTTTACTTTTTCAAAACTAAATTTGTCATTCCATATGTTGCTGCATAACCAATTGGACTAATAAATAAAACAGTAGCTAATTGTCGTACACATGTTTTTCGTACTAGTTTCCATATAGATAAGTAGGTTTGTTTTAAATTAAGATGATTATATTCCGGTGTTTCTTTGACTATGAAAGCTAGACAAGTTGATACAATTAAAAATGAAATACTCCAAAAACGAACGAATTGATCTAATGTAAATAATCCAAATGATTGTTCAGCAATAGAAAATGGTTTTCGTAGAAAACGATTAGTAAAATTAGCTGATTCGAACATCATCAAAATAGTAAAACCAATAAATCGTCCAGTTGTTTGTCCAACTGTTTGACATGTCGATGCCCATTGAAGATTATAATTTGCTAGAAGTGTCAATGCCCAACCATCGACACAAATATCTTGACAGGCGAGTAGAAAATATATAAAGAAAAATATACAAGTCAATAATTTTAATCTTAATTGAGCTATAAATTCAGTTAGATAGAATGAAACAATGAGTAAAGTAATGCCAATTGAATATTGAGTTGGTATAAGCCAAGTTTTTCTTCGACCGAAACTTTTTGTATAAACTGAATCAATGATCGGTGCCCAGGCAAGTTTTAAACTAAATGGATAGAAAACAAAATTGAATATGCCTTGTTGTTGCCATTTAGCACCACGCGAATCCAAATAGAGTGGAATGGTTGATATAAGACCAATAACTCCTCCTTGAAGTAAATAGAGAATCAATAGAAGAGCTATAATTATAATTGGTGTTGGTTTTGTTTTCATTTTTCTACGTTCGTTCGTTGTTCCATTTACTTATGAATCATATTTTGAATTATTTTTACTGATAAAAAAGAAGAATAGAGCAAAAGAACGAATCGTATGGATTGTTTGCTGAAGATTCTTTTTTCTTCGTCGTTAAACGAAAATGAAAAATAACTGGCTAAATCATTTTATGTCTTCTTTTTTTTTTGTAATGTTGAACTTGAACTTTATCCTAGAGATCGATAACAATCTATCGATAATAGGCTTGTGCGTTATATAATATCGATAAACTTACGAATGGAATAGTTGTCGCTCGAATACGAATGACAATCATAGAGTACAATCGAAATTTGTTTTACAAATCAATACAAATACGAAACTATTCTTTTTTTTATGGTGCTGTTGCGTTTTTTTTCCTGCATATCATGATTCAGACGAGATTCTCTTTCTATTTTCATTTCAAAACATTTTAATTTTTGCGGGAATTGAATATATTTCGAGTCGATATTACAAATCATTGTGTCAAGTATTATTTTCGTTTTTCACAATAATTTTACTAAAAAAATATCGATACAATAAGTGCATAAATCACTTGAAATATGCTCTCAAACGAGCAGTTTTGTTGATGTTTACAGATTTCGGTAGTTCGATTTAATCAAAATATTCGAATTAAAAGAAAATCTCAAAATCGATTCATCGTAACGAGATGTTGTCTTTTAGTTAGAGAAATAGAAATCTACTATGACTCATTGTGCTATGCTTTACCTATTGACCGATCGCGTAGATTTTGGAGGTGTGTATATGCGAATAGTACATTTTATGAGTGATATTTTGCCCTAATTTCTAAACTGAATCTTAAATCTCGATTATTCTCTTATCTATTCGACGAAAAACATATGTAAGTCGTATTAAATAATGAACCTATGTAGTATTCTCTTATATTTGTCTGATATTTTGATGAGTACGCTCTCAATGTACCCAACAATCATTCAAATGATTGGAAAGATACAGAAAAAAAAAGATTCGCTAACTGACTCATATTGCGTCTTTTGAAAAATAGTGATTATGTATGCAGAGAAACATCTCTCTTTTTCAGATGTTTTTTCGATCTAATTTAAAAGCAAATAATCTTCTACGTTTAAAATCATTTTATTCTCATCGTTCGAAACATGTTCTCGGCATTCGTCGTGAAGATCAATCACCATGGGAACGTCGAGCACCATTAGGACCTGAACACGTTCGAACACTTATTAAAAAACACAATGTCAAAGTTCTTATTCAACCATCGAATCGTCGAGCTTTTCCTATTCTATCTTATGTTCAAGCAGGTGCCATTGTTCAAGAAGATCTAAGCGAAGCATCGGCTATTATCGGTGTCAAACAAGTTCCTGCTGATTTACTTATTCCAAATAAAGTCTATGTGATGTTTTCACATACGCATAAAGCTCAAGAAGATAATATGGCATTATTAGATGCATGTCTAGAAAAAAATATCACATTAATTGATTATGAACGAATGGTTGATGATCAAGGTGTTCGATTAGTTGCATTCGGAAAATATGCCGGAGTTGTTGGCATGATTAATATTTTACATGGTCTTGGATTGAGATTTTTAGCACTTGGTCATCATACACCATTTATGGTACAGAGAAAGAATTGTTCAAATGTATCTTATTGTGTTTTGTTTAGCATATTGGTCCAGCACATAACTATCGAAATAATGAACAAGCTCGAATGGCTATTCGTGATGCAGGCTATGAAATTGCTTTAGGTCTTATGCCGAAATCGATTGGACCATTGACAATTGTTTTTACTGGTTCAGGAAATGTTTCTCAAGTAATTGATACGAATGATTAAAAAGAACATCGAAATATGAATATTCTAGGGTGCTCAAGAAGTATTTCGAGAATTGCCATTTGAATATATCGATCCTAAAGCTCTTCCGCAAGTAGCTCAACATGGTGGTAAGTTAATTTGAATTGTTCGATATTTTTATCTAATCACAAGAATAAATAAATAAGCGCTCAATAAAATCTACGGTTGTGTCGTTCAACGAAAAGATCATTTGATTAACAAAGAAACAGGCAAATATGATGAACAAGAATTTCTCAAATATCCTGATAAATACACATCGACATTCAAAACAAAAGTTAGTTCATTTAAACAATGATTTCATTTTCATTTTTTATTTAACATCAATTCTATTCAGAATCTAATCGCTATGGGGTAAAACAAAAACTACCGACCTATTTTTTTTTTGGCATGTCATAAGCATAGATAGACATTTGCTGCTTTTTGTGTAGCCTGATCGATGTGTCTTTGAAAAATATACGAAGTTTTTCGATTTGAATAGATTGCTCCGTATGCTTCATGTATAATCAATGGAATCTATTGGGAACAATCTCAACCGAAATTACTTCGTGTAGCTAATGCTGTTGATTTATTAGCATCTCCACCGGAATGGTCACCGAATGATCTTAAATCCGGTTGTCCACAATTGCCACATCGTCTTCTCGCTATCTGTGATATATCAGCGGATAAAGGTGGTAGCATTGAAATTGTTCAAACAACAACAAGTATTGATCATCCATTTTTATTATACGATCCAAAAACAAATAGTTCCGTGGAAAGGTCAGTCAAATATTGAACAAATTCATTTCTGGATATGACTTTGTCGAATAATTAGTTTCGATGGTCCTGGTGTGTTAATTTGTTCGATTGATAATATGCCGACGCAATTACCATTGGAATCGACTGTTTATTTCGGTTCGAAATTACTTCCATTAATTCCAAGTATACTTCAAGTCGATGCAAAGAAAACTTTTCAAAAACAAACACAAATACCACGAGAAATCCGTGATGTAATTCAATTAATAATAATCAAAGAAGAATTTATCTTTTTCGAATTCGTTATTTTCTAGGCAACATTGACTGCCAATGGACAACTGACACCTAAGTATACTTATATAACACAATTACGCGAACAACGCAGGTGCAAAATTCGATTTGTAATCTTTGGTTTTTTTATCAATCCTATTCATTCTTCTTTTCCAGATTAAAATCAACGATGTCATCACTTGAAAAACGTATTTTAGTCTTAGGTACTGGTTTTGTCAGTGGCCCTGTTGTTGAATATTTGACACGTAATGAGCACGTACATGTCACGGCGGTTAGCGCAATGAAACAGGAAGCAGATCGTCTTGCATCAGCTAATCCTCGAACAACGCCCGTCTTACTCGATGTACAACGTAGTCAAAATGATCTTGATAAACTAATCAAAGAACATGATGTTGTTGTTTCATTACTACCATATTCTCTTCATCCGGACGTAGCTGCTCTATGTATTAAACACCATCGTCATCTTGTGACAACGAGTTATGTGTCACCGAAAATGAAAGCTTTGCATGATGAGTAATGATCGATTGCAAGAGTCAATGGATTGAATTGTTCAATTTTGATTTTCATAGAGCCTTAGCAGCTGATGTGACGTTGTTGAATGAAGTTGGATTAGATCCAGGCATTGATCATATGTTAGCAATGGAATTATTCGAGGTTATTCGAGATGATGGTGGTCGAATTGACTCATATGTATCCTATTGTGGAGGTTTACCAGCACCGGAGCATGCGGATAATCCGTTAAGATATAAATTCAGGTTTGTTTGCTAATCAAAGAAATCTCAATTGAGATTGAATTTTGTGTTTTATTTTTATAAAGTTGGTCACCTCGTGGTGTTCTCACAGCTTTACTTAATCCAGCCAAATATTTAAACAACAGCAAAGTAAAAATCGAATATCTCGTCTGTGCTCTCGAGAGAAATTCTTTTTTTTTCGATTAGCTTATTCAAATAGAAGGCAATGGCGGTGTTATTGAAAACGGCTGTACACCAGCTGGTTTTCTTCCTGGTTTCAATCTTGAATGCTATCCAAATCGAGATAGTACGACATATATCGATTCATTGGGCCTCGATACCGTACACACCATACTTCGAGGAACTCTACGATATAAAGTAATAAAAATCAATTGAGAGAAGAAAACCAAAATGTCTGATCATCTTTTCTTTTTGTATTCCAGGGTTTTTGTCAAAATGTTCTTGGCTTAATTCGACTTGGTTTATTAAGTGATCAACCACATCCAAGTCTATCGTCATCAGGTGAACTTTCATGGAAAGACTTTATATGTGATCTTCTCGGTGTAACTCGTGATACATCGATCAATACTCTTCGATCTGTTGTTTTACAAAAACTTGAGAATGAAAGTCAATTACGAACGATTGAACAGTAAAACAACTTGTTCCTTAAACAGAAGCTAATCTTTTTTTTTGTGTATATTAGACTTGGCCTTCTTTCGGATGATGTTCCCCTTGAAAAACACTCAAATCCACTCGATACATTGAGCAATTGGTTGGCAAAACGATTAGCCTATGGGCCTAATGAACGTGATCTTGTTATTCTTCATCATCAAGTTGGTGTTACATGGCCAACATTATCTGCAGAAAATAATGAAATAAAAACAGTTGATATGGTTGTTTATGGTGATCAGAAGTATTCAGCTATGGCTCGAACTGTTGGTTTGCCAGCAGCTATTGCAACTCGAATGCTTCTTGAACGTAAGAGAGAGACAGAGAAACATTTTCTAAGTTTTTTTTTTTCGTTATATAGAAGAAATTCATGATCGTGGTGTAGTTGTACCTGTGAAACGTACGATTTATAAGCCGATCTTAAACGAACTTAAACGTGAAGGTTTAACATGGACAGAGAAAACATTTAAGAAATAATGTTTACGATGGACTTTATTCAGCTAAATGTTTTTGATTTGTGATATTTAGTTTTAGCTGTTTTATTTTCTTTTAAATAAAACTTGGGAAAGGGTTTCAGTTGTTTTCATAGTAGACACAGATGTTCTCGAATATGACATACTTCTCACACTTTACTACGTACTATAATCAATTATTGCACAACCATTATCTGTAATTATGGCCGATTGTAGAATGATTCGAAAGAACAAAAAAAAAGAATCATTGTCTACTAAACATTCCTATTGACATTGAATAGAACATATGAGAAGAAGAGAAAAAGATCGAGACGATAGTTAGGAACGTAATTATATCTTCAAAAGAGTATTTCTTTGTTCAATAGAACATTGATATGTATATCTATGTAACCGAGAATTGATGAATTCTTTTGTTAATATAGTTCGAGTGTTTTTCTTCTTCTTCTTCTTTTGTCTGTAATCGATCGATGTATTTACATTAAAAGAAAGATATAGAAATTAGTTATGCTATCTACTTCTCGTTCTCTATTACAAAAGAAATAGGGCAACTAAAGAACAAACAAAATAGAAACAGAGTTCATCAATCGTCGGACAATTCTCAGATGTTCAGAAGATGACTCAATACTCTCCATGATTGTTGATATTTAATGTTGTTACTACGGAAAAGTTCGGTTGACAGACACAAATGGTGATAATAATCCATCTATCTATCGCCTTTTGCTTCTTGACTATTTCTTCTTCTTCTTCTTTTTCGTCATTCTTAGTTTGTCTTTCTAATATGTCTCTCAGTAGAGTATATGTTCGACGTATATAACATAGAAGCAAATATGAGTTATTATCCTTGATTATTCCATCAGAACAGCAAAGCCTGATGGCCTTCTTTTTCTTCTTCGTTTTTTCTTCTTTCCCTCTCTCTCTCTCTCTCTCTCTCTCACCCTCGCAGCCTTTTCTATTGACAAAAAGAAGAAATCGATGTCAGTTTTTCTTCGCTTAACGATATCTGTCTATTACTTGTGTTGTTGTTATGTTGTTATATATTATTACGGCTAACTCAACTAGTTTGAACAACTAAGACATCATTTTCATCGTTACAGAAATAATTCAATCAATCATCAAACATATCAGTTTTATCTACAGTTGTGTTCTTGAAATTCAATTAGAAATATTAAATTATATTTTCAGATTAGAATATTATTCTTCTCATAAAAAATAAAACAAAACATGAATGCAACTAATCGTTTAGCACTTCTTATAAATGATCCATCGAATATCAATAATAAAATCATGAATCATGAAACTTCAATTCAACCAAAAAGTCAGTTGACATTTCCTATTCAAGATTCTTCTCATCCTTCATCAATATTACCTTCAATCAATGCAGTCACAGCGCCATTAGTTCCACGTCGTGATACTTCATCATTGAAACATCATCGTCGACGCCATCAGATTGATCACACTCCTAAAGAGCAACAACAACAACAACAACAAACGTATCAACCATTATTGAATTCCTCGACATTGGACGATCTTTTTCGTGCATTAACACTTGAATGCGAACAATATTTAGCTGCAGCATCATCGTTTCAAAATAAAACCTACGGACAAATGCTTGCAAAACCTTCAGCAAAGATTCAAGCAACAGTCGAATCGAACGATGAAGATTATGAAAATCTTCATTCAATTCAAACTTCTATTCCGCCCAAGCCAATCGTCAAAACTCCTTCGCCATTGAAAACAAGTATTCAAGTAATGAGTCCATTAAAACGACATGTTGTTTCAATTACTGTCTCGTCGAAAGTTACGTCGCCAATGAAACCTCCTTCAATAGTGGCGAAACCTATTCCAACAGCAATAACAACAGTCGCGATACCAACCATAGTAAATCGTCATTCAAGCGAAGACGATTCGATTAATACATCGTCTTCAAGTACAACGCGTAAACATCGACGTCGTCGTACTCGTCGACAATTTCCTTCATCGACAGGTACACGTTCGAGTTCGTCGTCTAACGAACGAAAAAAAAGTAAAACAGACAGAAAATCTCTCGTTTCCAAACGTTCGTGTAGTACTGATCCACGTTATCAACGCGTTAAAACGTCCTATGACAACAATTTTCTCTCGCCAACATGTTCCTCTCAACAGCAAACCATACGTCGTCCTGTTCGACGTGACATTTCTCTTCAACATCCACGTTCGAATTCTCGATCCATACAAGAAACATATTCGTCTCCTCTATCCGTTCTACTAACATCAAATAAACAAACAAGCGACTTCCTCGATAATAATAATCATAATTCACATCAGCAACGGCAATCGAGGCGTTCACGTCTTGAATCTCTCAATCATAAATCATCGACATTACTCGATCGTATGCAACAACAATTCTATCGACCATCACCAACTCGAAATTCCAACAATAGAAATAACATTATTACTCATCGAATACCATCTTACCCAGTTTACTGATCGTATTTAACACCAAGAGAGAGAGAGAGAGCGAAAAAACAATCTACTCGGGGAAAAAGGTTTTTCTTTGTTTCTTTCATTCCATTTAGGCATTCCATAATTCGAATGCAATCATTTATTCAATGGTATTAATCTTGTACAACTGCTAATCGTCTCCGTCTCTCCTACATCAATGGAAAAAAAAGCAGAAAGAAAAGCACGTCTTAGGCGCACACACACACACTCAAGTGCTCTATCGTTTATTTACATTAGAAGAGAGCAAAAAAAAGGATATATCATTTAGAAAATATCTCAAATATCCATCTGATTATTCTTTTGACATACTACTAAGAAAAGAATGATGATAATAATAATATCATTAGATTAGAATACGAATTCAATCGAAGATTTTTGTTAGTTTTATTTTTTTGTTTCTTTCTTTTTCTTCTGTCATAGTTGAAGTGTAATTGACGTTTATCTTTGTTGATGTTTATGTTAATAAATTTCTCATTCAAAATCGAATTATTCCCATTAGAAGATTTCGAAGTTGATACAAAAAGAAACATGCCGAATTGACCTTAAAAGATATGATAATCTATAATTCATTTGACATCTGTGAAATCTTTGTCCTGTTTTCAGATAAAAAGAAATCAATGCTCTCAGCTACTAGCATATCAATTGCGCATGTAAATGCCGAGTTTTCTTCTTAATTTATTATCAACAGTTCGATATTCAAATTGAATATCAGTGTATTCATGTCAATTGTATTGTATCTGTGTGATATTTACACGAGCAAATGTTCCTTGATCAAATTCTATGTCTTGTTTGTCAATTCTGCTACAAATTACGGCTGTCTAGAAGCAAATAACCGTGGTTTAAGGTTATTTCACTACTGATGATTATAGTAACAGACAACTATCCAATCGGAGTATTTTATTGTACGTATAAATGGCAGCTGTTCTCATTCTATAGCCTTTGGCTTTTTGTAGATTTATATGTCGTACAAAAAAAATGGTTCGAGGAATTAGCAGACAGTTGAAATAAGCTATGTCTATCAAGATCATACAAATAAAAAATAATTTATGATCGATTTCTCTCTCTCTTGTCTTATCATGTACAGAAATAAATATCAAGCACTTCAATCATATCGATATTGATAAATCTGAAAACTGACGATATGAAGCTCGTATTCTTTTTCTTCGTTACAATTCTCATTCTAGGTTAGCAATATCGATTTGAATCGTTCGATCTATTGAACTCTTTTTTTAATTTTAGTTATCACTGAGCAAGCTCCAACTACACCAGCAGGTGCTGCTGCTAGCAATGCCAAAAAGGCAACAACAGCAGCTACTACTGCTTCTACATCAAGTAAAACTTTTCTAAAACAAAACCTATCCGATCTCTTATTCAATGTTTTCAGCAAAAAGTACGACATTAGCAGTTAGTGATGATGAAAGCGAAGAAAACGACGGTAACGTCATATTTTTTTACAATGTTTTTCTATGATTTATCTGAATACAATAGGAGATGAAGATGAAGATCGTGAATATATCGGTGTCATAAATATTGATCTTCGCGATATTCTTCGTTTATTGAAACAAGAATTGGAAGCTACGGAAGAACGTCTTACCGCTGCTGTTCAAAATTCAAAAGCAACAGCTGCCAAATCAACTTAAAAGCTTTTGATTTATGAATAAGACAATATTATTGCAAGAAGAAAAGAAAAAGAAATGAACAATGTTTCGTTTTTAAGATGTCAATCGATTTCTAATATGATTTAGATTCATTTTTGCTTGATTTAGTTCGTGTTTCAATAGTTTGCATTCACTTTCAGCTTGATTTCTTAGCTAAAATATAATCACAAATAAAACTCAATCCTAATCGTTAGGTTGTTTTGTTCGATATACCTTAAGATCAGTTGTTAATCTTAGTTTAGCTTGATCAAGTTGTTGACGAATATGTTGCGTTTCGTGTTGAGTTCGTACAATTTGTAGAATTAAATTCTTTTAATAGAAATCAAAGCAGATCATTAGGAAAATTGTTCATTTATTTTTGTCTTCTTACGCCAGTTTCAGCGTCGCGAAGACAACCAACTTGAGCCGAATGTTTACATTCATTATCAATGATTTGTATGATTTTACTGTGGATTAAATCTAAATCAGTTTTTAATTGTGTTACTTTTCCTTCAATGGGCGAAGTTTTTTTCTTTTCTTGAAAGTATTTTTTCTTCCACATATCACGAGCTAAAATGAATAGTGAATTTAGCAAGAAAAATAATCAAGACAAAAACCTTCTTTTCGTCGAAGAGTAACACGTTGGTGAACGAATTTCAAATTTTTAATAATTTCATCTCGAACTTTCTCGAGCTCATTTCGTCCTGTGCGTAATTCTTGCAGACGAAGACGAAGAGATTCGACTAGAATGATTTGTTTGATTATAAAGTCAAATTAAAAATTCAATATACGATCTCGTGGTTGTTTTGGTTTGACCGTTTCTTTAGGTTTTCGTCGTTCTTCACTTAAATCTCGTCGTCGTTTGATTTCATAACTGAATAAAAACAAACAGTAGTTTCTCATTTCGAATCAGCAGCAAATACACAAACAACCACAATACAACGAACAGACATCTTCTTTACTCACGTCTTCTCATCATCATCATCATTTTCTTCGTCAGATTGACGAAATTTCGTCACTGTTGCAGCTCGTCTGTGCTCTTCAGTAGTCGTTATAGTATAAGATACTGATGATGGATTCGAACGAATTTTTCGTTCGGTTTTCATTGATATTAATGATGATGAATTTGTTTGAATACTTTGCCGAAATTCTTTGTTTATTGTTCGTGTTTCCGGACGAGAAACACTCGAATCAAGATCAGAAGTCGATTCGATCGACGATCGAGACAAAATCTCACTACTAAACAATCGAAGTACGTATAACAATCGAATATGTCGAAAACACGAGACAATAATCACATGCAAAACGAAAACAGATTTTGACAACATCAATGACAAACCCATCGGATAATTCATCATCATTAATATCAAGCGTTTTCAGAGGAGAATTCGTTTTTAAAAGACTGAAGAACAAATATTAGTA
>Ga0209915_1002592_pt1 | contig 18252 bp, 22 predicted proteins | sample ThiBiot_750_plan_FD_183952 | JGI IMG/M metagenome (GOLD analysis project Ga0209915, IMG submission 183952) | Wastewater bioreactor microbial communities from Cape Town, South Africa - Thiocy_cont_750_plan (SPAdes) | ecosystem: Engineered > Bioreactor > Thiocyanate-remediating > Anaerobic-Aerobic... | reverse complement strand
TTCCCTTCATCTGTTTGCACCTGCCGTTGTTCCGCCAAATCACATTTGTTTCCCACTAGCACCATCGGCAACGAAGCTGCGGTAATCATTAGTTGGAGAGAAAGAAAAAGAAGGTCGCAGACATACATTTATCTTTAACTCGTAGCACCGTCTTATGGAAATCTAGAAAAGGGGTCAACAAATTGCTTTACAGCGCAATCCGTACCGTCGATCATGTTGAAAGTTTCCCGATTTGCAATGCTATACACCAGAATAAATCCTCCTCCTGCTTGGATATATTGTTCTCGCAACACGCTATATCTGTATCTGTCATTAGTACCCGAAAAAGAAGAAGAAATGCTGTTCTGCGTACGCTTCTTGTCCCGCGGTATCGGTAATTTCGATCATCACTTCTTCATTTCCCATAGTTACTTGCTTACGAAACGAATCCTCTATGGTAGGATCGTATCTGCAAGAGAGTTAGCGGTAAGGATTCAAAAAACAATCTCTACGCACCCAAGCACAAATTTGTTTTGTACGAATTGAATGATAAGAGCCGATTTACCTATGCGGGCAAGAAATCTATGTTAGCAGGTGGATGAAGTAACGGTGGCTGGCAACGTACCAACTCCCCCTTCCCCTAGAACAACAACCTTTTGCAGAGCGGAGGCCATGGTGCTTCTGCTGCAGTGCTTGCTTTGCTTCAAACCTCAAAAATTCGTACGGAAATTACATTATTATGTTTTCCCTTTATGTAGGCACGCCTTGCACTGGCTATCCGCTTACCGACAATCAGATATCTGCTTCCAGGAAGGATTTGCAAAAAAGCCAGGCTGGTTTCTGTTATTTTGAGTTCCTGAAGCTGTTTGCTCTCCCTAACCTTGCTTTCTTGCTGCGAGCCTCTAAAGTCTTCCTTCCCTTTTTACATACCGGATCGCGACAAAATGGTCGTAACTTAATTGTACATTTAAAGTCAGACGCATACACTATTCATAACTTCACTCGGATGAACTGGATTCTTCCTCAGCTGGTTTGTCGTCGTCAGATACCTCAGAATCTTCACCTTCTATGCCTTCCTCACCCTCAGTCCCATCAGCACCATCAGCGACAACACTGAGTTCTTTCCCACCTCCAGAAAGAGATGATCGAGACAAATAAGAATCAGTGACCACCAAATGGAACAATCCCACTGCTTCTTGTCTTCTCCTCTCCTTCAACACCAAGAAGATTGCCCTCAAGATCTTCCACCAATGAGCAACCATCTGCCAAGAGAGGAAAGTGAAGAACAACAATCCTCCCAAACATGAGATTGCAAATCCTTTCAAGATCACCAATGGAAAGTTCGAAACGTTGTCACTCAGAGAACAGACGGGCGGCGCCCCTGGTAACTGAGGTAAGCACTCATAATATGCTTCATATCCTGATGTGATTTCTCCTTCATTGGCAGCATTGTTGATGACATAGGCAATGAAGAATGAATAAACCATGAAGAAGATGCACACAAACAGCAACACCCTCGAATATGGAATGATCACTGATGTCATTTTTCTCAGTTTGATGGCAAGGATGATCAATTTGATGAGGGAGATTGTGAAGAAGATGAGTCCCGACACAAGAAGGATTCCCATTGGAATGAAGAAGAATGTCAACGACCATGCGTCGTTATCCGCAGATGTGATGAAACAACTGTTGAATAGGGGTATGTTAAGAGATTGTAAGAAACAGACAGGAACGCTTACAATGTTGCACCAGGGACGTAGCCCATCTTCCCAGCGGAGGTTGGGATGACGATTGCGAGGAAAGGAAATCCCCAACCGATCAGACCATAGATTACCATCCTGATCCATTTCCAAAGCGTCTCTCTGCCAGTTAATAAATTTGAGAAGAAAATCTGTATTGAAGAATGTCAGCCGCGGGTAAGAATTCAAAGGGAAGGGAAGAATGAAACCTCAAAGCACATGTTGAATGCAATGATGGCCCACCAGAATGTGCATGCAAGAATTCCAAACAAGATCAATGCTCCTAATATCCACCACATTAAGAACAGAAAAGAAGGCGATTGGGATACCTTGGAATGAGCAAGGAGAACTGACGACCGTCAAATCGTTGATGGAATATGACACCACTAACGAAGCCGTGATACCCGAGAAAGTTGTTGTGGAATGAGGGTCTATTACTACTCCTTGTCCGCCACACCAAATCTCATCATGGCCAACAATAGTGGGCAGGATAATCCCTCCCGCCTTCAAGTTAAAGTTATTCACTATTGTACTTAATCCATGTTGGGAATTGGTACCAAAACATTTGCAGACATGGCGGTCATCAGAATGAGACCTTTTGGGAATCGTCGCAGTTGAGGATTGAAAAGATATGAAACGATCAAAGTTGCTGATGTCACCTAGTAAGAATATGAGATCATGAACCCTGAGGTGGGGAATTCCTTACCCAGGAAAACCAACCAACAATTCCTTGCATGATTTTGGCTCCAAGGAATTGGTCATCCGTGAGGGAAGGAAGAGGGCATGTGAATGAACAACCTCCGTCCTTTAGAATGAGAGGTGATTCGCACGTGTAAGTCGGAACGGAGGTGTTGCTAGCAAAACACGAACTTTCGACGGTGCCGTTGATGGTGTAGTTGGTTGCATCTACGGGGAATCGAGGATCGCCAATAAATACCGGATCTGATACATTGCATAGGTACTGTACGGAATCATTTGAGGGTAAAAAGGTCGCTAAAGTAGAAAAAATTGTTTAGCGGTTGTTGAGGAGAGTGAAGGAAAGCTCACGAATATAAAGCGGTACTCCGATGCTCGCCAAGATTGCTGAGCACTCAGTCACTATCAAATAAAAAAGCCATTTCAGAGACGAAAACTTTAAATTCCGCAACTGAACATACAAAAATTCTCGCACAAATAACGGCAGGGTTGCACTGGAATCGGTACCACAGTGCCTAATGAATGGGAAACGTAAAAGGTAAGCGGTCAATGGCCCTTTCAATGATCTAGGATGAGGAGGAACGGGACACGATACCGTTTGCGAGTGTGAGGCACGGCCGAAACCCGGATGAGCACTCCACTGCAATGAGCGCGTTTACACATGAATTCGAAATGTGAAAGAACGCCGAGCCTTTGTACGAGCGCTCAACTTGGTGGATCAATTGCTCGAGATTGTATTGTGCCGAGATAAATATTGGCGTTCCATCTGTTCATCGGTTTCAAGTTAGTCCTATTCTGTTATTCCGTTGTGACGAACGGAAGAACCCGGATCAAGGCCTACCAGGGATAATGCAGTGCGAGTCTATGGTACTATTCCATGGGATACAAGTCCCCACACTGGCTAGAGGTGCCTCCGGTAAGGATAAGAGAACAACCGCCCAGACAGCAAGGAGAACCCGGAGAGGTGTAGGAGTTGGGAGGCGCATTGTGTCCTAGTATCACCTTGAGTGCTTGAGATAAAAAACAGATAAAGAACCCGCGACCAGAAATAATTCTCGTTTAAACATGAACTCCGGCCTCCTCGTTTCTAGTGAACGAATAGAATACTAGAGTAGAAGCGTCTCTTCATTTCATCCAAAGCACAGTATCCGATTAACAGTAGATTTAGGTAATAACGGACTTTAAATTAAAAAGTAATGTCGACAGCACCGCTTCGGTCAATCGCAGATGCACCTGAGAAGGCGTTAAGTTCCATTTGCATCCGAGGCAACACCCTTCTTTTCCGGGCCAAAAGACTTGTACCTATCGAAACTAGAGGAAAACTACCTACAACATTGAATTCTGATTTATTTTTTTCCAGTCTGCCGAAGTCTCTCCCACTCAAGCGGGGGTCAAAGCAATGTTATCGGGGAGTAGCAATGTTTCATTCAAAACATCATAATCCCTCAAGCTTGCCTTGTTGTTGTTGTCTGCCACTTTGTGAATTGAAGCTCCGGATAGGCCGCTTGCAGGGCTTTGCGCATGCCCTGATGATAAAACACAATCGCAGCACCTCCCTGTAATTTTTTTACAAGTGTCAGGGTATGTCTTTCTTCTTTTTGTACCTTTCGTTCTTGCAGATGTTGAAGTGGCACACCATACCAGTTCTCCACTTGCAAAGGCTCAAATACTTTCTCCTGCGCAAAGCTGTCGAAGAAGTCGCGCACCTTGGCGATATCTCGCCATCGCGCCCCTCTTGGTTCCTCTGAGACAGGATTAGCTCATTTGGTTGCACGGGTAAACGACAAGCCAGCTGCCTTACCTGTCCAATCAAAGGTCAGTTCGGGAAAGGCGCTTTGCAGGACCGGCTTAATGCTCTTAAATCGCCATAAAGGACCTATCCCCTAAAATAGTTTTGATTTTTTTTGGTTTTTAGTCGTTGTCATGACTCTGAAACAGTGATTTTCAAAGACTTACCATCTTTGAAATAATGTGATTGGGTGTAAGATTTGCCCAATTGTTTGGTTGTAACGCATCGAAGCCGGCTGCCTTGGCATATTCACAAAAGTATCGTCTACGGTTGTCTGGTGCATTCCAGTACCCTCTCGGTTTGTTCTTTGTTGGGTTCCTCTTCAAGGCCAGAGCTTTTCCAAGAATAGAAAGTAAGTTGAGTGTGCAAGAGAGAAAAAGGTGAAGGTATAAAGTACCTCTAGAGGATATCTTTTGTTCTTTCCAGTTCTGTACAACATCATCCCATACGATATCAGTGCGCAAGCGATAAATGGTAGGGAATTTAGGTTTCTTGGAAGCGAGGAGATAGCCATGATGTTTGAAGCTGACGATATCTCCTGGCTGGGGATTCCATCGCTTTGCAAACTCCGTTGTTCCCGGAGCTGCGCTAAAGCGAATACCATTTGGTCTAAAAATAGAGATAAAGATTTTACTTATGTCAGATGTGTTGCACAACTTGAAGACGAAACATAAATAGAAGGTAGGTAGATACGCACAACTCGCACTCCCATTCCTGCGGACCCACCTTGCTAACTATCTTAGCTTCGCCATCCCGATATTTCTATTTTGAAGGTCAAGATGATTATTAAATAAATTCCAGTAAATTAACACGGAAATAACGGAAGATAAAACGATCACGAGTGTACGAAGTGATTAAGCAGAAGCAAGGACGATAGTTACCTTGTGTTTAAGGTAACCAGGATCGCGGCCAGGTTGGATACGTGCGACCGGGTCTCGAAGGATGATACCTTCCCCTCCTTTATCGATGATGTCCTGCAAGAATTTTTCCAAGTGCGGCATACCCTCACACACCACTTTACTCGCGAGCTCGATGTAGGGTGACGGGTTGTTGGCGACATATTGCGCTGTGAAGGAGAGAGCGAGAGTGAGAGAGAGAGTGGGTGTGTGAGGTTGTTGTGCGGTATTGAATTCCCATATGTGATTGCTGTGTAAATTTTGATGGATACTTTACCGAGTGCCTCATAGCGTTCTTGATAGGTACCGGGGTGTCTGGGCAAATCAAACACCATGTATTTGAACTTGGTCCAATCTATCTCGTTCTCGTTTATCTTCAGCGGTATTTTCATGGCCTCTTGAAAGTTGTCTCTTCCGAACCTATTTTGGAAAAAATGTAAAAACAGTGTTTAGGTATTTCTCTCACTTACCATAATTCGCCATCCAAAAACATGCGAGGCGCGATGGTATCGATGATATGGGAAGGTAAGCGTAGCTGATTGCCCGTGCGAGAATAGAAACTGCGAGTCTCAGGGTTAAAAAACCCGCGCACCCCATCATATTTCTCTAACACCCACCTAAGAACAACACAGGTTAATTTTGTTGTTTGTTGAGGGAGAGAGAGCTTGAGGGTGTGTCCACTCACCATCCTTCGGGATCCACATTCGAGAGGGTAAAGAAGCATGCTGAAGAAGGTTGTCCTAAGCCTTCTATCGTGGGTACACTTTTTTCCAGGAACTTAGGTGGCATTTCGGCTGGTATGGGATCGGCCAACTCCACCTTTGCGTCTTGGAGAAGGTCAGGTCGGGCCTGTTTTATTGTCGCTGCCAAGCTAGACGTTGTTTTAAAAGAATATTTAGTAATTTTGTTAAAGAATAGCTTATTATGTTAACGGTACCTTTCAAGTCGGCAGTCCCACCAGCAAGGTATGACTATCAGGTCAATACCTTTTTCCTTTGCGAGGGATATTTTCACTGCGTCTCTTGCTTGAATCTCATATAAAGGCTTGTAGGTGTACTCGGATGTGACGTAGTGATGTTTTTCCTATAACGTGTTTGTGAGAACTTGGGAAGGAGTGAAGCGAGGGTACTTACTTGGTATTCGAGTGCCAAATTGAGGGAAGGAATAAGAATATCAACTTCAAGGTATTCTTGAGTCTTAGGATCCACAAAAGCCGCTTCTTCTCGCACGTTTGTTTTGATTTCGACTGACTATAAGTAAAATAATTATTAGCTTTTTTGTCTTTTGAAAAGGTAAGGAAAGGAGTGCATACCGGAAACAGACTTCTCAAAGCCCTTTCGAGTCGCCTTTGTTGGGCGTAACGACCTTTCAGTGTATATGCTTTATCCCATTTGTGGTCGGGGTAAAGTTCGGTAAGGATGGCAGCCAGTTTAGTTCTCTTGATGTGTCCCAACACTCCTATCCCATGTAAGTCTGCGAGTGTGACGGTGTACCAGTCCTCAGGCTAGCGATAACAAAAATGAGCGAGAGAGTCCCAGCGAGAGAAAGCCTTCGTACTTTTTCTATGTGTAGCTTCTTTTCAGCAATCCGCACCCCGCGAATAATATTCTCTCGATCTCTCCAATATCCGTTACGGACTCGAGATGATCCTTCGATGAATCCGACACTCTCCCAAGCAAAGTTCGGGTATAACGCACGCAGGGTATTTTCCAAAGAGCCATATTGGCGTAGCAATCGCCATCCTCCTCTATGCGCAACGTCAGTGTAGGATATCGAGTACCAATCTGAAATCTAATTTTTGTTGATTTTGGATGAGTGGTACAACGAGAAGGATGGTGTACCTGTTTGACACCTAGATCTTTGCCAATCTTTTCAATTAGCATTAGCGCTTTGCTGGGATCTTTCCAATATCCCGGTGGCGCCCGAATTGGATCCAAAAATTTCGTCGGCTTCCAGTTATAATTTGGATAAACTGCCATGAGCGCAGCGGAGAGTGACTGGTACTGCTGAAGTATATCTGATCCACCTTTCTCCTGCTTAACTGCGGATGTTTGTATTCGATACCAGTCGGTAAGCTATGGATTAAGTTAACCATTTTTCAAATGTTACTTGGGCATAACTTGCCTTCTTGACTTGAAGCTTTGTGCCAATTGTGGAGAGTATCTTGAGTGCATCGTTAGCTGAGAATTGAAATATTTCGACATGAGTTCCTGAAAATACACGTCAAGTTGCAGTTGTACCATTAAGCTGTTTCTGCTGCGAAGCGTAACACCGTGAACAGATCTGAGACAGCACTACCTGTGCTAGAGGCGAGCGAGAAGCGCTTGCCAGCCTCATTTGCCTTCGCCTCTTTCGCAACGCTTTTGCTTCCAAGAAATTTTTACCCTCAACCCGACTGTAAGGCAAGGAAGACACAAAACTCATGAGCAGACATGCTTTATGCATACTTGTTTACTACCTCGAGTAATCTCATCAAAAGCTACCATTGCGAGAACTGAACTTCAGGATATGCCAGCTGCAAAGCTTTCCGTAACCCTCCGTGCGTCTTCCTAACTGTGAATCCTCCCTGTTGAGCAAATGGGTAAGTAAGAACCAATTCGCTGCTCGTGAATCCTACCTTCTTCACCAACACCTCTCTGAGGTTGATTGCATACCAATTCTCGGGTTTGAGAGGATCGAATCCTTTCTCCTTCGCATATTCGTCGAAAAAGGCTCTACAATTATTTACATCCTCCCAGAAGTGATCTTTGTTTCTCGTCTCTGTTGTTGTTTTTCATGTTTAGAAGAAAAACAAAATGAAAGTGCTAGGTATACCAACCTAATTCTTTAAAGTTTGGGTCCGCAAATGCTGCCTTTAGCGAGGATGCAAGCGAGTAATTGAATTTCCACAACGGGCCCACTCCCTAAAAGATGAAGGGATTAGGGAATGACCGAAAATAAGGTAGAAAGCAGAGTACCTTTTTTGAGATGATGTCAGGGAGAGTGACAGTCTTCCAGTTTTCCGCGACGAACGGATCGAATTCCATCTCCTCTGCAAAGTCGACAAAAAAGTTCGTGATATTATCTGGATTGTTCCAATAGCCTTTGGGATGAGCTCTCGGTTGCGCTCGACGCATAGGTAGCACTGAAGTTGTGAAAGAGAGTAAGGTAGTGTCAAGACGAGAGGGAAGGGGAGGAAGTACTATTGGGTTCCGTTTTTTGTTCTTTCCAATTATTCGTTACATCATCCCATACGATATCAGTGCGCAAGCGATAAATAGTGGGGAATTTGGGTTTCTTGGAAGCGAGGAGATAGCCATGATGTTTGAAGCTGATGATATCTCCTGGCTGGGGATTCCATCGCTTTGCAAACTCCGTCGTTCCTGCAGGGGCCACAAATCGAACGCCGTTTGGTCTATTTGAGTATGAAGGTATAATTCGTCAATTTTGATCTTCGACTTCGCATAGCAAATAAAGAAACGTACAGTTCGCATTCCCATTGTAACGGACCTACGTTAGATACAACTTTAGCCTCGGCGTCCCTAAATTTCTAAGTTTCCAAGAAGAAGGAATTTAAGGGATTTTGTGTGTTCTCTAGTATGTAAGTACCTTGTGCTTGAGGAACCCAGGAGATCGCCCAGATACGTAGGGGGAGTAAGGATCCCGTAATATTACACCTTCGCCTCCCTTGTCGATTACATTCTGATAGAAATGTTCGAGGTGCGGCGTGTCTCGGCACTGCTCGAATGTAGCGACGTCTATGTACTTGCATTGTATGTTGCCCAGTTGTTTCACTATTCATGTTTCAAAATTTGCTGTGATGCCAAGAAGAGGTTATGTCATACCAAGATGGTTATATCGTTGTTCATAGGTGCCATTGATTTTAGGTGCGTCGAATACCATGTACTTGAAGGAGTCCCAATCTATTTGTGTGCTCACCATCCTATTTGAGATTTTCATGGATTCTTGGAAATTGTCTCTGCCAAACCTATATGGGATAGTCAGTAAAGAGAAGAGGAGACATAAGAGGTTATCAAAGTAATACCATAATTCGCCATCAAGAAAGATGTCTTTGGGCATGTCGTCGATGACATGTTGAGGGAAAGTGAATTGCTTTCCTGTCCTGGCATAGAAGGCTTTCTTTTCCGGGTTCCAAAATCCTCGCACCCCATCATATTTCTCGAACATCCACCTATAATAAGAGAAAGTCAAATAACCAAAAACAGGTTAATATAAAATTACCATTTAGCAGGATTGATATTGGATACAGTAAAAAAGCAAGCGGTGATTGGTTCCCCTATGCCTTCAACGTTGGCGATATATTTCTTGAGCACTTGTTGAGGCACTTCTTGTGCTATGGGGGCAGCAGTGGTAGATATGTCTGTTAACAGATCTGGTCGGATCTTCTTAATTGTTGCTATGAGGCTGAAAAAAAACAAAAGATTTAGATTCTAAGAAATGGTAAGATAAAGATGTATACCTGTCTGTTCGTCCGTCCCACCAACACGGAATAGTTATCAATGTAATGCCTTTGCTAGCAGCTAATTCAATTTTCTCTCGGTCTCTCGATTGAATCTGTTCCAATGGTTTAAATATATAATCTGAACTAGTGTAATGGTGTTTCTCCTACAAATAATCATAAATGAGTTGTTAGCATTTTATAACAGGCTTCCGTTAAAGGGTTGCAATGGAGTACCTGATATTCGAAGGCCAGGTGTAAAGATGGAATAAATACGTCCAATTCGAGGTAATCTTTGGTTTCGGGGTTAATGATATCCGCTTCCTTCCGCGCGTTTATTTTTATTTCGGCGCCCTTTTTAAAGATAAAGGTTGTTGAGTAAGCTTGTAATGCTAAAGTCTTGCTTGTATTCACCTTAAATAGTGCTTCAACGGCTTTTTCGAGCCGCTTTTGTTGTGCATATCTTCCTCGCAACATCCCCACACTCTCCCATGCAAAGTCAGGATATTTTTCTTCCAGAAGGCCTATCAGGGTCGGCTTGGTGACCTTTCCAGGAAAGCCAACTTCTTTTAGATCCGCTAGATTCACTGTATACCAATCCTCTGGCTACATATAGGATGGCATGGTGAGCCTGAGTGTAAATGGGGTGTGGTGGGATTAAAGAGGAAAATGTGCAGTACCTGAGAAATTTTCAGTTGAGACTCTGCGCGCGTGAGTGCTGCGAGAAGGTTGCTGCGGTCTTGCCAGTATCCGCCTTTCGCTCTGTTGTTTGCAAGGAACAAGGCATGATCCCATTCGTATCCAGGATAGACTGCTCGCAGTACGCTCTCGAGGGAGTCATACTTTCGAAGGATTCGCCAACCCCCTTGTCTGGCCACCTGCGAATATGCTATCCCATACCAATTCTCAAGCTAGTTGATTCAAAAATGAGCAGTTGTGAAATTAATGAGGCTCGTACTTCTTTAACTCCCAATTCCTGGCCGATCTGTTCGAGGAGCTCACGCTGCTTGTCAACATCATCAAAGAAGTACCGCGCCGATCTGGTTTGTGTGAATTTGTTCGCCCAAGCGAAATCAGGGTAACTAGCTTTCAATGCTAGTTCGAGTGAGGTATAGCGTGCGAGTATCTTAGACCCTCCTTCCGTTTCTTCGATGGCCTTGTGTGACACTTTGTACCAGTCTTCCATCTTTCGTATGTTAGAAAAGGTGTAAACAAATAGTTTATTTACCTTCTGAATCCCGAGTGATTTTCCTATCTCATCGATGATTTCTTGTGCTTCATATCAGAAACGAAGTGAGAGTAGGAGAGAAAGAAGTAATTACGTCTTGAATCTGCCGCGGAAGCTGCCGCAACATTAACATAATGCCTTCTGTGTGAAAATTTTGAGCGCAGCACTCGAGTATCCGCTTGATTAGCTATCCAACCGCGCTTGCAAAAGCAACTTATGGCTGGAATAGACGAGAACGGGGCAGGTGGCCGCGTTGCGGCTTTGCGTCTCATGCCTCCTTGCGACGACAATTGCTTCTTGGAAAAAGAAGAGGACGCTTTATTTGTAGTTATCAGGAAAGGTGCTTCTCAGCGCATCCTCAATTGATTTAAACCAGCTCAGTAATCCACTTCCCTTTAATATTAGATGTTAGGTATCATGTTGTATCCAATCTTTCAATCGATCACGTACCCCTCGAGCCAAAACGTGGCCCTGTGTGATATGCCCTTTCCATTCACTGGGATTCGTTGGGTCGAGCCCCAACTCAGTTGCCAGGTCCTGAAAGAAGGCCCTCCGATTCTGCTTGTCCAGCCAATAGGTCTTATTTTTGAGCTTTCCTTTGAATTCTGGGAAAGCATCCTCAATAGCCATTTGCAGCGATGAAAAGATGTTGAAGAGTCCTGCCCCCTGTTGTAATGGTTGGGGAGTGAGTGGGAGAGGAAGTAGTGAGGGGGGAGAGTGAGTGTAGTACCTTGTGTGCTAAGACTTGTGTGGTAGTCACGTTTTGCCAATTGTGGGATACCAGAGGATCGAAACCTAATGCGGCTGCCATGTCGCAAAAGAATTGACGTCTATTTTCTCGCTGGCGCCAAAAGCCCGTTTGTCTATGCTTCGTTTTCGTTCTCTGTTTACCTAAAGGAGTCCCTGCGAGAGAAATGCATGGAGATTGTGAGTGTGGGTGTGGTGAGTGCGAGTGCTACATGTACCTGATGAAGGCTGTTTCTGCTCTTTCCAGTTACTCACAACGTCCTCCCATAATAAGTCATTGCGCAACCGATAGATGGAAGGTAGTTTGGGCTTCTTGGTAGTGAATAAATACCCTCGATGTTTGAAGCTGACGATATCGCCTTCTTTCGGGGCATGTTTTCTAATAAATTCGTTTGTTGACGCCGGAGCTATGAATCGGATTCCATTTGGCCTTATATTTAGGAATCATTAGCATGTTTTAGAGCAAAAAAGCTTATTTTATCCTTACAATTCGCATTCCCATTGATAAAGGCCTGAGGGTCCGATGACCTTAGCTTCTGCGTCTCGATATTTCTACGTTATTGGCATTATTAGATTAAATAAATTGTAAGGGCAGTCATTACCTTGTGTTTGAGGTAGCCTGGACACCTTCCGGACCGGACGGGAGCAGCAGGATCTCGCAGGATGATACCTTCGCCTCCCTTATCGATGACTTGTTGATAAAATTCTTCCAGATGAGCATTTCCTGTACAATGCACCTTCTCCGCTAATTCCAAATAAGGGGAAGACCACCGTTCTACTTGTTTCTCTAAAGAACAACAAAGTAAAAGAATTAAACAACGGGAAAACTAATAATATGAGTGTGGGTGTGTTACGGAGATTACTGTAGCGTTCCTCATATGTCCCGCTATGATCAGGGATATCGAATACCATGTATTTAAATTTGGTCCAATCCATCTTTGAGGCATCAGTCCTATGTACAATCTTCATCGAGTCCTGAAAATTTTCGCGTCCGAACCTGTTAGATGACGTGGGTTATTAGGAAGTTGTTATGAGGGTGAAGGTATAGATCCTACCATAGTTCTCCATCGAGGCTTATAGGTGGCATACTCTCTACGATGTTCTCGGGTAGGCTAAACTGCTTCCCATATCGTGAGAAGAATGCCTTTTTCTTAGGATTCCAGAATCCTCGCACTCCATCATATTTTTCAAACATCCACCTAATTGAGTGCATAAGTTGGTGAAAGGGAGGAGAACATTGAGAGTCATGGGTGGAGTACCAGTTAGTTGGATCAACATTGGTGAGGGTAAAAAAGCACGCGGTTGTGGGAGGCCGAAGACCTGATACGTTTTCTGCTTGCTCATCAAAAAAATTTGGAGGTATGTCTGAAGGGATAGGAGCGGCAGCGGGAGTGTGGGAATACGAGACTAAAAGATCCGGGCGTGATGCTCTGATTGTGGCTGCGAGACTAACATTTTATTATTAGACAGATAGGAGAGGGAAAGAGAGGTACCTCGCAGTGTCTCCGTCCCACCAACACGGAATTAGTATGAGCGTGATACCCTTTTGAAGGGTCAGATCTTGTTTACGAGAATCTCGAATTTTGTAGTAATCTACAGGTTGGTAGGTGTATCCTGTTGTGGTGTAGTGGTGCCTGTCCTATTTTACAATCATGAGCGACTAATTTGATGGGGAAGATTTAGCAAACCTGGTACTCGAAGGCTAGATTTAAGTTGGGGAGGAAGATATCAAGCTCTAAATACGAATTAGTATCTGGATTTATAACCCCTGCCTCCTTTCTCGCATTGATTATAACATGCTCATCCTTTTTCACAAAAATTTAGTTCCAAATTTCTCGGGGACTGGTATCTACCCGGAAAAGGGTGCTGATCGACTTTTCCAATCGTTTTTGTTGGGCATATCTACCACGCAACAGGGCAGGTGCATCCCAGGAGTGATTTGGGTACATGATTTCCAATAATCCCACCAGTTTGGTTTTCGTTACGCAGTGAATGGGGAACCCCACCTCCTTTAAATCGGTCATTTGCACGCCATACCAGTCTTCAGGCTAAAAAATCAAGTCAATTGTCGTTTCAAACTTGAGAGAAAGGTACTTTTTGTATGCCAATCAAGGATTCTGCACTCTGTAGTTCTTTGAGGAGGTTTGATTGAGTCCAATGGCCGTTGGGTTGATGCTTCCTCATTCGTGGCGGAAACACTGCTGCTGTGCCCATTTGGTCCAGCGCTTTAAGAGAGGCATAGCAACAACAAGCAGTGCGACAATATTTATCTACAAACAGAGGCCGAGTAACACTCCCCGCCCTCCTCGTTCCCAGACGAGCAGCTTGCATCCTCTACCTCACGTGCTTAGTTTCGAAGAAATCAGGAGAGGAAGGGACGGGCTACGCAGGCTGAAAGTTCTTGCGTAAAGCGGCAAGCAAGCTGCCGTGTTCTTTCTTTATGTCACGTCCGCCCTAAGATTAAAGGATTCAAGGGTGAGTATTCTTTGCTATTAAAAGGGAATAAGCAAAGTCTTACCGGCCGCATTTCCAGTTCGCTGAGGAGATCCGCTCGCCAGGCCTTCATATCTCGTGGGTCGAATCCTTGATCCTTCGCCACGTCTTCAAAGAAAGTCTTGCAGTTCTTCAGATCTTGCCAATAATGATGTCGTTGGAATTGAACTTGAATGATGAAGATGTTAATAAACTTTTACCCCCACTTGATAACAATAATATACTAACCTGGAGTGAAGTTGAATTGGACTTCAGGGAAAACATTTTCAAGCAACGCTTGCAGTGAGCCATACTTGGATATCAATCCTTTCCCCTACAGAGACAAATATTTGTTATTTTTCATTGTGTGAGGATGTATATGTACCTTGTATCGACGTAAATCCATACCAGTCTGGTTCTTCCAATTTTCGGGCACGAGAGGATCGAATCCTTTCTCTCTCGCATAGTCTTCCAGGAACTTCCTTCGATTGTTTGGATCGTTCCAGAATCCTTGAGGCCTTCTCGATTTCTTGGCTCGTCGAAGAGACGGTTCTATGAAGGTGATAAGGAGGGAGTAAGAAACTATTGGGGGGGGGGGGGAAGTGTTGAGTGAGGGTATAGTTACCCATAGGTGCGGACTTGCGTTCTTGCCAATTATGTACAACATCATCCCACGTGAGATCCGTGCGGATGCGATAGAGGGAAGGCAGTTTTGGTTTCTTGGAAGCGAGGAGATAGCCATGATGTTTGAAGCTGATGATATCTCCTGGCTGGGGATTCCATCGCTTTGCAAACTCCGTTGTTCCTGCAGGGGCAACGAATCGAATCCCATTGGGCCTATTGCAAAATAAATAAATAAGTAAATATAAGTACGTAGAAGATTAGACATACATTTCACATTCCCAGCTCCATGACCCCACAGGCCCGATCACTTTGGCTTCAGCGTCTCTGTATTTCTAAGAAAACAACAAATTTAAACGAGTTTTACAAACAGACAAATAAAGATACCTTGTGCTTTAGATATCCAGGATCTCTTCCTGCCTGGAATTTGGCATCGGGGTTACGCAAGATAACTCCTTCCCCTCCTTTATCAACAGTGTCTTGGTAAAACTTCTCTAGATGACCCGTATCTACACAACTTTCCTTTTTGACTAATTCGATGTACTTGTGATCGGAATTGCCCAACAATGTTTCTGCGATAGTAGTAGGAGCGTGAGATAGAATTCCTAGAAGGGGAGGTGTAGAGAAGTACCTAATATCGCGTAGCGTTCTTTGTAATTTCCCGTGTGATTGGGCATATCAAACACCATATATTTGAACCTGCTCCAATCCAAATCCGCCAGCGCTGTTTTGCTAGCCATTCTCAATGCGTCGCGGAAATGGTCTCTTCCGAACCTTGTGAAAGCAGAATATATTTCAGCTTATTCATTCCAGGAAAAGGCATATATGCCTAATGATAACCATACCATAATTCTCCATCAAGAAATGTATCGTTAGGCATGCTTTCGATGACTTCTTTAGTCAAATTTAATGGCTTTCCATGCCTGGAATAAAATGTCTTCTTCAAGGGATTCCAGAATCCACGCACTCCATCATATTTTTCAAACATCCACCTAATGCAACACATTAATATGCGAATAAATAAGCTGTAAAACAAAGGGTAACTTACCAGCCTTGCGGGTTCACATTGGAGAGACTAAAGAAGCATGCATTGGCGGGCACTCCAACATCCTCGATTTGAGTTTCATGCTTTTCTAAGAAACCGGGAGGCATGTCTTCAGGAATTGGGTCAACTATTGCTATGTCGGTATAGGGAAGTGCGTGGGGAGCATATTTCTTCACAGTTACAGCGAGACTATCAATTAGAGTTATGAGGTAGAATAACAAGATCATTAGAAGATGTACCTTTCAACAGTACCGTCCCACCAACAAGGTATTGTGATGAGGGTGATACCCTTCGATGCCGCGAGTTCTTTCTTTTGTTGGTCTCTCAGCTTTATCTGATCAAGCGGACGAGAGTTGTATTCTGTCGACAAATAATGATGCCGTTCCTTATCAGATGAAGGAGAGGGAGGGCGTCAGTGTTACGGCTTTGGCTAGGGGAAAATGTAGTACCTGGAATTCGAAGGCAAGATTCAGAGAGGGTATGTACAGATCGATTTCTAAATAGCGTCCAGTCTCAGGGTTGATTAGCTGCGCGCTTTTTCTGGCATTCACGCCGCGTTCTACGTCCTTGGTATTGATATCAGTATAACTACTACCTATATTCTATATATATTTATGTACTTACAGGAAAGATGGACTCGATGGCTCTTTCAAATTTACGTTGTTCGCTATATCTTCCCTTTGTAATAAACATCTTATCGAGTTCGAAACCCGGATATTTGTTCTCCAATACAGTTGCGATCTTTTGCTTTGTGATCGAATTGGGAAACCCAATTTGCACTAAATCCGATCGCTTCACCGAGTACCAATCCTCAGGCTTGAAATGATGTTGAGTTAAAAAAGAGATCAGGTCGCTAAATGCAATATTTAAGGTTTGTTAGGTCATACCTGTTTAATTCCAAGTTTGCTTTCAGCCTTTTCTATTTCCTTCAATATGTTTTGAGCGTTCGCCCATCGGCCTTGTCTTCCTTCTTCTGCGAAGCGTTCGGGTTCCCAGGGATATTCAGGATAAACCGTCTTGAGTGCCTCCTGCAGGGACGAACATTGCGCAAATAGTCCCGACGACCCTGGTAGATCGGAGACCTGTTTGCGGGATATCTTATACCAATCCGATTGCTTTGTTACAACAAGAATTAGACGAGTTGAGATTAAAAGGGATGTAATCTTACCTTAGTTACTCCTAGCTTTTTACCAGTCGCGTCGAGGAATCGCTTTTGTCTTTTGATGTCCTTCCATGAGCCGGGAGTACGCTGAGTTTTCGAGCGAAAGAGTTCATCCTGCCATGGGTACTCAGGGTAGACCTTTTTCAGAGCTTCTTTTAAGGATGGATAGTATCGCTTTCTATGTAACAGAATCCATCCCCTAGGCACGTTTTTCAATTGCGCGTTAGTCACTGCATACCAGTCGGAAAGCTAGAGACGAGTGTGAGCTGAATTGATTGCGGCGCGTTAAGATAATAATCAGACCTGCTGAATCCCAAGAAGGGAACCAAGATGATCAAAGAGTTCTCGGTGGTGAGAACCATCAACCCAATACCTCGACGGTACTTTTTTGGGATCGGCGAGGCTTACCCTCGTAGAGGTCTTTGTAATTGGTGTATATCGCGTGGCGAGAAGTTGTTGTACAGACGCCGCTGCTGAAGAATAAAAGCAAGCGCCGTAACGAGCAGCGCTCAGATGATTCTCTAACCCCAATGAATCCCTACGGCACTCTCTCAATAAGATCCGCGAAGGGAGCAAGGTCGGGCCTCGCTCCCCCACTTTCGTCTTCAGCATTTGCAGTTCTGAGTATTTTCTAGGAAGTGTTGAAGGCAGTTGTTCAAAAGAGGCCTCTTTGCTTGGAGAGCGAGGGATTCATTCTTTGCGTTTGTAACAGTATGGAAGGTACAACCGCCTTTCGATTTTGTATTTTGTCTTATTCATCATCTAGCCAGTCCGCCCTTTCGCGTTAACGTGTTTAGGAATAGTGCTGCAAAGAGCCGAGAAGGAGGGAAGGTAGTTGTTCTCAATGAGACTACTCCTTGGGCAGAGTTCCTCCAAAAAGCCGCATATAAATTGGAATTACCTCACATTGCAAAGAAAGTTTTCAATTCAGATGGGGGCGAGGTATGCGTCAAAAAATTGTTCAATTTTGCACAAATAATCAATCAAATGAACAAAATTTTAGTTATCTGAGGTGGAAGAGATGCTTCCAGGAGATATACTATTTATTTCTCTTGGCGAACCGTTTGGTCAAGATGCCCAAATAGTCCTTGCAGCGGAACTACCGGCGACAAATGGTGACTCAAACGAGTTTCTCGAACAACAGCGGCTCGCTTTTGAACGATTTCAACTAGCTGCGCAAGAAAAACAAAAACGGGAGAAAGAAAAAGAAGAGGAAAGGAAAAAAGTAGAGGGCGAAGAGCTCGCCCTTAGACTCAAGCAAGAAGAACAGAGGAGGGTAAGCTGAAAATTATGCTATGCCTAGACTAATCTAATCACCCCCGCAAAATCAGCTTAATGAAGAAGCGGAGGCGAGAATCTTTGAGTGCGAAATCTGTTTTGGAGACATGACAGCATCGACCATGTACATTGTAAGTTGACTCTGCGATGGGGAGGCAGAGA
>Ga0209915_1002587_pt1 | contig 18273 bp, 18 predicted proteins | sample ThiBiot_750_plan_FD_183952 | JGI IMG/M metagenome (GOLD analysis project Ga0209915, IMG submission 183952) | Wastewater bioreactor microbial communities from Cape Town, South Africa - Thiocy_cont_750_plan (SPAdes) | ecosystem: Engineered > Bioreactor > Thiocyanate-remediating > Anaerobic-Aerobic... | reverse complement strand
AATTCCATTTGTTCTTCATTTAAAACGTCGTTCATATCCAGGTTCATTGTTGATGCTGTTTGTATGTTTTTCAAAATCATTTCTGCAATCAATTTGTCATCCATCATTTCACAATGAAGAAAGTACGCGGTGTAATACAGGAGCATATAGCATATAATTACCAGTTTTTAGAACTCAAAAGTGTTTCGAGCTTTATGTTAGCGCATAAGAAAAAATAAAAAATAGTGCACAATTTGGATAGGCCACCTGCCATGTTTGAAAAAATGACTAAGAGTTACTTGAAACAAATTGTTTCTTCCATGAATCGAAAGCTTAGTCCACACCTATGGACATCCGGAGATAAAGGGTTAATTATCAGGGCTCGCTCCTTGTTTCAATTCTGTTCTTATCTTAGAAAAATAATAATCAACATTTTGTTTACTGTTGATAAGAAGGCTGCACGTTCTTTCGTGTATGTTCTCGAACAAATGTCGAACACAAATGAAATGTACTCAAAATTTATTTAATAAAATAAGAAAAAACTGAATTATTTATGTAGTTCAAATTGATCAGCGATTTTATCATCACTGCTATGATAATAAGTAAAATGTAAATAAGTTTGATTGATGTATAATGTCGAATAACCATATTGTTGATCATGATATTTACTCCATTCGACATGATTATATTTGCCAGTATCTATATTTTGACCTGCCATACCAATTAAAACATGTGTCACACCATTAGCGACACATTTATTCTTATATACTGGACACGTTCGTTCATACGAGTGAAGATGTCCAAATAGATTAAGATCAACATGATATTGATAAAATAATGGTTCGATATGTAGTTGAAGATTTGTTGTGATTTCGACTTCACCACTGCTAAGCTCTTCGGATGTGTACATTTCTCGATGTGAACCAGTAATAAGCCATGGAGTTTGTGAACGATTCACTGAACGAAGATCTTTTTCGATCCAATTATACTGTGGAGAGTTCGGACGAAAGTCATGTTCGACTGAATAGAGTAAAACATGAGCTGGACCAACATCAAAACTATACCAAAATAAACTATTTCCATTCGATGGTGAATGAAAACGATGAACCATTGGAACAGCACATTCACCACCCGAATCTTTACCATAATCACCCCATCCTGGACGAAATCCACCTTGACCTGGTGCATGACTTGGATCTTTGTCACCTCCGGTTTCATGATCGTATTCATGATTACCAATACTAGTCATATAGGGAACACGAGCAGCGATTGGTTCTACTTGTGTCATGAAGGCATCCCACAAGGCACCAACACCTCGAGCATAACTGATGTCACCAATGTGTAATACACTGGTAACATTCGTTGAATTAACTAGATTTTGAAGTCTTTCGAGTGTAGATTTTGCTCCAGGTTCAACTGGTGCCAAACCCATATCACCATAGGCAATTATATAAACTGGTTCTTGTTTGTCAGCTGGTCGATTAGTAAATGAATAAACTTGAGACCATCCATGTTCATCAGTTCCAACACGATAATAATAAGTTGTCGATGGTCGAAGATCTGCTAATAGCATTGTATGCATAAATCCTGGATCAATGAAATTCTGTGGACCAACGATGGTTGCTTTTGCTTCGCACATATCCGATGCTTTGTATGTTGTTGTTGTTCCAGTTTGAACCATAGTTAATGATGTTGGTGATAATCCATATTGACATTTGGGTACATATTGTGATGAATTTGTTAAATAAGAAACATAGATTTGATCGACTCGGTCACCATATGCAATGTGAACATGTGTTGCTTCATTAGCATTGGCTGGTTGAACGATAGGTGATTTAGCAATAAGTGTGTAATTGCCAAGACATTTACGATCACGAGAATAGTATCGAAAATCCAATGAACGACGAAGATTCGTCATAGACCATGTTGTACGACTTTGTTTAGGTTGAACAAATTCAAAATCGAAATAATCACAAGCATTTTCATCTTTTGCTTCACTATAAAAAACACCAACAAAATCATCTTTGCATGCTTCTGATAGAGGTGTCCAAGTGACTTCAATTGGTTCACGGCTAGCATAAAGAGTTTTTGATACGTTCATCAATTGTACAGCTTGAAATCGTCGTCGAAACAATCGAGATACAATGCCTGAACCTCGATTGCATGCATATGGACTTGGAAGATTTCCGAAATCGTGACGTTTACCAAAAGGACCATTTTCATTTAAATGTTGATCTGCATCAACAAAAATAAACGACAATGAGAGTATGGCAAGAATCCACCTCATTCTATCAAAACAACAACTTCTTATGTGTTTCACTTCATTTTAAGGTTTTAAATACACGAGTATGAAGATAAGAAATGAATAGATATCATTTGTACTTGTAACATTCGTTTTGTAGAACATTCTTTTCTAAAGATAAGAAGAAACGTATAGATTTCTTTCAAACAAATATTTATTTAAATACAAGGAAAAAAACATCGAAATTTCAAGTCGGACACTACTGGATTAGAGATACAGAGTGAGAACAATATTATCAATATCACCATTAGAAATACTACCGAATACACGTGTTATAGTCACTGTTACTGTAATAAAACGAGTACCAGCAGGCAACCATCCTTGAGTTTGACGAAAGAGTAATAATGTAATATTTACTCTATCGATAGCAAGTACTGGTCCAATTGTGACTCCACTACCGATCGGTTGATTTAATTGATCGAAAAAACTCAATGAAGCTCTTGCATTATCATCCTGATCTATGTAGCCTCCAATCCATGCTGAGAAATTAAACTGGACACCTTGAATATCAATGAAATAAGGATCTACATAGTTAGTTAGATTAATTGTTTGCCACATCGATGTTAAGGCTGAACTTTGACCAGTAAAATAACACTTTCCTCGATCGCTAAAAACAAATAAAATGATAATATATAAAAGTCATCGTTATTTTTCTTACTCTAGTTGCTCAGGTGTCACCTTCTGACTAGAGGCTGTACTATTGTAGTACATCTGCGAGATCGTTCCATTATAATTCCATCCAGTTGGACTGATAGTTCCTGTGCTAGTTTGACAAGGACCAGTTTCCGCATTTCCATTCATTATCAAATTCACATTCAAGACTAAAAAAACAGCAAGACTTGGTAAATCAGTCAAATTCTTTAAACTTCAATGAATTACTTGCTCGTCTAACAGGATTTGTTGATGATGTCGAATTAGATATAGACAATAGTCTAACAAGAAGTGCAGCAATTCCGATAGTCAAAAGTATACAACCAAATAGACACACGTATGCACACAATGGACAGCAACAACAACAACAACGATAACCGCTAGAATTTAAATAAAAATGTTTAATCAATGTCGAACAATATATGTACCAGCATCTCTTGAATCTTTTCTTTCGTTCAATTATATCATAAATATCACTTCGAGATTTTCTTCGAGTCAATCGTTGAGAAAACTATTTCAATAGAATAGAACAATAGTTATAAAGAATGAAAAGACAAAAGCTTACAGAAATAGGTGTATGAGTAGTTATTATACTGCTCTCGAATTGTTTTGTATTTAATTGAAATGAATCAGTAAACGATGAACAATCTGTTATAATTGATGACGTCTATTTGAATTAAACAAAAAAGAAACTCTGCGGACAAAGTTGATTATTTCAAGAACGAACTTTCGTATGATCGACAATCTTTTGATGTTTTCTTTTTTTCGATAAATGCTGCTTTGTCTGCAAAGAAAATTACAAAATAATTCTTTTTTTTACTCGATACATCAGACTCACATGAGTTCGACGAGAAGTACAACGACTTAGTCTGGTTATCGATGGTTTTACGGATCTAGTCCGCAACATCATATATCATGAATAAGAAAAAGAATAATTGAAACATATACGCAGCGTGTTTTTATATGAATTTTTTGACTTATGAAAACAGTAAGTCAATAATAATGTTAGCATATAAGACTTCATTTTCATTTGAAAATATAATTAAAAAAAAGTTACTTATGATTGTTTTGAATATTCATATACTTTTAGAGAACGCTTTTTCCATTAGATAATTAAGCTTTTTAATCCTTTTCAAATGAAATACGAGAAAATCACGTTTGTCAATAAGCAAAACGTTAATCGATAATTTAGTCATTCTATCAACAATCATATGACAGATGCTGAGATTCACATCGCTTGTTATACGCTGGCCTATAAAATAAGGCTTTATTGATGATAAAAACGAATAAATTGATAAATAACAATCGCTATTGTGAATGACATCTGATGAAAGCAAATTATTTTCGATTAATGTAAGTTAGTTTTATGCCGGATGAAAACGAATAAAGGATTATTATTTTAAAACGTAGGAAAATCTTCTGCAGTCAAAAAATACAAATATGAGAGAACGACGAAGATTGAACTATGAAATTGACAATATCAAAGAGAATAAAGAATACTTTACGTTAATATGGTTAGATGAAGAAATTAATGAGTATTCAGATAGATTGTTAAATGAATTAGAGCAGTTTCATGATTGTGTTCTCGTATATACAAACCCTCAACTTTGCATCGAATACATTCAGTCTGTGAAGAATGAGAAAATATTTTTAATTATAGCATCCGAAAATTTAATCCATGAAGTAGTGCCAACAATTTCTTCCATGTCAACAGTCGATTCACTTTATCTATTTCAACAGAATAGGGACATAACCTTTACTTATACTCCGTATCCATCTTTTATTCATATTGTTAACAGTCAAAATTTACTAAATGAATCAATAAACACACGTATTCATCAAATATCAAAGCAGGACATTACATTTACTTTATTTGACACTCATGAAAAGGCAACACGCTTTGATCTTGCACTAAGACCGGCGTCATACTTATGGTTTCAGATGTTATTTGGTATTTTGAAACAATTACCGCAAACAATAGAGTTGAACTAGCTAATGTTGAACATTTTCGAACTCATTATTCACCAAATGAAGCTATAAATTGGTATACAAAGAATACATTTCTCTATCGATTGCTTAATAAAGCTTTAAGAACAGAAGATGTCTATTTATTATATTGTTTTCGATTCTATATTATTGATCTTTGCAGACATTTAGAACATGAAAATATATTGCGCAGTAACACTTTAACGTTGTATCGTGGTCAAACAATGATTCGATCTGAATTTGAAAAGCTAAAAATTGATAGTATAATATCACCAAATGGTTTTTTCTCAACATCAAAAAATATAAATGTTGCATTATGAGATCGTGGTAGCTGATATATGTAATTTTAGTCTTTTTCCAGATGAAGAAGAAGTTCTTATAAATATCGGAACGGCTTTCAAAGTGGATGCAATTACGTTCAATTCCTCACAAGATATATGGCACATTAAACTTGTGGTAACAAACGACTGTTTCATGCTTGTTCAAGCGCATATTGACAATGTCAAACGAATTTTAAAAGAATCAAATCCAACACGCCTATTTGGTTACGCTCTCATCGATATGGGACAATATGAAAAAGCTCACATGTATTATAAGCAGCACTTGGATAATTTATCAGAAGATGACGAAGAGTATCCTTCATTATGTATTGGTCTGGGTTATCTTCATTATTTACAAAATGATTATGAGCAAGCAATACAATATGATAAACAAGCGTATAATTTACGGAAAATGAATCTACAATCATCTCATATAGATATTGCCCAATCGGCAATTGCTCTTGGAAGCGATTACAAAGAGAAGGGTAATTATGATTTGGCTATGGAACTTTTTAAAGAAGGCTTAGAAATTAGAGAAAAGAATTATGTAGGAATTGATCATCCCGATATTGGTATGGCAATGATTTGCATCGGAGATACGTATACTCATTTAAATGATTATCAAAACGCGTATGAATACTTATTAAAAGGGTTGAAAATGTATGAAAGAGTTCTTCCAGCTGAACATCCAAGGTTGGCTCGTGCATTGATTAAAATGGGTATTCTGTTCGAAAAACAAAAAATATATGACTGTGCATTAGATTATTATGAACGTGGTTATAAAATGGCAGAAAGAGTTTTACCAATCGAACATCCACGATTATTACACTATCTAGAGCATATTCTTACAATATTTAAGAAAGTGAATAACCGTGATAGTGCTCTACATATTTGCAATGAAAAACTTACTATTCTTCGAAAAACATTAGGTGAAGATCATCAAATCATTGCTCAAATTCATATGTTCGTTAGTGATTACTGTACTGACGACAAAGAACAACAACTTCATGGATACCAACAAGCTTTGGCAATTCTAGAAAAACGGAAATCAATCAATGTAAAATTGATAAATGATTGCCAAGAGAAAATTGTTGCTATTATAAATTCACGCGACTGAATGTATTATATTAATGTGAGCGCATATAAAAATTTCAATTAAAAATTTTGAATATCTACCTATCAATTCAGACTTTCCGATCTCTAAACCGATGTTTTTTTGACTCCGATGCAAACAGACGGACACACAAACTATTTTTTTCATATGACCCTCCTTACAGTCGAGGGAACAATTAGTGGTAATAGAGAAGAAGAAACACGCACGGCAATTCGATGAATCAAATAACGAACAAAAGTTTACCAGTACGTTTATGTTTCATTAATATGTGTCAATGTGAATATTTTTTCTGAAATACGATTTCGATTATCAAGGTATTCGAACTCACTTTTGTATACATCTTGTTTGACTTTATGTTATTGCTTTCAAATGAAATAGTCTTTAGGTTAGAGGGGAAAAATCACAACATATTCTATCATGCCATAAAAATAAAAAAAGTGAATCATATAAAGATTATATCGACAAAAGAATAAGAGAGATTCTGTTGTCCGAATAAATCCGTTAGAAATGAATCAATCCGCTGGAGGAGTTATTTCACCAGTTAACTATATACAAATACATGTGATCAAATATATTCTACGAGATTGAAGAACTGTCTCTTCTGGAAGATTTCGCAATTATAACATTTTGATACGCACTATAAAAATTAAAATAAAATTTCTTTTACTTTCACATATGTTTATTTTTGTTGTATTTCATAAACCTCATCTTAAATACATCTTTTCTGCTTTTGACAAGCTTTTAAATAGTATTATCAACCGAATGCATTGGTTTGCCATATTATAGTATTTAAAGAATCTGTCCAAATAAGATTTCCATTATCTAATATTTTCAAACAAAATGGCGAGTTCGTTCCATTGATCGGTATACCAGCTGTCCATAAGACACTAGTTGTAGGTATACTTCTATAAACAACTAGATTTCTGTCATCTTGCCCTTGGAACCAAGCGTCTGATGGTGTCAATGATTGTGATGCTGTCCAAATTGTAGTTGATGTAACATTGGCATTAGCATATGCAACATAAACACCAAACAGATTATCTTTCATACCAGCTGCGTAAAGTTGAGAAGGAGAATAGATAAATTCATTGTTATAAAAACGAAAGTTGGGATTTGGAGTTGTACAAGCAGTAGATGGAGGAGCTGAAATGAGAAGAAAAATTACAATATTTCAGCTAGCAACCCATTAAAATATTTTCCCGACATACCTGTAGTTGTTGTCTTGGTCGTTGTCGTCGTTCTGGTTGTAGTGGTTGATGTAGTAGTAGTACTGGTAGTCAATGTTGTTACTGTTGATGTTGTTGTAGTCGATGATTTTTGAACGGTTGTCAACATCAATAAAAGTATCACAAATAAAATGAGTAAACCTGCAATGATACCGAAAAGAAAGCCCCGAAGAAGTAATGGCATTGACGAGCAACAACAAAAAGATTTCAGCTTCAAACTTTGTCTTAATAGTCATGATATAAATAGACGATTTTAACAGAATTCATAAAACTTACGACATTTCACAGTAGTTCTTTGATTGTTGTTGACATTGAATATGTTGAAAAGAAGATCGTTTTGCGATCGATATTTCCTATTCACGTGTTTGTGGATGCACACAATTTGGCGTTGATTTTTTGTTTCAATTATTATTTTATGTTTGATTCAATAATATATACTGTACGTGTTCTAGCGACTGAAAAGCATTTGTAAGGAATCATATTTGAATTTTTTTATTCGGAAAAAAATTATACGAAGCAATTTTTTTTGTTTGCATTGAGAAGTGAATAGATTCTTTGAATAAGCAATGTCATAGTCTTCTTCAATCATGCTTCACGATTAGGGAGGGACGAAGGTGTTTCTACTCCCTCCCCCACAGCTCGCTTCTGTCGTTGTACATACTATACCCATATGAAGACATAAAAATAAAAACTCGCAGATTTCAAGATAAAGTTTGATGAAATTTTAATACATTCTCTGCAAGTTGACAGTGTATTGTTTTATCAAGTATGATCAAATAAAACGAGTTTTGCTTGCTTCTCACTTGTATTTGTTATTTTTTGATTTGAAATAAAAACAAGGTCATTAATCGATGCAGAATTCAATTTCCTTCTCAGAACAGCTAAAATAATGAATATTATGCAAAAAGTGCATTAAAATTTTTACATTTTAATGTTTTTTGAAAATATCGAAGCGTCTGATAACTTTATATACATATTACAATATAATATAGTAAATTTATTTATATATCGGCGTGGACAACCGTTACGGAATTTCATTTTTTTATGCTTCCTACGAGAGTATTTCTGGTACAAGATTTGAAGTGATCTCACTAAGGAACTCTGACTTTTTTGCTCTGAAAAGATTCTGTTTATTTTTGTCTATATGTAGCTTGTTCTGATTTGGTCCTGTTGATCTTTTCCAGAAAAACGCAAAAACTCAAAAATTCAAAATTTGACTTTTCTCGAAATTCATCAGTTTTTCGCAATTCTATGCTGGATAGCAGAAGAAAGTTCATCAATCTTTCAAATCGGTAGTTTTAGCAGAAAAGGCCGATAAATCCTTTAACCATTGATCATGTCAGTATATTGCCAGGATCTTTTTTACTGTGTAGTTAAGGTTTCTATAGTGAATATTAAATTTTTGCTCTATTAAGTGGTTTCTTTCTTATTGAAAAATAAGAAATCCAAATTTTATTTATTTTATTATATTTCTGACAAAAAATTGTATGGATGAAAAATCTCAATGTGCAAAAGTATCTTTTGTTCTAAAACGAAGTTTAGTTCAACGTTCAAATCAAGTAATCATATAAAGTAAAATATTTGAAATAGTTTCATTCTTTTTCCATTAGATAAAACCAACACGTAATCAAAACATTGATCAAAATAATAGAAAACAACGGACGTACAAACCATCATTGCCAGACGATGATTTACATTCATCATCGAGAAGTCGGTTTATAGATATACCTTCAATTCTGCAAACAGAAGGTATAGAAATTGGAAGTATCATATATCAATCCTTCATTCATTATAGATATTCCAATGAAAAAGATCGACAAGATAATCAGACAAAACAACGATTAAAATCTTCGTTAATTTTCATCGAAATCTGGCTTACTATCATTAGTTTAACTGTTCTACTAATAGCTTTATATTTACTTTTCAATATAAATCAAACAACGACAACGACTATAACGATGACGACGACAACATCAACAACAACAACAACGACAAGTTTGAATAATTTGATTTCATTAATTCGTACATATTTCATGATTTCTTTAGGTCAAATTCAATTGAACCAAACAAATTCATCCGTGACAACTAAAGAAGCTTATTATTGTTCAGGTGTATCTCAATATACACTTTGGACAGCATATTACAGCCATGCCATCACTATGCATATTGATACTAGTAATTGTAGTTTTAATTCAACTCCATTTTATTATACTAGTGTGGATGGTATCGGTGACCATTTTGACTTGGTTGGTTATACTGCTATCTATGATGCAACAAATAATTCATTTAAAGTCTATTCTCGACCATTCCTGAGTTATAAGAATAACATTACAGCAATGCTTAGTGATTCACTAACAAGAGAATGGCGTATAAATTGGCTTGGTATATTAAACTAAAACTTTTTCTAATATTTATTTCTTTTATTTAACGCTATTGATCCATGGAATATACTTATATGAAGCAGAAGTAGTGAACTGTGGATAATCAATAGTGATATGATGTATCTTCGAGAATGCCATATAGCATCCATGTTGACCGATGGAAAAGTGTTAGTTGTTGGTTATACTGATGTTAAACCAACAGACAAATTATAATTTGTTTCTTGTAAATGAATCATTTTATTTACAACAAAGGCTTTTATGTTTCTCTCATCGAATGAAATGCTAGGTTTTGAGTGACAACTAGTAAAATTATCTTCCATATTGTTTATTTCGAATACCTTTTACAATAGAGTAGCAAAAGAACTGTACAAAGATTTGATGATTTTTTTCACATACAACAATATTATTTCACAAGCACATTGTGTTCCTTTGCCATTAACATAGTTAAGGTTTCTATAGTGTATACTCAATTTTTGCTCCATTACGTGGTTTCTTTCTTATTGAAAAATAAGAAATCCAAATTTATTTTGTTTTATTATATTTTTCACAAAAAGCGGAATGGATGAAAGATTTCAACGTGCAAGAGTATCTTTTGTTCTAAAACGAAATTTAGTTCCATGTTCAAATCAAGTAGTCATATAAAGAAAAATATTTAAAATACTTTCATATTTTGTCTCTTTTTTCATTAGTTAAGGGCAATACTTGGTGAAAAGATTAATCAAAATAATAGAAAACAAAGAACGTACAAACCATCATTGCCAGACGATGATTTACATTCATCATCAAAATATAAATTTTTAGATACATTGTCAATTCCAGACACAGAAGATTTAAAAACTAGAAGTGTCATTAACTCGACTCCACTTTCTTCGCAAGTTCCATTTCGATTTCAGTAAGTATAAATATCTTTATATGCTGATATTTATCAATCCTTCATTCATTATAGATATTCCAATGAAAAAGATCGACAAGATAATCAAACAAAACAACGATTAAAATCTTCGTTAATTTTCATCGAAATCTGGCTTACTATCATTAGTTTAACTGTTCTACTAATAGCTTTATATCTACTTTTCAATATAAATCAAACATCGATAACGACTATAACGATGATGACGACGACAGCATCAACAACAACAACAACTACAAGTTTGAATAATTTGATTTCACTAATTCTTATATATTTCATGATTTCTTTAGGTCAAATTCAATTGAACCAAACAAATTCATCTTTGACAACGAAAAAATCATATTATTGTTCAGGTGTGTCTTCATATACACTGTGGACACAATACAGTAGTACTGCAATCACAATGAATATTGACACTAGTAATTGTAGTTTTAATTCAACTCCATTATATTTTACCAGTGTGGATGGGATTGGTGACCACTATGACTTGATAGGTTATACTGCTATCTATACGGCAAAGAACGACTCATTTAAAGTCTATGCTCGATCATTCATGACTTATAACAGTAGTAGTGCAGCAATGCTTACTGCTTCGCAAATAAAACAATGGTGTGTAAATTGGTTTGGTATATTAGACTAACACTTTTTCTAACATTTATTTCTATATTCAATTATAATAGAAGATTATTGTTATAAATCTATTAATTTTTATACAACAACACTTCTTGATGTATTATATATCCTTCACCATCAAGTTTCAAGTCGTAATATAAACATTATGAATGAGTAGACTTTTTTTTGTATACCTGTAACATTTACGAAGTAACTCTAAAATATAACCAATGTTTTACATAAGCAGTCGTCGAAGCAAAGGTGTTTGTTTTTCTGAACGGAATGAAAAACAAATGATTTTATTTTGAAAGAACCGATAAAATATTTTTTAATACTCAATATAAGAAGATTTCTTGATTAGTTTTTTTTTTGCTTCTTTCAATGAGAATGTTCGAATTTCAATTTATATCATCCCTATTCGTTATAAAAAAAATATTTCACAAATATTGAAAAATTAAATTATACGAGTATATACCAATGTAAATTCTTCTTATTTTCAGATAAAGAATTAAACAAAAATATTTTATCATTACTATTGTTATAGAAATCGAAATAATTATAGAGTTATTCTCATTTGATCATTGAAAGTAATAGTAATAAGTAATTTCACATGAATACTACATCATTTGCAAATTCGATTTAATTTAATAGGAAAAAAAACTTAAATTCTTTTCTCTTATTTTTCTGAGGTAATTGACCAATAATTTGTGATCTTCTATCTAATGAACAAGAACGAATGTCTGTAGAGAAATCAGAAAATATGTTATTAATGTTTGAAAAACTTGTCCAAATATTGGAAGAAACTGATTTTCTTGAATCATATTGGAATCTACTGGATTATCAAATACAAAAAATCAATTTTGCATCAATGATATTAAGAAGCATATTAGATATGGGTACTTATGCAATTCTACGAGTCAAATACAACGTGCAACAATTTATTGTAGGCATTCATAACTGTTTCTTTTCTTTAATTTTTGTTTGTTCTAAAAAATAAATTATTGGTTAAAAGAAGTTCATGATAACAAACACTATTGTCTTCAATATGATTTACCTAATACACGATGACAAAAATATAATCTGATTTATTAACCAATCTTCTCATTAGAATTACTCCCATAAATACATTTTCCATCTTCTTTGGTATACAAAAAAAACTTTTTCTAAGTATAGTTATTTCTTTGTTCATCGAACATATGGAGCTTAATATTCTACAAAATAGATGTTCAAATTGTCCGCCATCGACATCCATGAAAAAAACCTATGGTTCATGCTGTGAAGAATTTTGTTACTGTTGTACTTTCTGCATAAAAATTGTAGCTTCTAATTAAATAAATCATTTATATAATATAGGCACTTTCGATTGTTGCACGTAAATGCAAAATAAAAAACACTACATATAGTTATCATCGTTTGTTTTAAATGGTTTCAAATAGATATCAGTCAAACGAAGCAACTGCAAAATACACTCAAAAAAGGATTTTCCCATGTTCTGTTCGCATGTCAATGTCTATAAAGTAATTAAAAGAATAAATAAAAACGTATCTATTTATTTTCTGATGTTGCCTCCTACATCGAAGCAAGAAAAAATAAAAGATAAACCAATAATGAATTCAGTGTCGAATAAGCTCGTAGACACAGTCCTATATTTGTTGATCTATGATTGGTTGATGTTTGATCGATTAAAATGTTTGTAGAGATCCAATTAGGCGTAGTTGTCAGCGTTTCAGTAGAAATTCCAGTCGTTCTTGTAACTTTTGTTGTTGTTGTAATTAAAGTAGTAGTAGTTGTTTCATTAGAAGAAAGAATCGGCTATTCTATTAAATCGTAGACATTATAATATTTTTCGATTAAATTTTCAACTTTCTCAAGTGTTTCAAAACCATTACATTTACTTTTCTCACAGTTATACAAAGTCTCTGTAAAAAATGTCTTTTCTTTTAACGTAATGATTCCAAAAATTAATTGTATTTCTAGTAATTGAAATTGTGATGATAAATATCCACAATTAAATAAAGATGTTTCAATACCCTTTGCATGAATTGAACAAATATCATCAAAACATTCAGACAACATTTCAGATTGATCGTCGATATAACATTTCAATGATTTTGATTGATCTGAATCTAATTCATCATATTCGTCTGCATTGAAAAGTAGCTTTTCTAATGGCGCCTGTAATTTAACTGGCGATATCTTTGAATCAAACAACCAATTTAATTGTCCGTTTAAAATTGACGTATTAAAATAATATTCTGTACAAAAATCGATGGTACAACTTAATCTGAAAGTAGATTCAACGATCTCTTCACCTTTAATTAGTGTAGTGATCAATTGAATTTTATTCATTTCACTTTCCTCTGTTTTATCGACAGTACCAAAATTGAAGGATACACTGTTCATTTGTAATTTATATTGGATTTCGATATTTAAACAACATATTGGCGATGATTTTATGATTTTCTTTTCCATTATCGAATATTTTTCTATCAATTCAGATTGATTCAATGAAGAATCGAAGAATAAGGTAAGTTGATTTCTATCATTACGAATACAATTCGGAAATGCAACAAAATTATGGTAAAAGATTAAGATGAGTATAAGATTCTGTAAAACAATATTTCTCCGATAAACGACACTGAATATCATCATTTTTCAGATAGTCTTCCACTTGAATTGTAATAAATAGGAAGTGTCATGTATATGTGAATATGGTCGACAGGTAATAATAACTCGACACACTTTATCTATTCGTCAACAACACTTGAAGTTATATTTTCAATCTTTACAAAAAAAAATCTCATGTTTCATATTAAATCTATCTTTTATTAAATTTATTGTTTGAAAATAGTCTCACAAATTTTGACATCTATATTTTCATTCATCTGTTTATCTCAGATGAAACTAGGAGTTGTTGATCTCTTCTTACATTTAATAAGAGAACGTCAACACGATTGGCACTATAAAACATGAGACATCTACCAAAAACAAAATAAGAGAAGTATTTAGTGATGATAAGAACAAAAAAAAGAGACAAACTAATGTACTCTGAAAAAAGAAAGTAGGAGTTTGACAGTAACTATATAATGGTTTTGATTGAAAATACAAAACTTTTTAAAGTTCTGACAGATAATTCTGAACCAAAAACGGTTTCGTACAGTTATTCTAAACTATGGAAGGTTCTGTAGAATAGCACTGAATCTTCGAAGATTTGTCACTTGACAAACCAAAATCTCAAACGGTTCTTACTGTTATTTATTTTTTTTGCATATAAGATAATTATAATGCGTTTCTTTCAGGAACGTGTTCTATACTCTTGATTCTTTTATTAAGTCTGTTTACGTGAGTATCTCGAAGTAACATGGGTGAAAAAACTCGTTCGCGTTTTTTGACCCATAATTCTTGAAGAGTACTTAGACAAAAAAATGGTGTTAAAGAAGGCCACAAATAACCAATATAATATAAATATAACATTTGAATATCACTACCAAATCTTGGTAAGAATATTTGAATTATTCCAAGGATAATTGTTGGAATATAATAAAACATACAAAGAAAAGAAATACTAAGGAGTTGAATTACCATAAAACGATATCGACGCCATTGAAATCGTCGTTGTACACGTCGTTTCTGTGCAATCATACGAACAATTAACGATATACTAAAAACTGTAATTAAAGATGTGGGAATAACACCGAATGCAAACCAATTAAAGAATACTAGTTGATCATTATATGCATAACAACAGAAACCACAAAAAAGAATCGACTGATAGAAAATATTTGTACATGGATAAAAGAAAACAAGAAAAACATAATAATTCCAAGGAATGATTATACACATAGATAATGGAATGTAATGGAAAAAAATTTTTGTTCGAAATGTATTAATTAGATGACTGTGGAAAACTAATAAATGACGTTCAAATGAAGCCCAAGTTGTTGTCCATATACCAATAGCATAATTAGACCATCCAAAAAAGTTCCACATTAAACAAAAAGTCGATGATAATGCATAACCTCTTCTCAAATAATCTAATAACATTGGTAAATCCGTTATGTTATGAGAAAAGCTCACAGCAACAAGTGTAATTATAGTATGATTATGCAATGCTCGACGAAGTGTTCGTTTCAGAATTAAATTAAATAAAACAAATAGGGAACAACAAATCGATCCTAATTCAGCAATAAATAATAGTATGAATTTAATTGTACGTGAAAATGTTGTTTCCAATGAATAAATAGTGGACGTATTAGCATCTATTCTTGAGAAATTATTATACGATGTCATGATTCTCGTCTTAGATGCAGAACTATTTCAATTATGACTATGATATATGACTTTTGTGACAAAAAAAAAGAATGGAAAAAAACTACAGATAGCTTATATTCTCTTTTATTACTTTCATTTTTTTTCCTTCTTCTTGCATATGCTTGCTATTTAAAACCTATATCTATAATAGAGTGGCAAGGGATATATTTTCTAATTAAAAATAAGGTACAAAGAATTAAAAAAAAGCCCTAAAGACAAATTACAAACTTAAAACATTGTGGATGTTAAATTTGAGAATGTGAACAAAGATGAAGATACACATATTTTAATATGTACTGGTTTACATTTTTCTTTTTGTTTTTACATAAATTGACAGAGTTTGAACTGCTGATCACGACAAACTAGTTTTTAGTCTTTGTGAATGCTTTTCTTTTCAGTCGAAAAATATTTAGGACATATCAATAATGGCATCGATCCTGTCATATCCTTATGAAATTTTTTCTCTATATATTCTGATAGCTCACGTCGTGCGCTCTATAATTTTATGATATTTCATAAATCTTCAAACAATATTATACAAACAAAAGTTTTGATGTTCTTAAGTTTTTCACAACTTTTTGCCTTGATAATATACTAGAAGTAATCATTTACACAGAGAATAGCAAATGAAGCACATGCGCTTTACATATATAAATGTAGATAAATATAAAAGAAGTTAAAAAGAAAGAGAACAGAGGAGAAGATTAAAAGAAAAAAAAAGGAAGACAACAGAAATATGTTATAGAAGATAATATAGCGTATTGTTTCCAACATAAATCATAATACGATCCCAAACTATGTACTTATTTTCAAATGGATAAAGAATATTTTCGTTTTTATATTAAATTCCCAATAGTGTCCAACTTGAAAGTTGAAATTTTCAACTTGTTAACTTTTTATTTTAGGTCAGAAACCCTTCGCCTTCACCGTCTTGAGGATGAGGGTGAAACGAATTGGTCTTTACATGCTCAACAAGTGTATATAGGAATCCAAGGGTTTGCAATAACCTAAGGCTGTGAAAAAGCCTTTGGACAAAACGCATTTCAGTGAAGTGCATTATATTGTTTTTTTCCCTTTTTTCATAGGTAATGTCAATATTGGTATGATAACTTTCGTAAGACCAATGATCTTTCCATTTTTTGTTCCTATCTAAACGTATGGATAACAAAGATGAAACAAAAGAAAACAAAAATGATGGTTAATTTCGACAAGTTTACCGTTATATATATCGTTGCATTATTGGAGTTTGCTTAAGGTTTTTTCAAATAAGATGGTAGGTATATAAAATTGTGCGGATTGCATGAAACATTAAATAGTTTGTATATCGATGCGGATTTCTTTCATATCCCTAGTCGAACTTCTTTTGGCATACGCATGAGAAACTTGAGTTTCTTGAGCAAGAAAGTCCGGCGCTATGGACACATCTTGAGTCAAGACTTGGGGAGGTATAAAAATTCAAGCGCTTGACTTTCTTGTATGACCTCGTGAGTTTCTGATTCATGCGCTTGAGCAAATTTCTTGTAAATATTATAAACTTGTAGATTTTATGTAATTTTCGAAAAAAACACTGTACATGTCATAAGATGATTATTATTCATAGAGACACTTTAAAATAAAGAACTGGGAAATTTATAAGTGGTGTTTATATGAACAAACATTCCAGCTGCAACAGTGATTTCAAGTGACACAAGTTCTCGAGTTCCTTTGGTTATTAATGATGATGACTTAAGTGAGGAATCCGAACGTGGTGAAGATGCTAATCGTAGAGATAATATTGCAATACAAAAGAAAACCAACACACAGAAACGAAAAAGAGCAGTATATATACACCTATATCAGTCTTTCAAAACTTTTAACTTCAAATATTTTGCTTTAAATTTTCTGTAATAAAACTCTGAGTAAAGTACGTTTAAAACCTCTTTATTTAGCTCAATCTAATAAATTTTGATTTTCATGCGTAATTGGTATTATTAGAGAAAAAATTCTAAACAACTCATGTAAGTGGTCATGCACTTGATATGCAAGCGTACAAGTGCTTGTCAATGGAAAGAAATTCAAGCGCTATGGACACATCTTGAGGTCTGTGCAGGTCAAGAAATTCAAAAAAAAAGTTCGTCTAGGGTAAACTTTTTGTTTCATGACAAAAGTAGTTTCTTAATTTATCTAAGTAATGTTTATATAAAATTAGTTACTTCATTGACGTCATAACGTTTTTTTTTAGTTATATGAAGAAGAAAAAAAAATACTTAGTGCTATAACGAAAAAATGTTTCATTAGTGAAATAACTTTGACTCTTTTAATTACATGAAAAAAATACAGAAAAATGTTTTAAATGTTATTTAAATCGATCAAAAGAACTATAATGGGAAATTTTATTCATCAAATTAAACAACAAGTCAATGAATTGAATTTATTTGAATTGGAAATAATTCGTTTAGAAAATTTTGATCTAAAAAAAGCAAAATTATCAACAAAAATTTA
>Ga0209915_1002581_pt1 | contig 18317 bp, 14 predicted proteins | sample ThiBiot_750_plan_FD_183952 | JGI IMG/M metagenome (GOLD analysis project Ga0209915, IMG submission 183952) | Wastewater bioreactor microbial communities from Cape Town, South Africa - Thiocy_cont_750_plan (SPAdes) | ecosystem: Engineered > Bioreactor > Thiocyanate-remediating > Anaerobic-Aerobic... | reverse complement strand
CGGTAACGCTTGACGAAACGCCTAGCGAAAATAATGACATATAGATTCAGAAGAAGTGCAACAAAAAACAAATTGGGTGCAATTAATCGTTATTTCTTATAAATACGTGTTGATGTTTGACGTACCCGTTAATCCATACTGTCTTTAGACAAAGGCTGCTGACTTCACTTTACCGCGAAACTACACCATTGAAAACCGTTGAAATTTAGATTCGAATTTCTTCAGTTTTACAACTGCTTTCTCGAGGCGCTTCTCTTAAGTAACTTTACTACACTATTATCGCAACTATATGAATTATTTTATTTTGTACGAACAATTACTAATGTCTCTAAAACTGCTGAGAACCAAATTCTACGTTTTAGGGGAAAATCTTGAGGATTAATTCAGCTAAAGCTACAATAGTGATCACTGTTTATCATAAGGACAAGATAGACAATATGCGTTTATGTTAAAAGAATCATTCAAATCCAAAGGAGATTGGTGCCTATCTAAAACTATTGTTTGACATGGAGAACCGACAAAGATGGGTTGATATGGTGATGACTTCGATTTTAAGTAAAATCCATAATTATTTCGAGCTATTTGGCGACTGTGGCTAGATACCTGAATTCATTTAGGGTTGCATAGACTGATATCAAGCTCTTTGGAGTCCACTACTCACATATTTACTAGAGTTCTAATTTATTTGTAACGCTCAAGAGAAACACCGTTATAGGATGAAAATTTACTGATACTTGAGAAATCTCGGATATTTGACCTTATGAAAAAAGTTACGAGAGTGCGTCTTTAAAACTACCTACTTTGAGCCAAAGTTGTTGAATTTGGCATCGTACGACATCAATACCAATGAGTGATCGGTTGTTTTGATCGAATCTTTGGAAGTTGTTCGGAGGCTGACCAGCTACCCTATTTAATTCATTAATCCATTGGTCGACCATTTCTTTCTCTAACTTCGGCAGTTTTGCAATATAATCAACATTTTCATCATACGACTGATCTGTCATGCAGTAACCGTTAAAGATCATGTTAACAAAGTAAGTTTCGCCGAAGTCCTCGCGTGACTGCCTCATCTTCTCGTTCACAGCCGTGCCGTTTCTCATTTGCATTAGCGAATCAAATTTAGTTTGAATGGTAATCATGTCATTTTTGTAGTCAAGACGTGGTGGAAGATTCGTTGCTCTGCTTTCTGAACGCGTACACAGCTCGTGTATGCGTAAAGCACCGTTGGCATTTTGTCGGATTTGACTAGCTTCTTTGAGCAACACAATCGAATAGCGAGGGTCGCGCACGTACAATTCAACAATATTTTCGACAGTACTCTGTATGGTTTGATCTGGATTACCAGTTACAAGTCCCGGAACATCGATGATTTCGAAATCTGTATATTCGGCACTTTCGATCTGGACTGAATAAGCTGTAGTTCTGAAACCAGTAGGCTCCGTAGTTTTAATTTCCTCCATGAGATCTTTGAGATGGTCGGCCAACTGTGAAGGATCGTTGAGATTAGGCGGATGGATAATGCGTTTTATACCAGAACGAAGATCAGCCTTATGAATGAGCCTATAGGCGACAGGACATCGAGTGCCAATGTCGGCGGCAGTAAATGAGCAGGGAAAGCGAAGAAAATTTTGTACAAGCATGGACTTTCCGGCGGACGTATCACCGACAACCACCAATTGGGGTACCTTCAACTCATCTTCAATATTGTAAGTGGTAGCGACCCGACGCAATTCTACATAAGCCTGAAATGCAGACGAATCGATCATAATTCCACTCGATTCCATTTCAAATACTACTGGAACAGTAAGCCAAGAATTCAGTAATAAATTTTCATTAATTCTAAAATATACCCTTTTTGTGTTTTTCTTTTCACTTGAAAAACTCCCCTTCTACGCCATTGAAAAGAGTGGAGTCTAAAGTATTAATTAATAAAAGACGTATAGGATTGAAAGAGGTTTTTCGTTGAGAATTTTGGACTGACATTTTCATCAATTTTTTACGCATAATAAAAACAAATTATACTAAAATATAGCTCGAAACACTAGAAATTCCCATGAAAACTACACTGTTATATCTAAAACTTTATTTGGGAAGATACCGTAAAGATATCAGCAGTAGACCGATGGATCAATCGAAGGCGAAACTGTTCCCGTTTCTGTAGAAATGGATCACCCCAAGAAAATTATATATATCCAACAGAAATGGATAATTTATAAACATATATAAACGAAACATCAAAATCAAAAAACAATTCTCTCGATCACTCTCTCCATATAAATGTCGTATCGTTATATGTATTAACCTTCACAAAATCTTTTTCTGAAAATATAAACTGCAATGAGGGCAAGGGTCTCGAAGCTTACAGATTTTCGTCTCCAAGTACTAAATTCGACCAGCGCAAGGTTTTCGAAGTATTCCATTCTACAAAAACCTAACTTCAACACAATATATAGATATATGAAGAATTCAAAGACTATTTCTGTGCGAACATTTCTCACTTATCTTTACTTAAAAAAACATTTCTATTATTCATCATCCATTTCTGCTGGCGATCAAAGAAATGGATGAATTGTTTCTGCTTAAATCTCGACAACTTCTGCTAGACAAAATCGAGTTCTGCTCAAATATTCCCGATATGGGGAAAAAAATTTCGCTTTCCTTTTCTATGATTTCCATTTTTGCTGGCGATTAAAGAAATGGATGAATTGTTTTTGCTTAAATCTCGACAACTGTTGCTAGACAAAATCGAGTTCTGCTCAAATATTCCCGATATGGGGAAAAAAATTTCGCTTTCCCTTTCTATGATTTCCATTTCTCAAGGGGGAAACAGCAGACTTCAAGACTTCAAGACTTCAAAGACTTCTAAAGACTTCCCCCTATGTGATTTCGCTTTTTCCGAAATACTTCAATAGACTTCCAATGACTTGATAGACTTCGAAGAGTTTGAAAGACTTCTAAAGCCTTCAAATGGCTTCCAATGACTAAAATAGATTTCAAGAGACTTGAAGGACTTCAAGTGACTTCAAGAGATTTTGAGGGACTTCACGGGACTTCAAGTGACCGCAAGAGACTTCTTGAGACTTCATGGGACTTCGGGCGGTTGCAAAAAAACTTCGAGGGACTTCGATAGACTTCATTAAAATATGATTGACTTCAGAACCATAATGGGACTTCGAAAGATTTCATTGATTCAGATGGACTTCATACGACTTCAGACGCGAAGTCTCTGCTGTTTCCCCCTTGTTTCTAAAACATGGTCGTAAATTCTTCAGCAAAATAATAAACACCCATTGCAGGGTATAAATGCCATAACCTGTTAACCTGCAACAATTTTCATATGTTATATATTACTGACATCTCTTATAAAATTGTTCACAAAGAAAAGACACATAATGATGTTATGCAAGAATTTGCGGGAAATACAGAAGAAAATTCTGATGATGATGATTTAGATGAAATTAATCGTTATATAAATACTAAATTACCATTTTCCAAAGATGATACATTACTGGGATGGTGAAATAAACATTCATTAGTCTTTCCACAATTTTCTTTGTTGGTCCAATCTTTATTAGGTGTACCTGCAAGTTCAGCCGCTTCAGAAAGAATTTTTAATGCGTCAGGTCAAATATTAAACAAAAGAAGACAATCATTAACTGCAGATGTAGTTGATGATATTTTGATGATACGAAATTTTCGAGATATGTAATATTGTTTTATATTTTTTGTTTGAAATAAATTGAATGAAATTACACAATAAATTCATATGTCCATTTAAATTTTTCGTAAATATCAAAGAGAGTAGGACATGGCAGGGACAGGACAGGTTACAGGTTACGAAAAGTGCTTAACCTGCAGTCCTCTAACTCAAAGTTATCTGTGCAAAACTTATGCAACATGTAGCATTCATAGGTTAAATTAACTAAACTACATATAGGCCGATGTCTTTATTGGCAACGGCAGCGGTTGAAATTTTTTATTTATTCAAGGCGACAGCGACTTGGCTTACGCCTCTATCTGTAGTTAGACAAAAGTGTTTGAACTCGTTGCATCCAGGCTTGATCCACCCCTTCATGTCTTGTATCAATACCACTTCCATCGGTATTGCAAAAAGTATAGTAGCCATAATTCGCTGAATTTCTCAATTTGGAATTCATAAAATCAATATTTTGCTGAGCATAATCGAGCCATGCTGTATTACCATCAGCCAAATAGAGTTTTATCATAGCTTGAGAGGCCCAACCACACCAAGCTGGATTGATTCGTCCATCAGTAGTATTGAACATATAAACACGGTAGGTACTGTTCCAGAGGATCGTATTCAATCTGATACCTAATGTTTGTGCTCTTGCAGTATAGCTCTGATCTCCGATAATCTGAGCATAGAGTAAGAATGCTTCAATCATGATTGCATTGTCGTAGGTAAACTTTTCCATATGCTTGATACCTGTGCCTGAACCATCAATTTTCCAAATGAACAAACCCGTTGTCACATCAAACATTTTATTAATTAACCAATCTCTTACCGAAAAGGCCCAATCACGATAAGAGGTCTCGCCTGTTATTTGATAGAGTCGTAAAAATAATTGCAATGCTAAACCATTTGTTTGCGTTGGTTTACTTTCTCGGACTGTACTCCACCAGAATCCACCGCCATATGTAGAGTCCCATTGACCACTGTACATAAGCCAATTTACACAGGCTTTTGCTGAATTTAAATAGTTCGTTTTTGTAGCACCGGTACTTACATTGTAGGCATCCAAATAAACAACGCCTGTTAACGAGTTGTCATCGGCATATTTATCACCTCCACTACCAGTTCCATCTACATTTGCAGTTGAATAGTAACCACCAATACTACTCGACCGATCCCACATGTTATTCATCCAATCATAGCTTTTGTTCATATAGGAAACATATCGTGCATCACCAGTTTGAATCATAGCAGCATCAGCATAAATTTGACTTGCATTGTACCATTCATAAGCAATATTCGTTTTATTGGTTGTATTAACTCGATAGCTATTGTAAGGCGTGAGCAGATTTTCAACAATAAAATTATGTGTTTCCTGTGCTTTCAGCCAGTATTCTGAACTCGGTGTAGGAAATGAATGTTGATTCGACAGTGATAGAATTAGTGACAGTTTCATTATTCAACTCTAGTGAATTGCACACGTTTTCTTTCTATTACGACGTTTTATCGACTGACTCTAGGCAAGCATTATTATCATACTTTTGTTTCTTATCAATATATTAACGTGGTAAGAGCTGCACATCGATAACAACAAAATGAAAATAAACTACATATTCAATATCAATTACTTTTATCGTGTTTAAAAAATAAAAATCTAAAATCGAGACGATAGATTGCGAGTGTTGACAACTTCTTTGAGTTGAAATGATTGCTGTAGCTAAATTTGCAATTCATTTATATGCATAGATGGGAGAAGCGAGAGATCAGATGCGACATTTATTTGACTTTAAAACTTATTTTATGCGATTAGGAAATGGATCCATTTTGTCTGCGTAGGAAAAATGACAGGAGCAAGGTAGGTACTCACTACTAATGACAAATATTATGATATGATTCATCAAGAAATTTCATTTGTTTTTAGAAATTCGAGAAAAAAATGGAATTATCTCTTTTATTTCGCTCCAACTGTACGATATATAAGAGAGAGAAGACCAAACTCGAGTAATTATCCTGTTTGGTATGAAAAAGGACCATCCATCCAATAATGTAAACAAAACAGTAAAAGAACAAATAGTATATAATAAACAGATCAATAGGTGCGTTTATCAAAAGGATGAATGTATTAAGTCTTTAACATCAAACTGACGTTATCTATTCAGAAGTCTTCCAGTTTATTATTATTTCAGAGTTATTAATAAATCCGCCAAAAAAAAGCAAAAAGTATTTATAGAGAAACGAAGATTCCCTTAAATGATAGATTATATTGTGATAGTATGATTTGTTTCTTGTTTAAGTACATCCGATAGACTCTAATTGATGTTGACTGGTCGGTTGTCATTGTTTATTTGACTAATGGTTTTCACTATCATCACCTATCGGCAAGATAATATCATTTAAATGTTGAATATTTTCTGCTACAGAAGTGTCTTTAGATATTTGATACAAATTTGAAAGAACAGTTTGTGCTTGAAGGATAAAATTTTGTAATTCAGATAATGATAACTGGTTAGCATTTATATTGTTCTTCAACTGGAATTGAAAAATATTGGTAATGGCTTCCGCACTTCCATAAGGTAACATGCTGAAATCTTGTTGACCACTAGTAAAATGATATATTCCACCGAGCAGCCTTCGAAGTAAGTATATTCTATTTGTGCTCTGTATGTTGTAATCAGACAGAATTGTACCATCAATCAGCTGTTTACATCCGAGCAGTAGACAGTAGTTATCGAAAGAAATACCTAACTGATCTTCTATCAAGTCTTTTAGCGTACGTACACTCATCTGAGCATTTGCTACTAAAGGAATTAGCTGATGATCATCATAAGTTTTAAGCAAATAAATGTATTGTTTACCGAGATCCTATCAAAATAAGCGAAGCCATATCAAACTAGTAGAAAAAAAAGCTTAAAACTTGCTTTTTCGTATAAAAGTTTGGCTATGATGACACAATTATCTTGATACAATTCGCGTGACAAGGTGGTATCATTAAAATTCAGTTTTGTGGATTGATCCCATATTGTTTGGTCTGGTTTTTCAGTTACATTTCCTCTACAAAACATCAACTCTGCACGATCAAATTGGTGTTGCTTTTTAATTTGTGCTGCGATCTTATTCATATTATCTGTGACAAAAGTTTGAATGGTTACCTTTTGTGACAGAAAACGATCATAAATTTCAATCCAAACATTTACTTCTACAAATGTAACGAATTGACAACCATTTTCATAGCAAGAAACATTTGGCTTCAATTTTAAATCTTTTAATGGTAAGATAACATCTCCATTCATCGTACCGAGTTTAATCCATCGCTGTAAAATTCCAGGCACATAATCTTTCTTGAATTGTTTAAATATTTTACTGATCAATTCATGATCCATATATTTATTGACTATTCGATTTCTATATGGATCAATAAATACTAATGTACGAGATTTTAACTCATTTTGTAGTGCTTTTTGATTTTCTAAACGAGCGTTTAGAACATTTTCAAATCCGGTCACTTGACTTTGAATCTCTTGAACTCTTGAGAATAAATCTTCATAAACAAATGAAGTTTCTGGCTCTGGAATGACATCACCAGTTGCCATGTTGCCTATTGATCTGCAAAAAAAACAGACTCCTCTAGTAACGCTTACTTATTTCAATTCTTATCTCGATGAACCATCTGTCATTTAGCTTTGAAAAATGCCTTCTAACTTCAGGAGTACCTTTGAATCAGCTTTTATTTGTTTCAAAACTCGTGAAAATTCCAACGGCGTCAAGCAAATAAATGTGTCACTGAAAGCAAACGATGATAAAAGGAAGATAAAAGCGCATCGTTATTATCCAACATTTGATAACTAACTCGTGCCTTGTTGGAAACGAAATTTGTCTCTTTCAAGAATGACGAGAAAGTTTCAATCAAGACAGGTCACTCTTTCGTAATAAGAAAATTCCAACAAAAAAAAGGTAAACATTACGCACTCCAAATATCTAGGAAACTCGTCTCATCACTTTTTAAATTCATTCCAATAATCTGATGATTCTGGAATCTAAACAAAAGAGTTCTCAAACTAATTACTACACAACTTTCACCGTTCTACTTTGAAATAAGTAAATAACAGCGTCGTCTGCTAGTAGTTATGATAAAATTTCCAAAACAACATGGATTTCTTTATTCAGAAATATTGTATTTTATTTTCATTTAAGAGTCTTGAATGAATTCGGTAAAAAGCGATAAATATTTATATACAAATAAAAATTTTATAACGTGACAAGTAACGCTCGTCTATGATCTCGCATACATGTCAAACTTGAAACTTGAATTCAAGTTTCAAATAAGACACTACTGTGGGAATGGAAATGATTTTTTAAATGTGCCAAGTATTTCATCAGAATGTGGTGAAATTGAACGTTGTCATTTTATTTGGACAAAATATGATGGAGGAACATGTTATTTAAAAAAAGGAAATATAAGAAAAGAAGATGCTGTTTCTATAAATGATTATAATATGGTCAGTGGTGTTAAACCTGTCATTTGAAAACATTTACACATCTTTTTGTAAAAATAAGAAAACAATTGATTTTCATATTTTGTTGTCGAGATTTTCTCAAGAAAAAAAAACTTAAACAAATCCTAATAATTAAATTTTTTTATCGTATTGAAATTGACGAAAATCATCGAATACGAAATCGTTGAACTCGATGATTTCCATTGTCTACAATATAAACAAATGTTTCAGTTGGATCGAGAGCAACATGAATGGGATTGTTTAAAAGTGAATTTGAATTGCCATTTGTGAGATTGGTATTGTCGATTAGAATCGATCCTTGATTATCACCAATAGTCCATTTCATGATTCGAGTATTGAATGCATCAGCTATATAAAGTCTTTGACCATCAGGACTTACCCAAATACCTCGAGGTGAATTTAATTGATTCAATTCTCCTCCTGCTGTTCCATTTCCAGCTACGGTCATACCCGTTCCATTACCACCAATGATAAATTTTTGAATACGATTACTGTTACGATCAGTAACATATAATGCATTTCGATCTTCGTCTAAATAAATAAATGACGGAGATACTAATAAATCACTCGTAATTTGACCATTTCCCATCTGTCCAGCAAATATTGTTCCATTGGTGGCATTCAAAGACCATTTCATAACGATACAACACTCAGCCATACCTAAATAGACATCGCCAAATCGATCGACTGCAACTCCAACAGGATGATATATACCATTCAAAGAACACGAATTAGCCGATATTCCTGAAACTGGTATACTTCCCATATCTACGCTTCCTCTTTGCATAAATATTGCTCCATTATTAGCAATTCTATCAGCCATATAGATCGTATTCGAAGAATCACCACTAATACTAAATACATTCTGCAAACCACTCGATCGAAATAGATATCCGGTCCGAGAAAATCGTGGATAAGCTTGAACTTTTGCAGGAGAACTACTAGTGACATACAATGTTCCATCACAAGGTGAAATGTAAATAGCCCAAGGACTAGTTAATCCTATTGAATTACCACCAGCACTTCCATTACAAAATCCAGCTACTGTTTCACCAATACCAATATCTGCTTCTACAATATTCAACAAAGATTATATTTTTTATAATCTTCGAATAGAAATAACTTACGATGAATACATCGATAATTCATATCACAACTTGGTTCACAACTCAAATTAAGATCCGATCGACAAACTTCATTTGAAGAACAAATTTGATTGTAAAGTAATTGAGATAAACATATTGATCCATTCCAATAGGTTTTCGGTGGGCATTGACATCGACTTGTATTCGAATTACAAATTGTATATCGATTTTGAATACATCGATCACATGATTCATTATAGATTTTCGAATAAATACTTTCGAAAAATCGAACAGATCCAACAGATGATCGATTTTTTGAAAATGATAAAACAATCGATCCACTTGTCATCAAATCAACATCCCAAACACGACATTCTTTTGTTTCTTCATTATAATCAAATGTTCGACAATCTTGACGTTGATTACATACAATTGAACAATATAACAGTTTTTTACTTGAAAATATCGATACCGGTGGATAAAAACTATCGGCTGGAACGAATTCATAACCGAAAGAACTTATATCGAATACAGATTCATATCCATTATTCAAACCAACAATTAACAATATTAGTAATATTTGTATTTGTTCAAACTTCATTTTTATTATTCAAATATACAAATGAATTATTTACGAGTTTCTTTTCTTTATGCAACATTGAAAATTAATTTTTAAAAAATAATTAGTTTTTTTTTCTCATTTGTAAAAAAAATCGAGCAAACATCTTGTTCTTTTAACAGATTATTCATCAAATATAACCTTGAATATGATTTCATAGATTTGTTATTCGATCGAAGATTTTTTTGTATAAAAAGGTGAAAAGTAAAATAGATTCAAAGAAATTTGATAACTTAATCAGTTTATTGAGAAGAATCGATTCTCATGATGATCTCATGCATCGAATTCAAGTTGCTATAGGTGATTCTGGTCTCATCTCAACAACACAATTAAATAAATTAATAACATTTTTTTCTATCTGATTTAGATAAAGTTGAATTAGCCAAAATGGCGTATGGATATGTCAATGAAACACAATCTTATGCTCAAATTATCAACAAAACATTCGTATCCGATCAAACAAAAATTCATTTAAATCAATACATTCAACGACATTGACTTTAGAGCTTTTCTTTTTCTTTCTTCTTCATGTATTTCATTTTTTTAATTAACGTTGAACAAGGAAATGATGACATTTCTGTACGAGTGTAATCACTAGTTTAAATGATTCCATTATTACATTTCGATGGCAAACTTGTTCTTCGTAATGTTGACTTCCGATTCAATCTCGATTTCCTAAAAAAAGTAAAATGAATAAAAACCGATAATGATTCTTTTATTTTAATTTGAATTTGTATTCGATGGATTTAATGGAAAGTAAAATGTACTCATTTAAATAAATCAACAAACTGGTCATCGTAAGCATTTTCAAGTTGTTTTTCTTATCTTTGTAACATATGATGAGATAGAAAAAGTATCGAAATATAAATAGATAATTCTATGTTGAACAATTGACTCAATTTCTTTTCGGTGGAAATGAAAATTATTTTGATATAAACAAACGTCGTCAAATCAGTTGAGTAGAAATGCAATTCCATTGGAATATCTCGATGCACAACAATATTATTCAATTCTCATTCGAAAAAGTCTTTTAACAATTGAAGAAGTAAATCGTTTGAATATCAACGAAACAAAATATCAAAATTGATTTCTATTAACTTTTACTCATGGTCGTTTTGTGTTCTATGTTCATACATGTATGTGTTTACATGCACTTCGAACAATGTCAAATGAAGAACAATACAATCGATTTGTTCCATTAGTAGAATCTTATAAAATCATATTAAGTTATGCTCAGACAGAATTAAGTCACGGAACAGATCTCAAAAGTCTACAAACAGAAGCTGTTTTTGAGAGATGCCATTTTTTCAAATTATGTTCTTCAACGCACAATACTCGACATGCATTTGCTAATTTTTCTCCTCTCCCTTCCGCTGCTTCACCATCCGAAGAGAAAATCTCGCCCATTCGCACAAAATATCTAATCACGGCAGGATCAGTTAGACGAGCTAGAATAAATGAAATAGTAATACAATAACGTAGATATGTATTATTTCTATATATATATATACTACAAAAACACAACAAAGTCAATAGATGTCAAAACTAATGGAAAGTGATTAAACGGATTTTTATTGAGTAGCTAAAAGTATTAGTATAAAACGCTTAAACGGTTAAAATTAAAAACTGTGATAAAGTATGTTTAAAATTGCAGTGTACTTCAAGAAGATAATATTAATTTCATTGTATATTTAATTAATAAATTTTAGAATTAACATAGAATAAGAATAAAAAGAAGAGGACATGAGTAATTCGTCCTTGATAATAGGAGTGACTACTTGACGTCGTTTTTGTCCATTTTTCACCACTGACTGTATATGGACCAAACGTTTGAGTAGGTTTAACATTTGATTTATATGGATTATCTCCCAGGTTATAATATGAATATGTATAGTTTCCCTGAAATGTCGTACCATCATTGTTAAAGTTAACATAGATGTCAGCGACCGATGGTTTACTCGTAGTTTGACTTGTCTGCTGCATGTAGCAAAAAGTACGCATAAACATTTTGGTTGATGTAGTGCATTGCCAGAGGCCAGTTTGTGCCGTAAACGGTTGACTTGCGGTTGTAGCATCAGGGCTGAAGCCATTTTCTGTATTATCAACAGCAGAAAGTATACCGTTGGGATGAAATGTGATCAACTCATAGCCAACTGTAGGATTGTATGTAATTTTCATTTGATAGATTGAATTTGCATAGTCATTGCATGAAAGACCAAACGACCAAGAGATATTCACGGCAATAAAAATAAAATTAGTTAATAAAAATTTCATCATGTATCCTTTCATGTTAACGTTGTTAGTATATAGACAAGCGCTTATATACTGCTTAAACGTCTACGTTTGCTCAGTGATGTGTACGATAATAAAATACATTTCATATTTACCAATAATATTTACTTTGCTATCGTTCTACCATGAATGTGTTCTATCGTCAAGGTTGCGCTTTTGTTTCGAAATTATTTAGATGATTTTAACCAAACGATGATTTTAACCAAACGATGATTGTAACCAAACGATGATTTTCGATAGATAAAGGTGTAATAAATATTACCTTATTTTTACATACAGTGCTCGCATGAATAATTTAGTATTACTCTACATTTGCTTGAAATACGCATATTGTTTTAGGGCTTTTTCTTCATACGCCTTAAATAGAATATGACCTTAACAATCATTGCTAAATTACATTTGAGCTTGAAGGTGAGGCTTATATAAAGAACTACCACGATCAGAATTTCACTAGCTCGTCAGATGATTTATATTTAGCTGCATATAAGCTACAAGTAACGCTCATCGCAACGACTCGCTTAGCCCTCGACTGAATGGCTGATATTGCATGACATCTGATGCATGTTTTATAGAAAAAAATAACTAAAATGCGTAACAAAATATAAGGATCTCGTCTCCTTCTATTTTTTTCGCAGTAATGTAAATGATATAGGTGATAAACGATTTTCAGCTTTTAAGAATCGAATTATATTCATAAGAATCTTTGAATATGTAAAAGAAGGTGTTACGAAAATTAGAATTGTGCATGACTTTTCATTTTATCTGATAATGACAAGCAAATACAGGTTTATGTTTATATGTTGATCGTTATGATATAGAAAGCCAGTTGATACATCTCAGATATGTAACAAAGACTGAAACAGCACAGATCAACTCTGTTAAGTGTGGATCTATTTTTTCATACTAAGCTGAAATAAAGATAAATATGATTAATTATTATATGGTTCTAGAAAAAAATCGTTCAATTATATATGAAACAACATTATTTAAATTTTTTTGATCATATATGTGTCAGATTCTGCTATCTATATGCTTTGAAAAAGATAGCCAGCTTTCGATGTTTTTGTATTTCTGTCTCTTTTTTTTCCTTCTTTATGCATGTTCAGTTGTTGTAACATATTTCGCTGAATAATGACGATATTCTGAATGATTCGATTAAGCGTGTACACAACTTTTGTTTTTATTTATTAGTTTTTTTTTAGGGTGAGGGTCAAACTTCGAATCTTTTACGCAACCAAATGTGACAGAACACAAAACTTTAGTCGTTTTATTAATACTAAAACTAAAAATATCGACGTTTATCTGAGAAACACATTTAAACGCTCTGAATCGAAGTCTTTTGAGCATTGACTTGTGTTTTTCAAAAGTCTTGTCTGTCTGGATTGTGCGTGCCTATAAAACATAAAATAAAATCACTTCACCCTCTCACCTTGTTTTTTTTCAATGCCTGTTCGCTGGGTTTTTTCCCAGTGTCTGTTCACTGAGTTTTTTCCCAGTGTCTGTTCACTGAGTTTTTTCCCAGTGCCAAAATTGTATAAATACAACTACAAAGAAATCAGAACTATTGTTCATATCATTACTGATAAGTAAGTTAAAACATTATGCGAGTTCTTTTTCTTTCAAAGATATATGTATAACTAAGACGGATGCACTGACAAGAAAAGCGTCGGTAAATCGAAGAATATATTGTATTGAGGTAGCTTTACTTATCTTTACTCCCAGGTCATATTTAACTTACAGCGGAAGTGACAAGAGATCTACTGAACAAATAAAAGACACTAAACTGTTTTCATCATATATTATTTCGATAGGTATCTTTCCAACACTACTCTCAATATGCATTTTAAACAGAAAATTTTTCTTGAAACAGTGATTCAATAAAACATACGTTAGTAACTCTTGCAACCTTTATTTAAGATTCTAATATTCAATCGTGAAACTTAGATAATTCAAATCTTTGTTTCTCCAACACGATTCGAAAATGATTACAGAAGAGGAAGAAACATTGAATCAATCACCTAACAGAGCAAATGATGCAAATAACTACTTTCAATTGCCTGAACTTGAAGATATCCCCAATATTGATGGTCTTGCACTGGAATCTACCACCTTCAACTCTCAAATTCAAGACGAATTTACTGTTTCTGAACTAGAACAAAAATTAGTTAATGAATTGACGAAATTAAAGATTGATGATATGGAGAAATTATCAGAAAAAATTCAACAGACTAAAGAACGTATCAAAAGCTATCAAGAAGATGACAAAGAAGAGGCTGATAAGGAAATGCAGATTTTAACGCAGTCGAAACACTTGATGCTCTTCCATGATACGATTACGAAGTTGAAATCTACTGAATCAGTTGAAGACAGTAGTAGTGTCATGGAAATTTATCGACTCGAGCAAAAACTCATCAATGAACTGGCGAAGTTAAAAGTTGATGATGTGAATAATTTATCAGAAAGAATTCAATCTACTGAAACATTAATGAACGACTGTTGCAAAGATGACAAAGAAGAAGAGATTGAGAACATAACGGAAATTTTGATGAAGATGAAACATATGACGCTCCTGGAGAATACGATTACGAAATTGAAAACTACTGAATCAGTTGAAGAGAGCAATAATGTGATCGAAACTTGTTGGTACGAACAAGAGTTGATCAGTCAACTCGCAAAGTTAAACATTCCTAAGGTAAAATTGTTATCAGAAAAAATCGAAATTGTTATTGCATTTGGATACACTAGTGAAACATTACCGTGAACTCGACTGTTGAGCACTCCCCCCATGAGTTCCTAAAAGAGTCAAGCGGGATCGTTTAGATCTCTACTTTTGTTCCGAATCCGATTCTTGTCTCATCGGAATCAGAATTGTTAATCGTCTTTTATCTATTTTGAAGGCAACAGTTTCGAAACGGTCTCTCACAATTAGTGACCATGAAGTTGAATCAAATGATCATTTTATCTCAAGTGAAGGCAACAAACGTTGTTGGTCAAGTAGTGCTTCTTACCAATCAGCTAAACGATCTCGAACAGAATCAGAAAGAGAGCCTGCTTCAAAATTTTTTGCTCGCTTATCTGCAGTGAATCCTATCGATTGCAAAGAGCTGTGTGACAAAGTTAAAAAAAAATGCCGAGAATTATGTGAATGGAATCACTACAGATTTGCCGGACCTCATTTTGTATACATGCATCTTGGAAATTATAAGAGGATTTTCGAATCACCCTATTTGATCACTTGGAAATCGGTCGGTAAACGATATATGATGTTAATAGAAGAAATAAATAAAGTATATATGCTCGATGAAGGTAATAATGTATTCAGCGTTGATCATATTCAATTCCCATTCGATGCGGAGTATACAAGTCATCTCAAAGATACATTAGTCATTGGCGAATTTGTATTTGATAATTTCAACGGTTTATTCAAGCCTAGCTTTTGGATCAATGATATTGTCTTTTATAATGGTAACAATGTAAGCAAACAACCATTTAAGGACCGTTTGAAACTCATTTCTGAATCGATTGTCAAAATACGCGATAGCGCCATTGCAAAGAATTACATTGAAAAGACAACGCAACCATTTTTGGTAAAAAACAAATACTTTTTTGGTTTGTCTGCATTAACCAAACTGCTTAGCCCAAGCTTTCTTGCAACTATACCGCATAAAGTTGATGGATTATTTTTTCAGCCAGAAAACGATCCGTATATGCCTGGTGAATGTCCAAATCTACTAAAATGGAAGGAAAATCTGACGATTGAATTTCGTTTAAAAATTAGTGATGATTCTTCAGACAAAAATAGATTTCCAAAGAAGAATGCTCAACTGTTTCTTAGCAAGGAACGCGAGGACATTCCGTTCACGAAGATGAATTACACGCCGGATTTGGAGAAGTATAATAATAAGATTATTTCATGCTCGTACAAAGGTAACCAATGGCATTTTCATCGATTACGTGATGATAGACCGTTTCCTAATGCTCGGAAAACAGCTGATAGTGTTCTGAATGCAATGAAAAGACCGGTCACAAGAGAAGTTCTTTGTGATTTGATAAAAAATCAATTAAAATAATGTGTTCATGGCGACGATTCGTCGTCGATTATTTAGATAGGTTGACCGTCAATTGGTAGAAAGAAAAATATAGAAAAGACGACGGTGAAAAATGTCGAAAGAAGAACAATAAAATGAGAAAGTTAGAGAAGATTGATTAATCATTTGATGAGAGAGTATTTCTTTTTGAAATATATGACAAGATTGAACGTTGAAAGAAGAAAAAACGTCATTTTTTTCGCTTGGCAACGACAAATGATAAGCCGTCGAGGTTTTTCAATGGAGTGATGAGACCATGTTTATATCTCATATTCAGATTATCTACACGACGTTGGATTGCTATTGTTCGAGCTTGTTTCGGTCTTGTGCCTAGTTCTGCATAGAACTGAATACGCATATGTTCGAAGTGGTTTTCTTCTTCCCGAAGAACTCTGATGAATAGGCTTACTATCAGCAATTAACAACGTACTCTCTCTCTCTTCTCGCCAATTTCAATATTCCTTTTGTCTAACAATTATCTTTTCTATCTTTCTCCATTCGATATTTTTTCTCTCTATATTTTTTTCTTCTATCTGTTTCCACTAATTTTTCCTCTTTCTACATTTTTCTTTCTACCAATTGACGGCATCCCTTTAGATACAGTGTCGAGAGGAAGAGTTTTTGAACAAAAAATGAATTAATTTACTATTTTCAACTCTTGTTTGTCAACTGTTGATATTTTATCGAATTTTAATTTAAAATATTTAATAAATAAGATGTGTGCTGACTTCAGAGTGTCACAGTAAAACGTTCGGTGCAAAATATGGAGTCTGAACCAGTGATGGGAACGGTTTGGATTTTTGAGAATTTTATCCAAACCGAACCGACTCCCATCATTGGGTCGAACGCTCTACCACCGAGCTATGTCCCCATGGTAAATATCAATCGTTCCGAATCTCGCGAACCTTATTTCTTCAATAAACTATTGATAACATAATTAGCGCGAATAGTATTTTGTTCTAAAGCAATGAAAATACATGTATGTCTTACGAGGAAACTACCCGAAGTGATTAAGCGCTTTTAAGCCCATATTTATCGTACATGTAGAGGACTTATAGACTAGAATAAATCCCAACGGATTTGGACCACGACCTTTCTATCGTGAGAGGAAAACTGAAAAAATAGTACATAACAGTGTTGTTACGGGTTCTCATTCATAGTACAAGTTATAAAGCTGAAAGTTTGTAGTTATGTAGTACTAAGTATGTATAATAATCTGCCAAAGTTTCAAAGAGTTTGCTTTTGTTGCACGCGAGAACGATGAGTTATAAAAGTACTTGAAAACTTCTGGGACACCCTTTATTATATTAATACGAAATAAATATGACGAAAATTAGAGTTTAAATAAATACAATGAGTATGATGACATCTGTTAGTTTTCTCATGATACTTTTATCATTGAGGAAGAAATCAGAGAAACAAATTTTTATTGATGGTAAAAATTGACTAATCTAAACGACTTACAAAGCATAATGTTAATTCAATGGATTAATGCTACGTATCCCTAATGCCAAATAGAACATCATGAAAGGACACTGTTGAGGCGAAGCAAGAGTGTATGACTCAGGAAATGATTCATGGTTGAAGATAATGATACTTCCTCGTTCAACCAAAAAAAAAGTAAGTATAAAAAAATGAATTTCATTTATTTCTCACACCATGTACATGCTCTGGACTTGGATGAATCTCAAATCGTTTTATCTTGTAGCAAGAAAATATTTTTAATTTCGTTCTACAGACATAAGGACTGGTGTTCGAACCAGAGCTCCGAATGGGCTACCCATCTAATAAAAAATTTTCTCTTTTCCACCAACCATAGCTACCCATATCTAAGAAATCAAAAAAAAATCGGTGATTTAGCGCGATTAATCGCATGATTAGCGTTTCACTAAATCGCACTAAATCACCAATTATATCTGATATTGTAGGTGATAATTGTAATTAATCGCGATTAATCCGTGATTATTGTTAATATATTCCATTGATTTTATCGCTAGCCCTTTTGATATATTCGTGATTTATCAC
>Ga0209915_1002570_pt1 | contig 18413 bp, 16 predicted proteins | sample ThiBiot_750_plan_FD_183952 | JGI IMG/M metagenome (GOLD analysis project Ga0209915, IMG submission 183952) | Wastewater bioreactor microbial communities from Cape Town, South Africa - Thiocy_cont_750_plan (SPAdes) | ecosystem: Engineered > Bioreactor > Thiocyanate-remediating > Anaerobic-Aerobic... | reverse complement strand
GGTTGATGCGACGGAGCGGGACACCGTTGACCTTGTACGGGCCTGCGACACGAAGAGAGGTCAGTACTAAGAACAAGTCTCGATTCGAGCGCGAGCGAGAGAGAGAGAGAGAGAGAGAGAGAGAGAGAGAGCACGGTGCACGCTACTACCACTACTACTATCGCACATTGACTGGCACTGCCGCCACCACCACCACGAAAGTGCCTCTCTCACCAGCTGCAGGGAGATCAAGGTTTTGCGCGCATAGAGAAAGAGAGTTTTGTGGTCTTGCTTGCTGGTAGGACACCGCAAGGCGCGCGCGTGTGGGTGGGTGGCAAGAGATGCCAGAGATATCTCCAAACACGTGCTTGATAGTGGAGGAGCGAGCAGACAGAGCTTGTGATGCGCGCAGAGCAGGCGCCTCGCGCATCGCGACAAGAACAAGCGCGCACGAACAACGACGAGCCAAGTCACGCGTGCTGAGGCGAGAGGCGGCGCGCAAGTAGCGGCGCGCACACACACATACCGGTGACCAAGAGCAGACCCGAGGGCAGCTGCTTCAAGAAGACGACACGGCGACCAGCAAAGCGACCGGCGAGGATGATGAGCACGGTGCCGGGCGTGATCGACGAGCGCAGGGTCGTGTGCGTGGCCTTGCCCTTCTTACGCGAGGGGATGGGGCGAGGCACATGCTCGGTCGGGTACCACTTGGGGGCGCGCTTGGCGACCACAGGGGCAGCGGCCGGCTTCTCGACCTTCTTCCACTTCTTGAGCCATCGGCCGTTCTTGCGAGCAGCCGCGGCTCCCGAGTACTTGCGGATACCGCGCGCGATCAGCGGGTTCCTTGTGTAACCAGTCTCCTTGCGCGTCATGATGGATGCCCGATGCGCGATGCGCGATGCGCTTGGATGTAGGGTGCAGGGGCGGGAAAGAGGAAGACGAAGGCGTCGACGGAGGGACAAAAACACGAGCGTAGAGCACCACGCGCCCACGGAGGCGCCTTAATAGCGTGCCCCGGTGCCTCATTCGTCTCCGACACCGTTCGCGCCAAGCCAACGCCACGCCAGCACTCGCTGCCGTCTGTCCTGCCTCAGCACGCAACCTCAACCTCAAGCCCAGGCCCAAATCCAAACCCCACCCCGAACCCCTACTCTTGTTTCTCTCTTGCTTTTCTTTGGATTGGTTTTAAGGAACATAAACTACAGAGCAATCATTAAACACACACGCACACGTTGCGGACTCACGCAGTGCATCAAGCGAGCCCTCTGCCGATGCACACTCACGCTCGCTCACTCTCAACGCCATCGACCACATCGACAACAGCAACACTATGCCCCAAAGAGCTACTGTTGTTGCTGCTGCAACGCAGCCACCACGCTGTCATCATTCAAGAGCGACACGTCAACGCCGGCGCTCTCCTCGTTGTTGACAAGCGCCACTACGTCGCTCGTATCTCCAGCTGTGCCATTCAGCTCTCCGACAAGTTGCAGCTCCATCGAGTCGAGCTGGGTGTTGTCGCTGCCGATTGGTGCCGCCGTGTCTCCCAAGGGAGGTTGGTAGACACCTGCGATCCATTGGTGCAACTGTCGCGGATCGAGGTTCGGCGGGGGCACGATCATCGGCACCGAGTTCTGCAACGAAGTGTATGGGTTGACGATGGTCGAGAAGCCGGGGGTCGCCGGAGCTGTTGTTTGTGGCGCCGCTGGTCAGCATCAGCAGTAGTAGTCGTGGTGGTAGTCGCAGTAATAATAGTCACAGCAGCGAGCGCGTGTCACGTACTTGGTGAGTGGGGAAAGATTCCAGCAAGCTCGCTATTATGTAGCCGTGGGGCGAAGAGAATCGGAGCTCCAGCGCTGACGCTGGCGGCTGCTTGTTGTGCCAACAACGATGATTGTGGTGGTGGTGGCACCAACGATGTCGCTTGCATCGGGAGCGGCGGCGGGAAGTGCGTATTCAAGTGGTGCGCCGTCGGTGTGGATGATGCTGCCGCGGTGGCTTGCTGATGGAACATATGATGTGGCGGGAGATGTGGCGGTGGCGGTTGTTGTGGTGCCGCATGCAGCAGCTGTGGCGGAGATGGCTGCTGTTGCTGTTGCTGCTGTTGCTGCTGTTGCGTCGCGGCGTTCGAGGGCTGGCAGTGGCTCGTACACCGTTCGGCCACCAAGACGTTGAACTCGGAGGCTTGGTGGTACATCTTAAGCATGAGTTCGTAGGCCGTGAAGAATCGCGGGTTCTGCTCCTCGAGCTTGCTCCATACTGTGGCCGTGGCCGCGTGTGTGTGTGCGCGTATGCGTGTGCGTGCATCAGTGCCAGCGTGCCATCTATCTCGTCGCTCGCCATTGCTCGAGCATACCGAGATTTGTGAAGCTCGGTTCGATGCGCGCATCTCGAAACAACGTCGCAATCGTCTCGCTTTGCGACAGGTAGCGCACGAGACACTGCTCAATCAACGACTGCACCATCTGCACGCTCTCCTTCGTGACCTTGTTCGGATCGTCAGGCTGCAAGCTCGCGGCTGCCACGGTGCTCGCCGTCGTGCCGGAGGCACTGCTGGAGGGCATCATGCTTGCACACCGACGACGGCCAACCATCAAGGCCCGGGCCACGCGACGCGATGCAACGCAACGCAACGGCAGCAGCACCACCACCGACGAGCAGCGCGCAGCAGCGAGCAACCGAGCAAATAAAGAGAGCCTCGTCGACATCGTGATCGATCTCGGAGAGTGCCGAGTAGATCGCCTCACGTCTCCAGTATACTAGTAAGTAGTAACACAGTATGCACTTCATTCATTCGTTGTGTATGTATATATTGCACGATTCATGGTCCACTGAGCGTATCGGATGCCATCAAACCAATCAAACAAACCAACCAATCAATCGATCAGTCAAGCAGGCTTGTCGTGCTCGCTTTCTCTCGCAACACTGCAGCCCGGGCGTACCTTAACGCACGCCTTTCCTGGCCGCAAACACGACCGACTGCATGTAGCGACCCCAGATCCTGAACGGCAATCGACGACGCTCGAGAAACGCGGCACGCGAACGCTTAATGTGCACGGGAGTCTGCTCGGACAGCACGTGGTTGTTGGCGGCCGACATGTTGACCAAGGTCTTGAACTCGTTCTCCGGATCGCCGTTCCTACCGATACGAATGTACGTCATGATGCGATGCCTCTGCGGTGTTGTGCTAGAAGTGTAAGGTGGGCGAGAAGGTGGGCAATTGAACAAGATACAATCGAGAGGTACAAGAGAAGGAAGGCGCGTGTGTGTTGGGTTGCGTGTTGATCGATCAGGAAGAGGAAATACAAAAAGGCGTCATAAATACGTATATGGCTTTGGGGGGACGTTAATTCCGTGGAGTGGCGCCGCGAGGTGATGCGTAAAGCACCGAACCTCGTTGAGCTCGCGTATCTCTCGTTCGATCCCGCTGCTCTCTCCTTTGTCCTCCTGCCCTCCTCACTTCCACGCTCCTCGCTCCCTCTCTCGCTCTCTCGCTCTCTCGCTCTCTCGCACGCCTTCCGCTGCCACCTAGGTACCCATCTACCTCCCAACCCTCCCTCCTCCTACTCCTCTTGCCCTCAGCGCTCCCTTGCGCTTCTCCTCACCCGCAACCACTCTTCTCTCTCCCCGATCTTGCCTCCTTTGCTCCCCCACGCTCTCGGTGAACTGATCCGTTGCTGTTGTTGCTCTGCGCGCGCGTGTCGTTCGTCGCCCAGGACCATTCGACAACATGCGCCGATCATTTGCAGGCCCCGGCACCAACAACTGGAAGCCCAAGCAGGACGCTGGCAAGACGGCTGGTGCTGCTGAGACCACCGGCTATCGCCGCACGGCGGTCGCTGCTGGCCCCGCCAGCGTCAAGGAGTACCACGCCACGACCGACATTGGCAAGCATGCTCCTGCCGGCCGCGGCACCGCGGCCTACCGCTCGACCTCGGTCGCTGCTGGTACGTTCTCTTCGCTCGTTCTCGTCGGCCACTCGTATCGTTGCACTCTTTTGAACAGCCACCAGCGCGTGTGCGAGAGTATGGCATCGTACACTCACTAACAACGCACACACTCTCTCTCGTTCGTTCGTTGCGCATTACGTTGCGGCTGCGTTTTTGTCTGTTCGCTCTTCGCCCCAGGCCCTGGAAGCAGTGTCTCGGAGTACGTCTCAACCACCGACATTGGCAAGCACGCTCCCGCCGGAACGGTCGACACTGGCTACCGCTCGACCTCGGTTGCTGCCGGTACGTCTCTGCCTCAACATGTCTGTCGCCAACAACCCTACGATGCTGCCCGGCTCTGCTAACCTCTGTCTGTTCGCTCTTCGTCCCAGGCCCTGGAAGCAGCGTCAAGGAGTACGTCGCCACCACCGACATTGGCAAGCACGCTCCCGCTGGAACGGTCGACACTGGCTATCGCTCGACCTCGGTTGCTGCTGGTACGCTTTGACTCACACTGCCGTCTCGATAATGAAGCGCACCCAACCAATAGAGCTTTGCTCACATTTATACAACCCGCAGGTCCTGGAAGCAGTGTCTCGGAGTACGTCTCCACCACCGACATTGGCAAGCACGCTCCCGCTGGAACGGTCGACACTGGCTACCGCTCGACCTCGGTTGCTGCTGGTACGTCAATTCGCTGCCCGAGTCTCCTCTGCCTCTGGCTCACTCCCTTCCAATAATAGGCCCTGGAAGCAGCGTCAAGGAGTACGTCGCCACCACCGACATTGGCAAGCACGCTCCCGCTGGAACGGTCGACACTGGATACCGCTCGACCTCGGTTGCTGCTGGTACGCTTTTGCCCTACTGCCGTCTCGAATAAGGGCTTTGCTCATTTCTATACCTACTTCCTACCCAACAACAGGCCCTGGCAGCAGCGTCTCGGAGTACGTCGCCACCACCGACATTGGCAAGCACGCTCCCGCTGGAACGGTCGACACTGGATACCGCTCGACCTCGGTTGCTGCTGGTACGTGTTGACTCATACTGCCATCTCGAATAAGGGCTTTGCTCATCTCTATCCCTACTTCCTACCCAACAACAGGCCCTGGAAGCAGCGTCTCGGAGTACGTCGCCACCACCGACATTGGCAAGCACGCTCCTGCTGGCAGCGCCGATGCCGGCTATCGCTCTACCAACATCGCCGCTGGTCCTGGAGCCAGCGGAGCCGAGTACGCGCCCACTGTCGACCCTGGATTGACGGTCGGCACTGGCACTGTGTAACCTCTCTCCGTTCACCCGTCCGCCCGCGCGCGCACCACCCAACTGGCCACCGCTGTGGTCGCACACGCCCAGGGAGCTGAGTACCTCTTTCTCTCTCGCACCTCCTCTCGCTTGCACGCCAAGGATCGCGTGCTATTGTTGAAATAGCTCTCTCTCTCTCTCTCTCCTTCTCCGTCTCTCATTGCCTCTCTGTCTCCCATATTGATTTGTAACTTGCGCATCGGTCAGGAGCTGTGCGTTCAGTCGCATTGCTCCTCTCCTCTCGAAGCGGCTCGAAGCATAACTCTCGGTAAACACAACACACGAACGCTCGCTCCCCACGATCATCACCACCATCATTCGTGTTAACCGGCTTCGCTCGGATACTAGGACATATCTACACCACCGTAGATCGCCCGTGTGCTGGGATACAAATGGTTGGGAGATATAGTTGGTTTACATCCTCGAAGCTACCAAGCAATGGGGCGTTAGAATATCAAGCGCATCGCTCGCATTCGATTCTGCGATTTGATCTGCTGACGGCGGAGCAGCTTCCAATAGCGACGGTCTGATGGGCGTAGCTCCTCGAGCGGCGCTGATTGAAGCGACTGGTGCGAGTGGTTCAGTGAGCGAGTGGGCTACTGCAACGCAAGCAACCGGCTGCTCTCGACGTACCTCGAGCGTGATCTCGGGGGGTATCTGGAACTGGTCTGCTGAATCGTAGCCAACGAGCTTCCAGAGTGCGTTCTTGTCGATGGGCGTCTTTTCCTTTGCTGTACGACAGTGAATCGGTCGAGTTAGCACCAGGTATCAGTGCATCATCAGCAGCAGCGATCATCATCATCATCATCATCATCATCATCATCATCATCATCATCATCATCATCATCATCATCATCATCATCATCATCATCATCATCATCATCATCATCATCATCATCATCATCATCATCATCATCATCATCATCATCATCGCCGCTATCGATCGGCGGTGCGTTGGCGTACTATCGTCCTTCTTCTTCTTCTTCTTTGGTGCTGCGGGTGCAGCGTAGGAAGCAGCTGCGTATTTGGTGAGGAGCTGGTGGCAGCTCGGAGTGTTGTAGAATGAGGCGCGCACAAGGAGTGGCGAACCAAGCAATCGGGGCAGCATCTTACGAAGAGCGAGCAAGGTGTTGTTGTGCGTGCGGCGAGCGAAACAGCGAACAACACATGGCTTGGCAAGCAACCTGCGCCTCCTCTCTGCTCTAAGGCCGTGCACGGCAGCGGTGTTTCTCTCATAACACTGAGACTCGCACAAGTTGTTATACGTTGTCAAGTTTACAACTGATTTTACTACGCTGTGTGGGTAAGGATGGTTGCAGGAGTAGAATGGAATGAAGCAGCAGAAGCAGCGCGAGTGCAAGCAACGCAGGCAGGCTGGCTGAGCTGGCTCTTAGACATAAGTCGGCGGGATGAACTTGGTGCCGTAGTAGGGGTCAAAGCCATCCTGCTGCAGGTACGGCAGCAAACGCACAGGCGTTGGGTCGCATCGCTTGTTGGGCGGGATCGGTCCAGCGGCGGGAGCACCCGTGACCGGTCCGCCGTTTCCGATCCACACCGGCTCGACGGCCTGGATGTAGCCAATGTTGTGGAGCGCGCAGATGACTCGGTTGAGGTTGAGCGCAATGTCGAAGATGACACCACGGAACGAGTGTTCGGTCTTGCTCTTGCCGAAGAGGCTTCCGCATCGCGCCACGCCATCGGTATTCGACGAGCACGCCGCCGTTGTGGCGGGGTTGGGGCCAGAGGCGGAGCCCAGACCCGTCGGGAGCGCTGCGCTGGTTTGGCCGACGGTACGGCCGTTGCCGGGAGCGGCGTTGACGTTGAAGGGCGGGATACGAGGACCCGAGATCGTGCCAGGGACTGCGTTGCTGGTCAACGGCGTTGGTGGCTGGTAGTTGTTGGCAGAGTGGCCGGCGGTGACTTGCGGGTCCCAGAGAGTCCATCGCCACACGGCAGGTGCCAGGAGCGACAGACGCGGCACGGCGTTGTAGTGGTAGAGACTGGTTGGCGTCTGGTCGCCCATACCGAAGGCGATACCGTCGTATCGCGGCGCAATGATGTTGTCGAACGAACCGGCGCCACCGGTGGCAGTGTAGCGGAAAACGTGGTGGTAGTTGGGCGTCGAGACCAAGTTGTAGGCACCGAAGGGGACTGGGGAAAAGCTCGTGTAGGCGCCTGGAAGCGGCGGGGTAGGTGTCACGATCGGAATCGTGGCCTGGAGGAGGAACGGGCCACCGGGAACCTGGGCCGGGAAGATGGTGCAGACGGCGTCCGGAGCCGGCAAGTAGTCGCATATGCGCGAGTACTGGTAGGAACCAGCTGGTACGTTGGGCGTGTACACACGGCTGCCGGCAGGGTTCTTTTGCGTGAGCGAAAAGACCGGCCTCGGTGTGACCGAGTTGCCGGGGTTGCCGGGAGCCTGGTTGACCTGGAAGTCGACCTCCTGGAGCTGCATCCTGCTGGCGCCCGTGACGATCACGAGACCGGTAAAGACACTATTAGCGGCACCGGGCACGTAGGAGAGCGTGCCCAGGCCGTTGGGAGTCAACTGGCCGTTGGAGATCGGGGTGGTTGCCGTGATAGGCGTGATTGCAGTTCCAGCCGTGGCGGCCATCACGATGCTGCCGCCATTGTATCGGCCTGAACCGGCCGTGATCTGAATGTTTCCTCCTTGCCCGATGGCGTTGAACGGCGCAACGAGTTGGTGGCTGCCACCAGCCGAGACGAAGATCGACGAACCGGTTTGGATGATGGCGTTACCGTTGCCAGCAGCCGATGAGGTGTCGATGCCACCAATCTCGTTGCCGACCGAGTCGGCGGCGCGCAGAGAAATGTCGCCATTCGCCGGCGAGCCAGTGCCCGACGTGAGGTAGAAGCTTCCACCGAAGCCGTCGTTCGCATTGGTATTCTTCGTGATGACTTGGCCACGAAGAGTGGTCGATGTGGCGGTGGCGAACTGGTTATCGTCACGCTTGATCGACAGCGGCTGCGTGTCACGACCCCAATAGATGCGGCGCGGGTTGGCCGGGCTCGAAGGCGACGAGGCGCCGTTGGTGAGGTAGAGATTGGCGCCATTGACGTTGGTTAGATCGAAGCGGTTGACGGCGCTGTTGCCGCAAACGAACGAGATCGAGCCACCGCGCGCTTGGCGCGACGCTTGGCCTTGGAAGTTGGTGCGCGACGCGGTGCTGAGCGGGAAGCCGGGGCCCGCAGCTCCGACTTGCTGGCCAGCGTCAGAGGTCGTGGCCTGGCGCGTGACGTAGAGCGCAAGGCCCTGCTGCACGGTCGACCAGAGCGGGTTGAGCGGGTTGGCGATCGAGTCACCGAGCTTGATGCGGCCGAGACCGCCGATGGGATTCGTGCCCGGAGCGAGTACGATGTTTCCGGGTCGCAGGTCGAACGCCGGGTTACCGGCCTGGAGCACGAGCTTGCCACCGTTCTGGCCTCCAGTCGGCACCACCGACTGGCCCTTGATCCACGTGCGAGTGGCCGAGGCGGCGTACGTCAGCGGGTTGCGACGCACGGTGAGGTCGGCGTTGGCCGAGGTTCCGAGGAGAATCTGTCCATTGTTGGCGTTGGCGAGGTTGGCGCCCACCTGCAGGTAGAGCGTCGACGGCGACGCGGTCGGCGCCGACGATCCCGACACGAACATGAGATCACCTCCACGCGTGGAGGCGTTCTGGCCGGCGAGCGTCGTCGTTCCGGCGGCGGGCGAGACGGTCGTGCGCGTGATGGTGAGCAGGTCGGCAGAGAGGCCACCGCGACCGAGCACGATCGAGCCGGCGGTCAAGCTGCCGTGAGCGCTCGTGGGATAGCCCGGCTGGAACACGAGGTCACCACCGGTCGAGATGCCATCCTGGCCCTTGACGATCATTTGACGCTCACTGCCACTCTTGCCCGGGTTGGCGGTGCTGACCGACGGAACGCGCGTCACGTAGCGGTCCTCGTTGGTGGTCGAGCCGAGAATCAGGTCCTTCTGCACGTCGGTCTCGCCCTTGGTGGTGACCGAACCGTCGACGGCGCTGATCTTGAAGAGTGTGTTCTGCACCAGCGTGTCGCCATTGGGACGAAGCAGCGCCGAGGCGATGGTCGTGCGACCGGTGTTGGCCTCGACCGTGAACAGGCCGTTTCGCACGTTGATGCCGCCGTTGGGGTTCGTGACGCCGAGGATGGTCGTGATGCCCGTGTCCTTGGCGACCGAGAACGAGTAACCCGGCAGCGGCAGCGCGTCGGCATACAGGCCGCCGTTGAAGTTCAAGCGGCCGCTCACCGTCGCCGTGCGGTCGACCACCAAGTTGTGTGGAATGAACATGTCGCCGCGCACCATCTCGGTGTCCTCGACGTACGTGCCCTGCGTCTTGCCGCCGGGAGTCGAGAGACCGAACATGTTGTCGAGCTTCACGACGTTCTTGGCAAAGTTCACTTGCTCGATGTTGACCGACTGCTGGTCATCGTTGCCGACGATCTTGTTGATGTAGATGGTACCAAGCGCAAACGTGCTCGAGACCACGAAGCTGATCGCCACAAGGCTCACCAAGACGTGAAGGACCTTCATCTGGAGAGACATCAAACCAAACCAAACCAAACAAACCAAACAGTTAGCACTAACCAGTATGTGTATACTTTGCTCAGTGGTAGTGTAACAAGGGCGGTGTTGTGTGTCGTGTCGTGTGCGGAGCAGTAGCTCGATCCACCACAGAGGAGCAGAGGAACGTTCCACTTACCTTGGGAGCGAAGGGAGGGAGAGGGAGAAGAAACACAGGCCCCAACCCACCACGAAGGCGACGTACCTTAGCGCTGTAGTGAGAGCACCGCAGGCCTCGAGCAGACCTTAACTAATCCGAAAGGCCGCTCAGTCAGCCAATCAGAATTTAGTGTGTTTTTCACATTTTTCCCTTCGTTCCAGCCAAGTGGGCGGTGGTTCGACTCTCACTCTCGTCGTTCCATTCCTTGCTTGCCGGCCGTGATCTGATTTACGTGCGACAGTCTCTCTCTTGCCCGCTGGTTGGTTGGTTGGTTGCTCTCGTAGTTAGATCATCACCCGCCCATAAGAGTGCTACATTTACCCATATCCACCAACGTACAAAGCGCAGTCCCGGCCTGCGTGCTGAAAAAGACGAGAGGAAAGCGCCGCGGCCCACCAGCCTCGTCGTGCTGCCCCTCTCCCTCTCACACCCTCCTCATTCTCGGTCCTCCTCCTCGCCTTTACCATGCGTTTGGCAAAGCTCAGCTCATCGCTCGTTATGAGCGGTCGACGTCTTCGAGTACTCTCGAATGACTCTGCCGAGAAGCGTCTCGAGCGCACGTACGTTGTCACCACCAATGGCGATAACGACAATCGCGCGGATTGCTCCAAGCTGATATTATCTCAAACCAACTTGAGATGACCCCCCAAACTAACAATCTGCTGCGTGCGCGCGTAAATGCGTCATATGAATGTGATGTACAGTGCGTTGTTGTTGATGCGAGGCGTTCCAGTCGAGACGCAGCGCCACTTTTATGCGCTTGCGAGCGATGTCGCAAGTTCGCCTGCCGTACAAACCCAGGTGTATTCGCATCCGAGCTTCATGCACTTGCTGCGCGGCCTCCAGCTCCCAGGCGCCAGCAGCGGCGAGGGACAAGTCAACATGGTGTGTGCACCGGCTGTGTACGACGAGAGCTTCCTGCCAGCGCTGAGCCACGGCGTCGGTAGCATCTCTGCGGCGCCGATCTTTTGCTGCAAATGCAGCCAGGTCGTAGCGCCCCATCACCAAGACCAGGACGGCAGCCATGGCCTCCGCGATGCCGACGTGATGGCGCTCGTAGGCGACGGCGGTAACGCCGGCATGCCGGGCCACATTGTCAAGCAAGTTGGCTTGATGGCCGTCGTGCTCACGGTCTGCAACTACTTGTTGTACACGGCGCCGCAATACTTGCACGACGCCATCTGCGATGTGGTCCATACGGCCTGGGTTCACTTTACGAGCTTGCTGGTGCCCTCGGCCGTTGAGTCGTCGTAAGCCCAACACTCGTACGCGTAAGTAGCGTGCTGATATCTCCTCTCCCCTGTCGATCAGCTCGGTGCCGTATCTGCTGCGGTGGTTGTTGTTATTGTTTGTCGCACGTTTATGCGTGTCTTCCCATGTTGGCTCCACTCGTACGTACGTATGTACGTGGACGTGGTATGTATGTTTGTATGTATGTGTGTGTATGTATTGATTGGTCATTACGCCACTCGCCTTCGCCTTCAACTCTTCACTGTCAAATCAAATGCCCCACATTCATTCTTTCTCTTGATGCATCTCTGTAATACACGCTCACTCATTCTCTCTTCGTTGGCCTTGGCGCTCATCCAAGTGGCCCCCAACCCGCCAGGATACACACACATAAATATCGCGGGGGGCATCAGCATTATTACCTGGAAGCGCGAGTGGGCCTTGGGCAGACAAGAGGGACGCAGTGAGCCGTCTCGAATCAATGGTGCTGGAGGAGTTGGAGGTGGTTGGCTGTTCTTTCCGTTCCTTCTCTCGCTCCTTCACCACCTGCAGCGCGCTGCTCGTGTGTACTCTCCTTGGGCGCGAACCCATCCGTCGCAGGCTCGATTACCCATCTTCACCATGACCAAGCAAGCATTGTTGGAGAAGCTGTTCCAGTATTGTGCTGAACGCAAGATTACGATCAACAAGTCGGGATTGAACCGTTTGACCAGCCAGGTACGTGATTGGCGACGTGTGCGTGTATGCGTGTGTATGTGCGTGTGTGTATGCGTGTGAGTCCGTTGGAGTGGTGCCAGTCGTATCGCTCAGACAGAAGTACTCCTGGATTGAGAATACACGCCACTTGTGGTGTTTGATGGTGGTAGATGTGGCGCATACTTGCGGTGCCATTGATGCACGCGTACTCGCTTGTATTGTACTAATGTGTCGTTTGCATTATCGAATCACCGTCGCGCGTCACCTCCACCGCCACAGACTTTCAAGCTCGTATGCAACGAGGCACTGAATAACGGTCGGTTCTCGTTCCCAGGCTTTGGCACCTTCAGGGTGGTTGCTACGCCCGAGCGCCGAGCTCGAAACCCCAAAACATCGGCTGTCATGACTGTGCCGGCATCGCACCGCATTGGCTTCCGCGCCAGCTCGGATCTCAAGAAGAACCTTCGTGCGCTCGAGCAGAACAAGTTCCCCAAGAAGGAGAAGAAGCCTAAGGAGTAACTGGCCTGCGCAGCTAGCGAGCGAGTGAGCGAGTGAGTGAGCGAGCGAGTGCTGCAACACCAACACCAACCGCTCTCTTCCTCTCTACAGCTCGCACACCGAGTGTCAAGTAAACGCCGCCGCTGCGATGAGATTCTCTTCTTCTACCACGCTATGCTCGATCCATTGGAGGTAAGCCATCGATCGATTGATCGATCTTGGAGAGGGGTGAGAGGGACGAGCATCGGTATAATAATCGCTTGCCGTTTGTTATTGCGAGACAACGACAAAGCAAGCAGGTTGAAAGGGGCCGCACGGGTGGGGCGCGCAAAGGAGAGGGGTTCGATTTGGGTTCGGAGCACGAGTGCAAGAGAAGGGAGCAAGCGAGATGAGTGCGAGAGAGGCAATGGGCAGGGAAGGGAAAGCTCGTGGTAGCGCGAAGAGGCGGCTTTGCTTTCACACAGCGCGAAGGAGGGTGCTTACAAGTAGTACATGATCATCGAGATCAAAGCAAGGATCGGGAAAGCAAGGCTGACCTGCAAGCCAGTAGCAGCTATTGGGTACAAATCAAACACATGTGTGCAAGAGGACGCGTGGGTTAGAGAGATGCACCCGTAAAGAGATATCATGTGTGTGTGTGTCAACGCGCGCTCTCTCTATCTATCTAGATCTCGCTCGCTCGCTCGCTCGCTTGCCGGCAATCATGAAGAGGCATAGAGTGCCGCTGTGCAAGAGTAGCAGGTGTAGGCTGGCAGGTTATGCTCGAGTGTGATGATGCGTACCGTTCTCGGCCGTAATGACGTAAACATCCAAGCACTGATAGAAGTTGCTGCCATCGCGAGCCTGGTAGATCAACTGCCAAGTCGAAATACCACCGCAGCGACCGGGGGGAGCGCGGGCGTAGATGCGGTAGATCTGGTCCGAGCGGTCAGGCACCGAGGTGGTGACGGCACCGCGGACGGGGTAGACGGGCGAGAGGTTCTCAGCCGGGTCGCCGTTGAGCGTGCACGAGAAGCGATCAGTCAAGACACCACCGCCATGAGCGCCGTGGATCAAGATCTCGATCTCCTCGATGGCGTCTGGAGGTAGCAGCAGAGCAATCGACGGGTTAGCCAACTGACGAGCGAATTGATAGCGCGCGATCGATAACACGACGAACACAACACACTGCTCTCGCATACGCGCTCGCGCTCTCTCTCTCTCTCTCGTTTGCTTGTGCTCAACCATGTGCTACTCGCTCAACCACGACGATATCGCTACTAGCGCGGCACACCCAGTGCGTGGTGGCTCGCGAGAGTAAGAGCAGGAAGAGAGCAGAGCGACTCGCTCGACGCTCGACGTTCTCGCGGCACGAGTTGGCTGCGTGAGCGGGAGGCACTTGCGAGATAGCTACCGCGACGACTATATGAACCCAGACCACCGTGCCGCTACCAGCAGCAAGGCGACGCGAGGCAGGCAAGCTTGACGACGACGACGAAGAGACGACAACGTACTCTTGTGCCATTGGACCTGGTTGGCGGGCACCGAGTGGGTGACGGACTGGCCGCAAGGAGCATGCTGGGCATCTCCAATGACGAAGCCACGACCGACCGGGTTGAGGAGCTCGACTTGGGCGAACGCGACGGCCAGGAGGGCGGCCAACACCAGCGCGAGCGCGAGTTTCGCCATGGCGCACAGCACAGAGAGATGATGGGCGGACAAGGGAGCAAAGAAGGGCGAAAGATCTGGAGGCCGCCAGCGAGAGGGAAGAAGGGTAGGGCAGCAGCGCGACGTAGCGCACTCGGGGCTCGGAGCGGACCAAGGGACTACGTTAAGGATGTGGTGGAGCCCGCGATGGTCGATGGGTTGGCCCACCATTAGCCGCCTGTTCTTCAGCTCGCGCCTTCTTGATCGCGATCGGCTGCTCGTTCATTCGCTTGCTTGCTTATTTGCTACAATCCAACCTAATCCATTCTATCCATCCACACTACCACAACGAGAGGAGAGTTGAGGTTTATCTCTCTCTTGTTCGAGTGCAGCTCGTGTATCGTAATGGCACATCCGCTCACTGGCGATGACGACTTTTGTACCGAGCTGCTGTCGCTCGAGCATGACTTCCAGCAGCAGGGCTTTGCTGAGGGCCTCGCTATCGGAGAGCGGCTTGGCTTTCTTGAGGGCTACTCGCTTGGGTGTAACAAGGGGAGCGAGATCGGAGCCGAGCTTGGCTTTTGTCTTGGCTGCGTTCGCGTGTGGCGGTCGATACTGCAGCACGCGGGCAGTGAGGTGTATTCACAGCGGTACGCCATCGTGTGCGTGTGCGTGTATTGGCGAGCACCACCTTGCTCACGAAGCCACGGTGAATAGGGCGAGCAGCGTGTTGAGTCGCCTGAATGACAAGATCGACAACTTCTCGTTCGACCCATCGGCGCCTGACTTTAGCGACTCGCTCGAGAGCATTCGCGCGCTCTTCCGCCAAGCGACCTCACTCATGGGCAGCGCACCGCGGGTCGTTCGCGACGCAGTAGACTTTTGAGCTCCGCGCACATACGTGTATGAGATGTAAATATGCGGCCACCCACCCACCCACACCAGAGTTGCGCCCACTTGAGCGAGAGCGAGCACTGTTTGCTGTGTGTGAGTGTGTGCATGTATGTAATCATGAGAGAGTGCGTTTAATTTCATTCCGCTGAACACTTACTGGCGGGCAAGCGGCTTCCTCTGAGCAACGACCTTGCCGTCCGAAGGCTTGGGGACAGCGATTTGCCTCTCCGAGAGAACGACCTCAATGTGCGACGGGCTGCTCATGTACGCTACGAGTGTGCAAGCGTGGTGCGGGTTAGAAATTGAGGTTGAGTAAAGCGCAAGACAAGACGTCGATGTATGATGAGCAAGCACATGGAAGGGCCAACCAGCAATACACATGCAGCAACAAATCTCTACGTACGGTTGATGCGACCGTGAGCGCGGTACGTTCGTCGGCGCTGCTTGGGGGCCTGGTTGACCTGGATGTGCGAAACTCGAAGGCGCGAAGCCTTGATGCCCTTGACCTATGGAGAACAAGCAACATATCGCCACTCGTCAGCAAGAGGTATAACCTACTCGTGCTCGTGCGTTCACCTTCTCTCTCTCTCTCTCTCTCTCTCCTCTCTCGCCCTCGATATCTTGCGAGCACGCGGCATAATTGCGTCCTCCTTTCTTGTACGACGCGCATACCTGAGCGTTGGCACGAGCGTTACGCAAGAGACCGAGGATGAACTCGGCGCTCTTCTTGGGCCAGCGGCACTGCGAGACACCAGTGCCCTTGGCCTGAGCGTGACGGCCGGGTCCTCCGTTGAAGCGGCGGAAAGGAACCGCGCGCCTGTGGTGGATCACGTCCTTGAGAAACTTCTGAGCGCGGTGGAGGCTCAGGTTTCGGATGGCGTGAGCAGTCTCGCGCGTGTTCTATAAGAGTGCCCAGAGATCGAGTTCGAGATCGATCAACAACAGATCAGCATCATGGTATGCACCGCAAGTAATGCCTCGTGCATATTCTCTCTCTCTAGCTCTCTCAAGCTCTCTCGTTTCATCAAGGGCCGTTGCTCTACGATAGAGACAACGTTGTATCTGGCGCTGATGCGCCTTGTTCAACTCGCGCGACGACGACGACCGCCGCCAGTAAAGGTGCAGTAAGTACCTTGAAGTGAACACGCAGGTACGAGCCCCTCGCCTTGGTGGCTGTTGTAGTGATAGCGATGGTGCGCAACAAACACGCGTGGCCATGGATTAGTGGCTGTGAAAGTACGAGAGCGCGAGCATAGTGGAGATCGACGAGAGAGAGTGGGTTGCGTAGGGGTGGTGGGGTGGTATCGGTCCGACCGATCGACCCCCTCCAATCGACCCAAAACCCATCTCAAACTCTCGACAGCGGTGGATGCTTGCACGATGCCATACAGGTAGCGGGGTTCTCCGGCTCACGCGAGTAGGTTCCCTTGGCCATGGATGCGGATGGATGGAGGGGAGAGGGAAAGAGGAGGTGCCACACGGCCGAGGGATCGACAAAAGCCCGAAAACGGACGAGCCCACACAGAACCTTAATTCTTCCTATCACGCTTGCTAGCAACTCGTGTAGCAAAGCCCGTTCGCTCCCGCTCTTCCTCTGTTCCACTCCACTCCACTCCACTCCCTTGTTTACTTGTGAATGAATGCCGTAAGTATATTTTTGTTGGTATTACTCTCGCTCTGTGTGCTCATCATCGCTCTGATGAGAGCGGTCTCGTGGTTCTTCGTGGCCAATTCGGCGCTCGCGTGATGCAGCCCGCGGAGGCATCTTGCCGTGCTTGATCAAGCGCACTGCCGAAGAGAATGGCATCAGCGGCTTCCTGGCGAACGGCTTGACGTACTCGCCATAGCACCACGCACGCAGCGCCAGTGGCATGACGAGGGCCTCGTCTCCGCGTGCTACCGATGAAGTGCTTGCACCACCAGGTGCCGTTGTGGCTCTCTCGTACTCCTCGTGCGAGTATTGCGGCCACTGCTCTCGGAGCGGCGTTAGAGGCTTGATATCCGGGATGGTGTGACTCGAGTGCAGCGCCAATCCCACCCAACCCAGGCCCGGGAAGACAATGTCGGCGAAGGCGCGCTCGAGGCGTCGGTCGACCTCGAGCTCAATGTCGCGGCTCTGCATTCGATCGGCCGAGTGTACGACGCCGACTTTCGGGTCGTTGGCGCTGCTCTTCCTCTTCTTGTTGACGGCTCCGCTCTTGTTCGCCAACGCCAGCCGTTCCAGTCGCTCGAGCTCTCCCTCGACGCTTTCGTGCTTGTCATCGGTTGTGCGACTCAGTGGCGTGGCTCGCTCCAGCGTTACGTCAGAGCTCACGTTGCCTTGTGCAGCAGCGATATCGCCGGCGCCGTTGGTTTTATCGTCTGTCGTGTCGGTGGCATGGCGAACTTCCGAGCTCCTCTTGATCTCTAGCATTGGAGGCTGGAAAGGAGCTTCGCCAAAGTGTGCTTGGTAGACGTTGTCGGCTCGTTCGATGCTGGTCGGGTGTAGAGCGATGCCTGGCGCTGCAAAAATGTTAAGCACCAAAGGCGGGCCCTCGAGGTAGTCGAGTCTCGCAAGGCCTCCCAGAAAGATGCTCTTGCCGGCAACGATGCGGAACGATCGTGGCCTCACCTGTACCAGCACACAAAGATCACCGGTTCTTCTTGTTAAGTGGGAGATGCGGCGGCGGCAACAGAGCGAAGTAGTGTGCGCGCGTGTGTACGTACTGCTTTGGTTGGAATCACCATGGCACGCTCCTGGGGCGTGAGTTCGTGCAAAATGTGCTCGCTTGCAATGCCTGGTGTATCGTGCAGCTTGAGCATCGAACAAAAATCGTGTCAGTCAACGCAATCGTCCTTGGTGCTGTAAGCTTGAGCGAGGCTACCTTTCCTCCTGACCGAATCGGAAGCGAGACCAAATCGATTGTTGTTCCCGGCAAAGACGAAGTGGTCAACGCATACTTGGCATCAAACTACACATATTCGAGCAGCGATGGCGGTATTTGCACGGTCGCGGATCGCAAATGAGAGTTAGCAAGTCTCTCTGGGTTGTGTTTCGCGATACGTACGCGAATACCGCCAATGCCAATCACACGAGCGATGCGATTAATGAGTGAGGTCTTGCCAGCATTCACAGCTCCAACGACGTAGATATCACGGCCTCGGCGTATTTCTTCGAGGACACGAATCAGTGGTCGCATACCCACACCAGTGGTAGCAGACACGACATGAACGTGTTTCGATGAGAGCTCGCGCAAGTCACTACATTATCGCCACCGCCAAGCAGCGATCTTCGCCATTACTACGATGGCCCCGAGCCATATACGCGACGCTTTGAACAAAGAGAGTGCAAGCAAGTAAGCCGTACCATCGTTCTTTGGCTTCCATGTGCAACCAATGCTTGACTCGAGGCAGCTTCACATCTTCAGGCAGCAAATCGGCCTTATTGCCAACGACAATCAATGGGTTCGGCCCGATGAGCTTGGATATTCTATTTACACACGGAAAGACGCGAGAGAGAGAGAGAGAGAGAGAGAGA
>Ga0209915_1002559_pt1 | contig 18496 bp, 11 predicted proteins | sample ThiBiot_750_plan_FD_183952 | JGI IMG/M metagenome (GOLD analysis project Ga0209915, IMG submission 183952) | Wastewater bioreactor microbial communities from Cape Town, South Africa - Thiocy_cont_750_plan (SPAdes) | ecosystem: Engineered > Bioreactor > Thiocyanate-remediating > Anaerobic-Aerobic... | reverse complement strand
CCCCCCCCAAATTCCAACCTTTCCTCCATCACCCGTATTCATCTGTTGTAAACATTCTGGGAGTAATTTTTCTTTTTCTAATCGCCAGATTTTGCATTGGTTCTTTCTCTTTAAGACACAAAAGGTTGATTCATCTGAAAAAATCACGTTCTTCCAATCATCAGGTGTCCAGTGCATATGGTCCTGACACCAAGCCACTCGTTGTTGTCGATGTCGAGCACTTAACCATTGCTTTTTTACTTTAACCACATATTCATAGCTCAATTCCTTCAAGTAATTACGTACAGTGCGTTTTGTGACCGGTTTTGGTAACGAATTGTTGAGATCTGACGTAATTTTGGCCGCACTCAGCCGGGCATCACCTTTTACTAATCGTTTTAAGTGACGAACATCACGATCAGAAAGCTTCCTTGGGCGTCCTGACCGCTTCCGATCACCATGAACACCTAGTTCTTCAAATTTTTTAATCGCGTTTTGAACACAACACCTTGAAACCTTGAGTTGGTTCGCGATTTGCACCTGGTTCATACCGGCTTCGTGTAATGCAACTGCTTGAGCCCGAACACTCGCAGAAACTGGTTTTTTACCCATAGTTCAATGAAAGAGCACTAGAGCTAATTTGATTTATCTGAAATAAGTATTTAGAAGGTTCAATTCGGCTGTTTTCCGCAAAAAAAATAAGGTTTTCGAAAATTGCCTTAAACTTTTTTCCGCTGGGCAGAAATAATTTCCACGCTAATAGGTGAACTGTATTACCAATAATCGTTTTAACATGATACAATGATAAAAACTATTGAGAACTGCTGACATCAAGTTTTAAATTTCAAAACAAATCATTTCACTGTGAGAAAACCAGAAAACCAAAAGTGCCTTAAATTTTTTTCCCCCACTTTATATAGTATGGCTAAAGCAGTTGGAAATGCTTTCGTTGTCTGTTGTTTTATGACTCAAGATTACGAAAATTCTCGTAATTGCAAGCTTGAACTTGAACATGCACAACGACGTCAAAAACGTATTGTTTCATGTATGATGAGCAACAGAAAAGTATGGAAACCATCTTCAGATGGATGGTTAAATTTTATTACTGGTTCAATAATATCCATTGATTTCTCTGATGCAATTGATGAAAATATAAATACAAAAATTAATAAATTAATTGATCGAATCAATGAAAAATCATCAGATTTAGGATTACCATCAACTTCTCAATCAAGTAATTTCTTTGAACCAATTAAATATGAATATATACGAAATAATCGTATTCAACGTTTAATGAATGAAGAAAAAACTTTTTCTATTGAACAAAGTTATATTAATTTAGCAATAGTTGCAACTGAAGAACAACGAGAAAAAGAAAAAAAACTTCGTCGAAATGAACGTAATGATACTATTATAGGTACATTTGAAGAAATTTATGGTACAAAGAGTTCTTTAGATGTCAAAGATATTTTTCAAAAATGTAAAGATAAAACAAAAAAAAATTCTTGTACTTGGACGAGCTGGAATTGGTAAATCAACATTTTGTCAATATGTTACATATCGATGGGCAAAAGGTGAAATTTGGACTCAATATCAATTAGTTATTTTTATTCGTTTACGTTTTTTAACAAATGATCGTTATCCACCAGGTTATAAATATTCACCAATTGATCTAGTAGAACGAGAATATTATCCATGTGATACTATACCAGAAGAATATAAACAACATTTTAAGAAACAATGTGATAAAGGTGAAGTTTTATGGTTATTAGATGGTTATGATGAATTTGTTCAAAATATTCCAGAACAATTAACTGATGTATTTAATTATTTACGAAATAAACAACATCATATTATAACATCTCGTCCATATTCAATTGCTTTATCATATGATGTTAAAATAGAAATAGTAGGTTTTACAGATGATAATATTATCAAGTACATTGAACAATTCTTTGATCAAATTACAGATCAACAAATGAATGCTTTATCAGAAGGGCAAAAATTAATTGATTTTTTAAAACCTAATCCTAGTATTTGGGGTATTTCACATATTCCAGTTAATTTGGAATTAATTTGTAGTCTTTGGGCTGATATTGATACATCAACAGCAAATATATTGAATATGACAGGATTATATGATAATATTACAGAATGGTTATGTCGACGATATTTAAAAAAACAAAATATTGATAGTGTATATATGAAAAAAAAGACAGTTTATGAACGTTGTCATAAAGAACTAACATTCTTAGAAAATTTAGCTTTTTACGGAATGGAAGATAACTGTATCATTCTACGTCCAAATTTATTCGAAAAAGCAGAGACAGAAACAAAATATTCTTTCGAAGATCATCAACAAATACTTAATACGGGTATATTACATTCACTTAATGATAAACCAATTGGTTCTCGTATTCAATCGCAAAATGATTATTATTTTATTCATCTCAGTTTTCAAGAATATTTTACAGCAAGATATTTAGTTAATGCACTTAATAGTTCATTATGTCAAAAAGGAATCCAATTTATCAAAGAAAATAAATACAATCAACGATTCGCATTGGTATTTACTTTTGCATTTGGTCTTCTTAATGAAAAACAATATGAATTAACTCGAAATACTTTTTGGAATATTATTTCAGATGAACCACTCGACTTAGTTGGTTTTCGACATATTCAACTTATTACTTATTGCATTGATGAATCAAATGATAAATCAAATATTCCACAATTTGCCAATTTACTAGAAAATGTACGTCAATGGATGAAATATAGTATGTCTGTACCGGATACAGTTATATATAATCAACTGATTCATTTGTTACAAAGAAGCGTTTCATTACTACAGGAACAAATCATAATTGATCAAGTGAAGGAATTTCTTCAAAATTCAGATTCTGAAACTAAACAAAACACATGTTTCCTTATTCAAGAAGCGTCAACTTATCATTCTCAGTCGCAATTTATTTCGTCATTGATTACTCTGCTTGATGATGAAAATGAAGACATCAGATATCGTGCCTGTGAAGCTCTCGATGAGATAGGTAAAAAAACCGCTACGAACGAATTAATGAGTAAGTTAATAAATGCACTTGATGACAAGCGGAATTATGCTAGATCTGATGCATGTGAAGTTCTCGGTACGATAGGTGAGAAAGCTGCTACGAACGAAGTGATCAGTAAGTTAGTAAATGCACTTAACGACAAGGATGAATATGTTAGATCTAATGCATGCTATGCTCTTAGTAAGATAGGTGAGAAGGCTAATACAAACGAAGTGATTAATAAGTTAATAAATGCACTTGACGACCAACGGGGTTATGTCAGATCTGGTGCATGCGAAGCTCTTGGTGACATAGGTGAGAAAGCTGGTACAAACGAAGTTATCAGCAAGTTAATGAATGCGCTTGACGATAAGGATGATACTGTTAAATCTAATGCATGCGAGGCTCTCGGTAAGATAGGTAAAAAGGCGATTACCGTTGAGATGATCGAAAAATTATTGGAAATAATAGATTCTGATGATGATTCGGTTAAAGATACTGCTCTTGAAGTGCTGGAAAAACCTTTTACTGTGTTTGAAGTACTAGTAAAATTGAATTCGGATATAGTTATGAAGTTTTTGTCGTGTCTAAATCGAAATCGTTCTTTCAAGTGGGAAACTGTTCCTTCTGATATATTGATTAAAGTTTTTCTACATACAAAAGATTCTGTTTGGCTGCCTGTGATTACCCTTGTTACGTTACTGCAGGAAAGTGGTGTAACTATTACAGAGAATACTATTGTAGTACATGGAAGCAAAGAACCAGCACTAATACAAAGCAGTAATCAGGAACTGACTGATCAATTAGTTAAGGCCTTTTTCGAACAAGCAGTGAGTCTTGATTTACCTTGCATACGACGACTAAAAATTGAAACTCCTATTGCCCACAATGAAGTCGTTTCACCCATTTTACAAGTTGCAGAAACTTATGAGAAACCGAAGAAATCTTCATCCATGTGTATTATTCTCTAATTCTGCGTGATTTCGTTTTGGAATATACTAACGTTGAATTTTATTATATATTTTTATATGAGTGCCGTATTTTACAGTTTTTTGTCGTGTGCTAATCTTACTTATATATATTTTTTTATGAAATAGAATAAAAGGCTTCTTCACATAAGGACGAAATCAAGATGATATCTGTACTTACTGGGCACTTAATTTTTGTATTGATTCAAAAAATGAAAGAATAAAATTGATTCTAATGTTTGTTATGCTGATCGATCTTATAATGATATGAATATTGTTAATCATCAATATTTTATTGATAAAACAACAAAAAATAATCGTGATATTGCTTGAAGTAAATATGAATAAACAATGCCTGCAACTGAACTATAGGCAAAATAGGCATGAAGTCGACAACTATTTTCATATACAAATCTTGAAGAAAAAATTTTTATCGTTATTAATTTCAGCAAAAGTAAATTGAGCCAAGAACAAACAAATCGAAGAATTAAATATTGCACATTTATACCTTGAATTCAAAACGTTTTTCATTTTTCTTTTCAATACAAAATTCTCTCTTTCATTCATATTTAATCGTTTCATCTAACCGATCGAAATCACTTGTTTCATTTATTCTAGATAACATCTGCATAGACACAACAGTTTATTCTTTCAATCTAACATTGTTTCCAAGGACTTTCAAACTGATACAAACACATACGTCATCAAATATCATCATGTCGTGTATGCTATTCCGCCCACTTATCAACCATCATATATAAAAGCTTATTGTTTCTTATCATTAAATTCATCTTACAAAAATTTTCATCCAGTACACTAATAAAAACCAATACTTTCGCAATCACTTTATATTCATTCATATATATTCGATCCATCAAATCGATTTATCAAAGTTTTATACCATTCCAATAATCCTATTCATCTATACAGTACCAAATACTTTATAAAAACAATATTATTTATATCCGCATTCAACTACAAATTGTTGGTCTGCAATTACGGTAAAGCCAGTGATGAGATAAATCCGTGAAATTCAGTCGAAACGCGTCATGGTAGTACTTCCTCACCCTTACGTGTCAGTTCAAAAAAATATATAAAGGAATAAATTTACTATTTTCTTTCGTATTTTGAAAAACCTTATTGTCTTAAAAATAACATTCATGATGAGAAAATGAGTACATTATAGTATCTCTACACATTCTCATCAGTAGTAAGAGATACAGACTTGAAATTGGGAGTAGGTTATTTAGCACTACATATATGCACATATCTAACAAAGTTTCATACGATTAACTTTTGTTAAACGTGAGATCGATCAATTTTAAATTTTCCTCAGAACTTCTTGGGCATCCTTTATATGAACAAGAATTAGTTGCATTCGAATCAGCAATTTATCATAAAAACTCTTCCTATATCGAATCTTCCATGTAAAAGAATTGATGCATTATGCTAAAACCTATTTATATTATCAGATGAAACTCTTATTATTACATATTTATTTTTACAAAATCTTGTTTTCATGGTAAATTATTACGACAAGAATGTCGCCATCAATATTTGCATTCTACTGAAAACTATCGATGTTTATCCACAAATAATTGTGGATGTTCCAAATATTTCACTAAATTCTAAGCAATTGAATTATCTTTCACGCACATGTTTTTGATCTGCAACAACCATATAAATGCATTTTAATTTTTGTTATATTATCCTTTTTTTTCAGCTAAAAAATAATTTTATTAGTAAACTTTAGAAAAAAGTCAAGTTTATAATGATTTGTTTATATTGTATGGCTAGGTAGTTAAGGTAGAAATTTTGGTTTATGCAATTGTGGAAGTCCAAATGGCATTGATGTATCAGGACGCGATTTAGCAGATGCAACCGAATCGGCATGTGCACCGGTTGAATCTTCATGAGAACTCGATGCCTTTTCTCCAGTTGAGGTTCCAAGAAGAGGATTGTCTGAATCGACTTCTTTCAATTGAATAATAGAAAGACCATTTCCTGAATCAAGACATGAGACTACTTGCAATTTTCTCACAGCAATAAGTAATACTTCATCTTCTGTTGGAAATAATGAATGTTGTCGAATATCTTTACCAGATTTACAATCGATATTAAATAAAGTTCTTGCACCTGTTTTTCCAAGAAATTGTTCCGATTGAAGTACTTGTACTGATCTTGTGCATGATGAAAATGCCCACCAAACAAATGTTTTTCCTTGGGGATATTGAGCACTCAAATCCATTTTGACACCTCGATAAATAGTTTGAGAAACTGACGGTAATTTTTCAAGTGCAATAACAAATAATTTTAAATAAAGATCCCAAGGTTTTAATTTTTCTTGATCTTCACTTCGTAGAGTATTATTAAGAATAATATAAAATGATTTTTCTCTTGGTTGCCATTCCATTGAATAAAGTATGATTGCAGCAGACTCATCCGTTGTTAAACCTTCTTTTGGTTGACTACATTTCTCTTTTACTTGAACAACCATTTCCTGAACTTCGGGAACAATTGAAACAAGTGGTTTCACAGCATCTTCGAGCGAAACAACTGTCACAGTTTCGAACTTTTCAACTGGCTTCACCATTTTTTGTGATGGATAAATATTTTCAAGAACTCGTAGTGCAAAGTCCGGTAAAACGGCTTTGAAGACAGTTGTAGCCACATCGGTTAACCCATCCGTAACCTTATTCGTAACATTTGTAACAGTATTGAATGGATTCATTTTGAGAAGATTGTTCACTTGATAAATAACTAGTTTGTATATAATCTTAATCTATACTACGTATTTATGATTGAGATGAGAAAAAATAAATCGTAATTATCTATGCTTCATTATTATTCTTTCTCTTATTTATCTACAAAAGAAAAGAAGAAAAAAATATATAATGAAAAGAACAATTATTCTTTTTGTTTTTTTTCTATCTAAATATATCATATGATTTGAATATAAGCTTTTGTTATATTATGACATGCTCAAGGATATATTTTGAATATTAGAAATTGTAAATTATCCTTAATAACCTATAAACGAACGAAAAAAACATTCATCCATTCTTTCTACATTATCAAATAATATTATGTATAACGATCGTTTTATACTCAAACGAATTAATCCTCTAAATTTATTTTATATATATATCAAGATCAAAATTATTATCTTTCTTACGATTACTACTATTGTGTGTGACTTTCAAAGTTTTTTCAAGCATTTAAATGTGGTATAAAATGAGAAAAAATTTTTTTTCAAACTTTTGATCTTAACATATCCAAATTATTGAAGTTGAAAAATCAATTGTCTCCCTAATTTTACTTTGAGACGCATCATATAACCAAACTCTGCTAAATTTCTCTCGTTTTCCTTTATTCGAAGTGAAGAAAAAGAATAGAGGAGAGGAAAATGTAATGGTGAGAGATTGTACCATTATACTGAACACTTATGGAAACTTGAAGAAATATTCTTTTCAATATAGACTGAAATTGAAATAATATTGTAAACACTTTTAATATGATCTAATAACAAATAATATGCATCATACAATGATTGATCATTGGATTTGACTTTTGTCGAGAGAACTTTATTATCTTCAATCAGTGCTAGGAAGAAAGTATTTGTACTTTTACTTGAACTCTCTGAAAAGTACTTAGTGCTTAAGTTTCAAGTGTGAAACAATGTCGTGTACTATGATCAAAATATCTTTTAGTTTCATTGAAATATTGATAATACTTGTAATGATGGCATGGCGGTCATGATTTTCAATGGTGACACGATAAACATCTTATCGAATTTAGAACTGAATTTTGCTTATTGCTTATGTGTAGAATGCTGAACATGTAATTGAACCACTTCTTAGTTTTATAAATATGTAAAAAAATAAATTAAGATATAGTCTTTAAACAATGTCTTAGATCAAGTTCTGATTCATCCTTGAAAGTATCAAGTTTCTAAACACTTCTTCACGCAATAATGTTCGCCTCGGTGACACGATGACACCGGCTTGACTAAAAACTCTTTCGATAGGAACAAATGATATGTGCACCGAAAAGACACTCATTGAGAAATTTTCCAATACGATAAAAATTTTCTTCTCACAGTTTCGTTGATATTGAAGGTGGTAAATTGTACTTTGCCATTAATTCCTCTAAAATAACTTGATTAATTTTTTTGTATAATCTGACACGTATATCATCCTCTCATGAAATTAAATCTGGAAACTTCGACTTTTCATATTGATTGGAGTGTTTGCGCTTTAAATGTTCATTAGGGTCTCCAGTTGATCCAATATTATCTGAATAAACTTTATTGCAAATTTTACATTCACCAGACACTGCCCTTTTCTTCTCATTAGAACGATTAAACTCGAAAAATTCTTTTAAAAAATTCATGTGCACAGAAAAAATTGATTCAGAATAAATTAAGATTGTTTTCTTGAATATGCAAATGGTCGCCAAATATATACGATCAGATAGAGAAAACTCCTACCAATAGAAAGGAAAATCCTTTGGAAAATTTCAAATAGAATGTTTGGAAAATACCAGACGAAGAGCAGAAAAAAAAATATAATATTTTCTCCGTAACAGCCTTATTCACGCAATTCACTTTCACATAACCCGAAGATCAGTATTAAGTACAATATTTTTACTTGCGGTACTAGTACTCGTCCTAGCTCTGTCTGTCGTCAACGAAGAATACGCTTCGAAAATCAAAATGTAAAAGCTTGAAATTAATTAATGAAAAAATCAAAATCTTTATTTGGAATCGACAATAAGACTATTGATGGTAGCAATTATTTATACCACATTTGATAAAAAAAAGGATCAATAAACAAGTAACGTTCATGAAGAATCACTTTTTTTAGAACCGCTGAAATTTCATAATAGGTTTCAATCAGATATACTCATCTACACTCAGTTAAACCAATTAAACCGTTCATGTTGCGTGAATCACTTAAACCATAATTTCATGAAATTGAACATATGATCATCAATTAATCAATCAAATCATGAATATGCTCAAAAAAAGAGGGTGTTACTAATTAATAGTACTGATAACTCATACAGTGAGCTTCTCTACTTTTCAAATAACTAATAAATTGTGTTCGTCGAATAGGATGCACCATTAAAATAAACAGACAATTGACAAGACCTTCTGAAAATCTTGGACATAAAGTACTGTTTGATTGTCATCAAAATGAACAGTAAGCTGTTCTGTATGATCAGTAAAACGAGATGATCCATATTCACCTACTCGTAGATTGATAGATATATTCGTTTGTGATGTTGGATGATCAAAACCAATGAGAACTAGTTTAGCTAAATAATTATCTGATGTTGTATTTAAATCATAATACCATGAATGTGAAAGAATATAATCAATATCTGCTGATTGATTTTGATGAGTTTAAGTTTCCCATAATCTTATAACATCATTAGCCATTGTTTTTCTCAATGATAGAGTAGCATTGATTTGTTGATCGAATTGAAGTCTATTGGTTAGTTTTGGACATTTTAGTTTCATCATATATATCAATTTCCAATTTGATGTATTTTCTGTGAAATATCCATAACGTGATTTATATAAATTATGCCAAAATGAAGATTGATGAATCAGTTATATTAAAGATAATCTTTTGTATAGCAAGTTCAGGTAATTGTTCAAAGAATCGATGATTATTGATTTGATCTTGAATGATTGGAAATGATCGTATATGAGTATTGCTTTTGAATTTTTCATTATGAATATTCATCCAATGTTCAATAACAAAATCAGCTAACCATGGTGGACTTTTAGTACAAATATCTTCTAAACCGATGAGTAGATCTTCGCAGATCGATAATTCTTTTGCTACTTGATAAACACATGCTATTTGTTCGTCTTCTTTCAATTGAAGAAATTCATCTCGTTTGATCACTATTGTTTCTTTATTTGGAGATGATTTAATAATAAGATGAAGGCTTGTTAATAGTCAGTAATTGTCGATAATCGTTGGCTGTTTTTTGCCATTGATGTGGATAATAAAGCATATATTTTTTTAATATTAAAATAAGTTTACTTATAGCATATCGAAGATCTTCATTTATGAAATAATATTGTTTGTTTTCAGTATATGTCCATGTTTGAATATTATTCAATTAATAAGCTGTATACGATGTTGTCGATTGTGGAATAACAAAATCATATTTTTCACCAGTTTTCCATACATAATTGATATACAAATCTAATTGTTCTCCATTAAAAGTTGGTATAATCATTTCTATAGTATCGATTTCATTGGATGAATCTATATTTTCTAATATTTGCAATAAAACTGTTGAAGAACAAATCATATCATATTCAAGTGATACTTTTTCTTTCTCACGAAAATGTGGCAAAAATTTTAAAGCCGCTTGTGAACCAATTAAAATACATTTAGTTGATTCAGTTACATTCGAAGTTTTCTTTATTCGACGTATTTCAGTTTGTGACATACTTCACATTTACTTTATAAGAATACATTTTATAGAACAAACATGTAACCTTGGTAGATAATAGAAAAAAAAACATGTGTATTTTTTTCTTTTCTGTTGATTTTATGTCTCTTTTTTCTTATTTGTGGAGAAAGTTCACTTGAATAAAAAAACAACATTGAAACATTCGACAGGTAATGACATCTCAAAAATAGTATTGTAATTGTTGGAAAAAATAAAGATATTCTCAATTTCGAAAAAAAAACTTATAGTTATTTTGAAAATTGTTTCGAAGTATATATATATGGGTAAGAATTGAAGTTGATTATTTTTATTTTAATGATGTTTAAATGATTTTTCTAATTAAAAAATTTGAAGTGCTATTAGGATGTATAATTAATTTTCTAAATAAAATATTTTTCTAACTTATCTAGAGCACAATTACAGAAGTATATACATGCTTGAGAATAAGATCAAAAACGCATGTTCATGTTCTCTCCATTTTATTTTTGACTAATGAGAGGAAAATGCAGTTAGGATAACTAAAAGCACGAACAACAATTGAGATAAATTCTTGTTTGAACTGTTATATAAAAGAAGACACCAAAAATAAATATTTACTGATTGTACACAATCTGAAAATGTCCCCTTCTGATGTTGCCACAATTGAAATTCTAAATCATATTATTATTTATCTTTATCAATAGATTGGCCCTATAATTTTTGAATTGGGTAACCTTGGAGAAAAAAAGGTATGGATTTTATATTTTAATGGTTGTCTTATCTGTAACACATGTTTTATTAATTCTACTATTCTTGGCTCTACTTTAATTTTTGGTTTTCATATAAATGGTATTAATTCAAGTGTTTTTCTATGTAAAATATATTATTATGTATCATTTTTTTTCTTTACTTTTTCCAATTATTCTTATTCTTGATTCTATTGATCGTTTATTAATATCATCTCAAAATGTTTAGCTTATTTTTCTTTGAATGTATTCATAAGTATTTTGATTATTTTCTGTTCTCATCTTCTGATCAAAGTCGATATTATACAATTTGGTCCATCTTATTTTGTTTGTTACTATGATATTTCATCATTTTGTTCAAAATTTGTTTCCTATTCTATATTTATTTTAACTTGTTTTCTATGTTTTATTCGAATGACGACACGAAAATATTTTCAATTACTTCATTGTCTATATGTTCATGATATTATTTAGATCACTTTTGGTATAGAAATATAGTTTTTTTAATATTTATCAAGTAGCAATAGAAGATCAAATATCGACACCATTACAACAAACCATTAATGATTTTGTCTACAATCTTTGTATATTTGTTGATCATATTCCTCGTTCGGCTAGTTTCTATATATTTTTCATCATTTCAAAAGTTTTTCGAAATGAAATCAAACGAATGTTTGACAAGATGTGTTGTAGAAATAGAGCACCATTAATGCCTGAAGAAGAAAATGAACAAGACAATGTTGAGGATGTTGTTTCATGAGATAGATTGTTAAATAAAAAGAATATATGATGTTGTGCTGTCAAATTTTTTTTTTGATTAAGTTTGATATAAAAATCGGATTTTAATTGAGTAGCTTAATTAAAGTATTACAGGGATATTTTATTACAAAAAAAAACCTTTTAAGAATTTGGTAATACGTTGATCATTGTTCTCTACGTGTCACCACCTAAGGTTAAATATTTCCCTTTATGATATGTGATATATATATAAAATGAAGTTGATTATTCACAACATTTTGCAACCTGTAAAAGAGAGACTTGTAATTTTGACATTGAATTTCACCTTCATACGTAAATTGATGGTAAACACAACCCTTTCTGTTTTACCTGTCGGGCTTCTCTATCGAATTTTTGATTATTGCGATGCATTGACTATTTTGAATTTACTTCGTTATGTTTGTAAGTGATTCAATCAAGCATTAATACCCAGGTCAAAAAAATCGGATGGTAAGATCTTGCAAGAATCGTACAACATTTTCTTTAAAGATTCTGGAAAGATTCTGTTATGGAGTTAAATATTACTGTAATATATGAATTAAACTAATATGTCCCTAAAATATTGCTACAAATTTTTAGTGAGAATAGAGTGTATGTAAGATCTGGGTCTCCATCAAACACATCTACTTATCTATAAGAACTCTTACTGTTGGCGTTTATTTTTTATATAGAGGACCATTAAAAATTATTTGATGAATGATATATTCTTAAACAATCACTGATAATTTCTATTAGTAAACAGTAATATCGAACTAAATATGGCAAAATTAAAAACAACTGACGACATCCATAAAATAATATTCGCTCTTCTATTTTACTCTTCAAGCTATTTTTCATTTTTCATTAAAAAGATTTTCTTTCTATGTCTCCTTCTTATACTCCAAACAATATCTCAAAATATTCGTTGAATGCGTTAAGAAACTATCAAATTACTTATCTAAATAATAAACTGTCGAACGATTACTTCTTAATAACAATAATAATCAGTGTGAAATATTTGTTGATATTCCAAGTTAGCATAGAAATCTTTCAGTACAGATTGATACAATAACAGTGATTACTTTTGATGGAAAAGAATTATCTGCTCATAAGTGAAAATCCTTCAAATAGAAAACATAATTTTATTCATTCTCTTGTTTAGTTACGATAAACAGCATAACAACGTCCACATAAGTGTTTCATCATTTAAATTTACGTATTTAGAAAATATTGACTTGTAATCTCATAATAGTTCAATAACTACTACATCTGCATTCAAAAATCCATGTAAATGAAATCAAACTTAATATTAAACACATTACGATTATTCATATATAAACTCAGATCTATTTTTTTAAAATATGCTATTTATTTATTAATTATTTCATTTTTAGATGTACCTACTGATTCACTTTGGAATATCACAACGAAAACTATTCTTAATTCGTCTCAACTCTCAAATGTGGCGAATGTACATGTATATTTGGTTAATATGCTGGGAAATAATAGGGCTACATAGATTTTTTATTCTGTTTGTGGAAAAAAATATTCTTCACAGAGGTTTTATAGAGCTTTTCATGACACATTTTCCAAAAAAATCTAGATTTTGAACAAGATCAATGGAAACAGAATAGAAAAATCCATATGACGTAATAAGAAAGCGACATCGTGAAAGAACAAACTATGAGAATTTTTTCTGTTCTTCCCTTGAAAACGTACAATAAAACATTTTTGTTTTCTTTTCGTTCTGTCACATTGGACAAAACCCTCTTCGTCAAATTGTTCGTACAGTGGGAAAAAATGATGTATATAAGATGGTTCGATCATAGTTGCTCTTTTATATCAATTTAATTTAAATTTAAAAAGAAAACAATATTTCATGTGGTCGAATACAATTTTCAATCAATATTCAACTTTTCAAGGTCAATATGCTTTGGAATTACTTCATTCATGCGATTCACATTTCGATAAATATTATTTTGAGAATGAAAATCTTCGCAACAAAATGATTGATCTTGCTAATCGAGATGATCATTGTTTCTATCAATTAGCATTACATGCTTATCAATATTTGCAACAAAATAATCCTTCATTTGACCTTCTTACTGTTTTCAATGATGACATGTTCTCCAAGATGCAAGAATCTCTTCAGACCAATGATAAATCATATCTTGTTGCTACTGTATATGTAACTCCAAGTACAACACGTGTAATGCCTCTCGAAATTACTCAAGGTCATCGTGCTCTTCGTCATAAAGCATTTAATGGTCCTGAAGATTTCTGTTTGGTTTATTTAAAACCAGATTCATCTGATAAATATGTAAATAAATGTCTTCGATACAAACACATATTCGAGAATGGTATTTCAATTTGTAATAATCAATATTATCTTTTCGGTTTATCGAATTCTCAATTACGTGAGCATAGTTATTGGTTTATTCGTGCAACATCTTCAGAAGAAGTTCATCACAAACGACAATTATTAGGAGATTTTAGTAAGATTAATAATATTGGAAAATATGTTGCTCGACTAGGTCTTTGGTTTAGTAAAAGCAATCCTACAGGAGTGAGTTATCGATTAACTTTTGCCTTTTATTTGTACAATTTTTCGTCTTATAGATTACATTAGAATATATTGCTGACTTTGAAGAATTTAATCACCGTGTCGAACAAGGTGATGTGTGTGTAACGAAGATGGATGACATCGAACGAAATGATTATAATTTTACCGATGGATGTGGATTGATATCTAAAGGATTAGCAAAACTAGTTGCAGAAAAACTTGGTTATCTATTCAAACATGAGGAAAACGTATATTGACTTTTTCATATATTCATCTTTCTTGATAGTATTCTTTCGAATGATTTAGGATTTCTATCCTTCAGCCTATCAGATTCGTGTAGCTGGTTGTAAAGGTCTTGTTATTCTCGATCCTCAATCAACATTCGAACAATTCTATGTAAAAATTCGTTCTTCAATGAAAAAATTCGAGTCAATTCATTGGGATTTAGAAATCTGCGACGTCAGTCAACCAAGTATGTTATCTTTCTTATTGATTAATCTTATCAAATTGCCAAACTATTGTTCTTCTTAGTTCCAACTCGATTGAATAATCAAATCATTATTCTTATGTCTGATCTTGGTATACATGATTCCATATTTCTTCAATTGCAAGATAAATGGTTTGAGGACAAAACCCAATTTCCAATAAGTAAATTGTTAGTGTATTCAGTTTCTATTCTTTTATTTAAAATAAACGAGAAATTTTCTAGAAATTTATTGAAAAATAAAATCCCATTACCCGTCAATGAATGTCGATATATATTTGGTTGTGCATTAGAATCGAGATTAAAAGAAGGACAATGTTTTATCCGATATCAAGTGTTGAATGATAAAGAAGAATCGTCAGAAAAACCAAAGTTCAAAACAGTTCTTGGACCAGTAATTGTTACAAAAAATCCTTGGTAATATTTGATCACTTTTTTTTCTATTCATCAAGACAAATAGATAAATATTGAATTGTAGTCCATATGCTGGTGATATTAGGATCTTAGAAGGGATAGATCTACCAGAACTTCATTGTATTCAAGATGTTCTTGTTTTTTCCATTGAAGGCAACCGTAGGACTTCTTATTTTATCTACAAATTCTTTTCAAGATCTTATCTAACGTAGGACCTGATTGCAATAAAATCGCTGGATCTGATCTAGATGGTGATCAATATTTTGTATATATTACCTGTCTTTTTTTTCTATTTACCACTATGTATTTGTTTATTGATAGGTTTATTGGGGAGCAGAATTACAATTTCATGAAATAATCGAACCTCTTGCCTATCAACCTCAACAGGTAATAATTACTTCAAGATCTATTACACATGAAGATTTCATTAATTATTGTTATTCATCATTGGGTGCAACATCTTACGGTGAAATCTATAATCTTCATGCAATTATTGTTGATCAAAATAAAGAAAATCATTCTCGACGAACATGTCAAAAATTAGCAATTAAAATGTCAGAAATGTTCTCGGCTGCTAGTAAAATACTTACGTCTTTTTTTGAAAATATCCAATTATCTATTTCTGAATTTAGTTGATTCTGGTAAAACTGGTTACATAATTGATCGTGAGCAAATACGTCAAATTCGTAAATTAACTGGTTCCAAATATCCAGATTTTTTGATGAAAAAGAATTCCTATTCCTCGGAATCAATCTTAGGTATACTCTATCGAAAAGCACTTCAATTCATAGAAAAAAATCCAAGCTTATTCGATGATGAAGATCTAGATAATCCTTCGAATTGTTTTTCTAAAGTTAGTGAAAGAAACTTTCGTTTTTATGTAAAAGTTCGTCTTGCATTACATATTCCCATACTAACTATTCATAACGAATTACAAACTATTTTTGGTGAGAAAGCTCCATCAGACCTTCAAATTCAACAATGGTATTTATATTATCAAGCAAAATCTCAAAATAGCCAAAGTACTCCATTAGAATGAAATCTTTATTTATTTTGTTTCTGAAAATAAAATTCGATTTACATGTTAAAATATTTCGAATAGTTTTAGTTCGACTTTTTTTTCTCGTATTGACCAGATCTATTGGGAAACATTTTATAATAGATCAAAGTATAAATGCAAAAAAATGATGCATCAGAGTAGAAAGAGATGAAAACCTACTGATGTTACTGATCTAATCATTTGACTGCGTCGCAAATGACAAATCCATAGAGATTCGCTTCGTACATATACCTTGATAAAAAGGTCTAAAAAATGGTTAAATATAAAATTTTTATAGAGTGAACAAAATAGACACGAAATTTCTGAACACATATTCAAAGTGAGCATAAAAATCCGCTTCTTAACCAACTTTTCACAATCATCTGTAATAATCTCGGATGACTAAAAACTGACCAACCATTTTGTCCAGAAACTTTCGTACAACGCATTAATAGAACGTTCTCTATTAGGTGTTTTTACCTTCATGATGCTAGTTTCACATCGTTTAACTACTACATACATCTGTACTTTGCATCATCTATAACTTGCTAAAATCGGTATTGATCCAAGACTCTTTTTTAGGAGAAAAATAATGCAATCATTTTTTGTCAGGTCTTTGGTAGGAGATGTTAGAATCACGCATAACTACTATCATAACTTCTCAGATAATAAGAAGTTTCTTTACAAGTAAAAAAAAGCAGTTGGCAAAATGAATTGAATTGGATACATCATTCATTATACGCTATTATATAATATACTGGTCATTGATCAACAGTAATCGTGAATAAAAAAGTATTTTTATGTAAGATAGAAACTTGAAATTTGTGCATACTTGTATCAGGGCTACCGAAAAGCAGGGAATGTAATGCAAAAGATTCACATAGTACATTGACTGTCATAATTTCAATGACTGAAAAAATTTTCAAGTCGATTTACACGTTACTTTAAACTTACGGTCAATTCTACTTATCGAAGATCAAACAGTTATATTAACCACCATTGAAACGGCCTAAGAAATTTAAGTGAATATGTACCACTTACCAGGTAAGTGGAAGTGCAAGTAATAGGAAGTGTGACACCTCTACTCAAGATTTGTTGTATGTTAACTTTGACTGTTTCGATCCATGATTCCAGAAGAAATTTTTGATGCTCTATCAATCGTGTTGACATCTGTACTCATAAATTCGATGATATCGAAGATTGAAAAATACTTCTCAATAACGGTCAAATTCATCAACGACAAGCACGAATTTATATCTAAATTATTCTACATGTTTTGATGAAAAGATATTCATTTGTATCATCACGCATCTACTCCCCATGTAAAAAATCATATGATTTTGACCTCTCTATCATTTTATTCGTTTTTGTACACTTTATTAACTTTATCTCTCACTAGAATGAATAAGCGAAAAGAGGCGGTTTGAAATAACTAACGATGTGCATCAATGCGCACGTTTATTATAAAAGATAAAATGCTTTATATTACGTTTGTGCAGAGATATAAATAATATTTAGAAAAAACACACTCATTGGCTTTCAACGATATTATTTATATCTCTGCACAAACGTAATATAATGCTTTCAATAAGACGAAATTAACGTCATTAAAAGCATTATATGACGTTTGTGCAAAGATATAAATAATATTTGGAAAAAACATACTCATTGGCTTTCAACGATATTTAAACTCATGCGAGAATCAATGATTTATCTCACATACTCAACTAATACCTTCACGGTAAGTAGATTGATAATATCATCAGATTTCGAAGAGATCGAATGGGGAATCTTTGGTATGAGACAACCAGAACAGAACTTCACCATCGGATCTCTTTCCAGATGGCTTGTCTGATTTGAGAAGTTTAGTCAATCAGTTTCATTGCGTGTAACTATAGGGAAAATAGAAGTTAGAGTCGATGCTAAACAGTGATATACTTAAGACAGAAGCAGCATAGTGCAGGATTTCTTGAGTTTTTTTGATTTTCTTGGATCCAATGTATTGTCCAATTTCTTCTATCTGTTTTTCAAGAATCTTTTTTTT
>Ga0209915_1002554_pt1 | contig 18532 bp, 15 predicted proteins | sample ThiBiot_750_plan_FD_183952 | JGI IMG/M metagenome (GOLD analysis project Ga0209915, IMG submission 183952) | Wastewater bioreactor microbial communities from Cape Town, South Africa - Thiocy_cont_750_plan (SPAdes) | ecosystem: Engineered > Bioreactor > Thiocyanate-remediating > Anaerobic-Aerobic... | reverse complement strand
GATGTTTCCCGACGCCTACAACCCATTTGCGCTGCCCAGCATCATGGGCCAGTGGGAATGGCTCGATCCCAAAACGGTCGACATGGGACCGTTTCTGCGCCGGCGAGGATTGGTCTTTGTCGATGGCAAGCCGCTCGAGCCGATGGAACAGCTTCGTGAGTTGGCAATGTCGAAGCTGCCGCCGGTTTCCGATTTTAGCGCACCGCCCGCGCCGCAGGCCGGCATGCCCCCGCGGCGGCGCGGCGGGCCGATCATGCAGGAGATCGGCGGTGCGCCCGACGCGCGGTTCTGGGTTGATCCCTCCGGAACCGCGATCCACATCCGCCTGGCCTCTGGTACACCCGTCGATCATCTGATCGAGGTCACCACCCGCCAGCACGCCTTCATCCCCGCGCAAGCCGGCATCAGCTTCATCCGGTTGAAGGGCATTATCTTCCAGCATGCCGGGAATGCCTATCCGTTTCCGCAATATGGCATGATCTCGCTCGCCGGCGGCGATCATTGGATTGTCGAAGACAACACCATTGAATGGGCCAATGGCGTGGGCCTTGACATCGGCTTCGACGGCGACAGTGCAGGCGCGCAGCATGCCGGAGACTCGCAAGTCGTTCGCCGCAACACCATCCGGTATTGCGGCATTGAGGGGATCGGCGGCATGGGAACCAGCGATACGCTGGTAGAAGACAATCTGATCGAATGGTGCGGCTGGGCAGACGCCGAACGCGGCTGGGAAGCCGCCGGCGCCAAGTTCCACCGGGCGAAGAACATGCTGTTCCGGCGCAACGTGATACGGCACATCCGTCATGCCAACGCTGTCTGGTGGGACGTGGATAACACCAACTGCCGGATCACCAGCAATATATTCGCCGATGTCCTGACCGTGGGCGCCGCCATCCACATGGAGATGAACCGCGCCCAGAACCAGATCGACAACAACATTGTTTGGGATGTTCGCAATGCCGAGCCGGGCACGCCCGGACAGCGGGGGTGCGCAGGTTCGGGCATCTTCGACAACGCCACGGACAACCTTGTCATCGCCCAGAATCTGATCGGCCGCTGCGACAATTCCGGCATCTTCGCCATCGTCCGCCCCGATCGCGCCAACAGCGGCACGGCATCGGGAAACACTGTCGCGAATAACATCTTCGCCAAATGCGGCAAGTCCGCCATCGTCTTCCTGAACCCGGATAACAGGGCCGACGGAAACGTTTACGTCGACATGCCAAAGGATTTTCAGGGCTTCTTTGAAGGCGCCCAGACACCGGCTTATGACGCCAACGCCTGGCAGCATATTAGATATGTCGATCTGGCAACGTGGCGCGATGCGCATGGCTGGGACAAGCACTCGGTCCTCGTGGACGCGCAGATCGATTTCGATCCCGACACACTGCAGCTGACGATCTCGAGCAGCAAGCCGCTGCCAAAGGCGGGCACCGTCAACCACATTCAGGGCGACATTCTGGGCCAGGCAGTGGGCGCGGCCAGGGTTGCCGGTCCTTTGGCAAATCCGGCAGCCCGGCGTTCCTGGCACGTGGATCCCAGGTTACCGGCGGGATAGATCGGATTTTGCCCCGAACACGCATAGAGCTTGCTGCCGCCGGGGCTGGCGGTCAGGCTTCTGGTCCAGTGATGGTCGATGGGGCCGCCCGGCAAGGGCGTGAGCACGACATCAGGCACGGTGATGCGGGTCTGTCCGGTCTGATAGGGAAAGTGCCGTATGGCATCGGTGTCGGCGATATAAAGGTCATTGCCGACCAGCACCATGCCGAAAGGTGAGTGCAGGTGGTCTATGAAGGCGCTCTTCTGGTCGGCACTCCATCGCCATTGGTATCGCGCAGCAACGGGATGCGATTGCCGGCTTTGGCGCTGGAATGAGCCTGCTTTTCGATCCGGGCCATCACGAATTCCTTGGGCCGGTTGATGGGTCCCTTGGGACCATCGGTCTCTGCCACCAGGACGTCGCCGTCAGGCAGGACGTAGAGCGAGCGCGGATTTTTCAAATCTTTTGCGAACGCCTTCACCGCCAGGCCCCGGCGCTGGTTTGGTCGGCCTGGGACGGAGACGCAGAACGTTAAGCCCCAATGCGACCTGCCTTGGGAGGCCCGTCGACCAGACCGGGCTTGACACCGCGGATATTTGTCTTGGGGGCGGCCGCCTCGGTTGATACATTGGGCGTGGCTTTCATGGGAATGGCGTCGGTTTGGAAGGCCGGGCGGACGGCTAAGAAAATGGCGCGGTCAGAGGGCGTTTCTTGCTTGGCGGCTAACCGGGATAACAAAATACCTTTCAAGGCAAAGCGTTGGAGGAAATGGCATCGTGATTTCGAGACTGGGCCCGCTTGCCGCGGCGATCATTTTTGCGACGGCTCCGGCCTTTGCCGCCGACAACTACCAGACCGATATCGGGCCGACGCCGAAAAACGGACGCCAGGGCGCCAATGTGCAGGGCCGCGGCACGGTGCTGGCCACGCTGGACAGAACCACATTCACGATCCAGGGCAAGTTCGCCGGCCTTTCTTCGCCGGCCACCGCGGCACGCCTGCATATGGGCAATGTGATGGGGGGGACTGGGCCCGCCATCGGTGACCTCAAGGTACCCCAGGCAAAAAGCGGCGAAATCTCCGGCACCTTCACTCTCACGCCGGCGCAGGTCGCAGGGTTAAAGGTGGGAAAGCTGTACATCATGCTCGACAGCCAGAGCGCGCCCAAGGGCAATCTGTGGGGCTGGTTTCAGCCGGCGCATGTGACGGTGCCGGAAGGCGTGCCGCAGATGGGATCCTGGTATATCCCGAACCTTCTCGACCAGGGCGATGGCCCGGCAAAAAAGAACAATAGCTGAGCGCGGAGCGGACATGATCAAAAACACCATGCGCGCGTTCGGCGCGGTTGCCACGCTTGGGGCAGCGGCGGCTGCCGCCATCTGGGCCTCGCACGCCATTGCCCAAACCGGCGCCGGCCCCTTCACGGAGGCCCAGGCCCAGGCCGGGCAGCCGATATATGTCAACCGTTGCGCCGTCTGCCATGATGCCGGCGGCGAGACCATCCGGCTGGTGGGCCCGGCTTTCACCCAGGCCTGGAATTCGCGCAGTACGGCCGCGCTTTATACCCGCATCAAGACCACCATGCCGTTCAACAATCCCGGCAGCTTGAGCGAGGCCGAGACCACCGCAGTGGTTGCCTATATCCTGAAGAGCAATGGCGCCACGGCCAGTGCCACCGCCCTCACACCCACGACAGACGTGACGATCGCCAGCCTCATCGCAACGCATGGCAATCGTAGAGATCCCTATGCGGGCTATGTCAGCCTCAGCAGCATGGCCGCCGCCACCGGCATCACCTTTCCGGGAACGGTGGCAAAATACACGCCTGTCACCGAGGGTATGTTGCTGAACCCGCCGGCCAGCGACTGGCTGATGCATTACCAGAACTATGCCGGCTGGAGCCATTCGCCGCTCAAGCAGATCACGCCCCAGAATGTGCACAATCTGCAGCTGCGCTGGGTCTGGTCGCTGGAGGATGGCGAACGCCAGCAGATCACGCCCCTGGTGCATGACGGGGTGATGTTCGTCTCAACCGTCGTCAACAACACGGTACAGGCGCTTAACGCCGCGACCGGCGATCTGATCTGGGAAAACCGCCTGGGCCCCAGGCTGGAAAATCAGGTCAACGCCACCGCGCGCGCCATGGCCCTTTACGGCAACCAGCTTTTCTATCCCGCGAGCGACGCCACCATGTACGCGCTCGACGCGCGCACCGGCAAGGTCAACTGGAAGTTCAAGATTTCCAACTATGGCCGCGACAAGATCGGCGGCGTGATGATCGCCGACGGCAAGCTCATCGTCGGGCTGGGCGTCTGCGACGAGCCTTCGCTGGAGGACCGCTGCTTCATCGCCGCTTATGACGTCAAGGACGGCCACCAGATCTGGAAATTCAACACCGTCGCCTATACGGGCGAGCCCGGAGGAAACACATGGGGTAACATGACCAATGGCGAGCGCTCAGGCGCCGACGCGTGGATCGCGGGCACCTATGATCCCAAGCTGCGGCTAATCTATTTCGGCACTGGCCAGGCCAAGGCCGGCAAGAACGGCATCGGCGACAAGCTGTTCAGCAACGCCACCATTGCGCTGGACGTCGATACCGGCAAGCTCAAATGGTACAATCAGTCCGCGCCGGACGAAGGCCTGGACCTGGACGAGGTCTATGAAAAGGTTCTGGTGGACGATGGCTCGCAGAAGCTTCTTCTGACCGCCGGCAAGAAGGGCATCCTGTGGAAGCTTGACCGCGTCACCGGCAAGTTCATCGACTATGTCCCCACCGTGTTCCAGAACGTCTTTACGCACATCGATCGCAAGACCGGCCGCGGCACCTATCGCGCCGATATCCTGAAGCCGGAGCCGGGCGGCTCGCGCCCCTCATGCCCGGCTCCGTCGGGCGGCCATAACTGGCCGGCCTCGAGCTATGTTCCCGAAGACGATCTTCTGATCCTTCCCTTGATGCAGATCTGCGTGACCTCGCAGGGCGACATGCCCGGCAATTTCGAAGCGCCCGGGTCGGACGGCAACATGGGGCGGTTGAGCGCCTATCGGGCGAAGGACCTCAAGCCGGTCTGGACTGTGCAGCAGCGCGCGCCCTTCCTTACCAGTGCGATGACCACGGCGGGCGGCGTGGGTTTTGTCGGTGACTGGGACCGCATCTTCCGGGCCTTCGACGTCAAGACCGGCAAGACCCTGTGGAAGACCCGGCTGGGCACGACGGCCCAGGGGTTCCCAACCACCTTCATGGTCGACGGCGAGCAGTTCGTCGCTGTTCCAACCGGCTATAATGGCGGCAGCCCGCAGGTCAGGCCCAGCAGCATGTTCGCCTTCGAGCGCAACCGACCACTGGTGGGTCACGCCGTCTATGTCTTCGCCCTGCCCAAGACCCAGTGAAGACGACAACCCGCGATAAAAGGGCCGCCTCACAACCGATACCATCGAAATATGGTAGCGGCACAACTCGGGATACCGCAGCGAGAATTTTCGGAATATTCTGGGATTTTGCCAATCCCGCGGAGAGCAATCGGAAAGCTCGGGTGGTGAATTGGCTGGGGGCGCAGCCACTAAAGTGATGGTCTCCTAAAGCGCTTCGTCTGTCATCTGGAAATTCGCCGCTTGGTCGTCCGGCTTGATACGCTGGCGTAAGCCAATCCAGCTACAGATGGGTGGATCACCTCATGGTCGATCACCTCGCGCAGAATGCTGCCCCGAATTGCCTATCTTGCGAGTACGGGAGGCGCCTCCTGATGATCGCGCCTAGGTGTTTAGTCCCGGGCTTTGATGGCGCAATCTTTTCCGGGGCATGGAAGGAGGCACTACGGGCCAAGTTCTTCACGGCAGCGCCGCGGCGACAGAAGCGGTCCGTCGAGCAATTCAAACTAGTCAAGAGAGTCTGAGATCTCATTCCCGACGCTACGGGATCAATCAGAAGACCGTCGCCAAGTGGAAGAAGCGCGCCTTCGTGGCCGATGTGCCGACGGGACCGAGAGAACCGAAGTCCACGGTGCTGTCGATAGAGGACGAGGCCAGCATCGTGGCTTTCCGCCGACACATGCTGTTGCCACTGGACGACTGCCTCTATGCGCTTCAAGCGACCATTCCGCACCTGATGCGTTCGTCGTTTCATCGCTGCCTGCAGCGCCACGGCATCTCCAGGCTACCCGAAGTCGCCGGCGACAAGCTGAGCAAGAAGAAGTTCAAGCCCTACCCGGTTGGCTACTTCCACATCGATATCGCCGAGGTGCGCACCGCTGAAGGCAAGCTGTATCTGTACGTTGCGATTGACAGGACCAGCAAGTTCGCTTTCGTGCAGCTCGTGAAGAAAACCGGTCGAACTTCCGCGTCCGCCTTCCTCATCGCCCTTATCAAGGCCGTTCCTTACAAAATCCACACCGCGCTCATCGACAACGGCATCCAGTTCACTTTCCCACCCCGTTACGCCAACGGCCGATCGCCAAGTACATGACCCATATGTTCGACATGCGTTGTCGCGAGAACGGCATCGATCACCGGCTGACCAAGATCAACCATCCCTGGACCAACGGCCAGGTCGAACGCATGAACCGGACGATCAAAGAGGGCGCCGTCAAACGCTATCACTACGACAGCCATCGTCAGCTCCAGGCGCATCTCACCGACTTCATCAACGCCTACAAATTGCGGCAGGCGCCTCAAAACCCTGACGGGCCTCACGCCCCACGAGTATATCTGCAAAATCTGGACAAAAGAGCCGAAACGATTCAGACTCGATCCAATCCACCAAATGCCGGGATTAAACACCTAGTTTTTTCAAGTGGAAGGGCAAGTATGGGAGCCTGGACGTGTCCGAGGCCCGCGGGCTGAAGCTTCTGACCGACGAGAACGCCAGGCTGATGAAGCTGTTGGCGGACGCGATGCTCGACAACGCCATGCTGAAGGACCTCAATTCAAAAGAATGGTGACGCCCGTCGTGGAGTGGCAAGCCGTGACCCATCTCTGCCAATCCTTCCAGATCGCGGTTGTCCATATGCTGCACGGGATCGGGCGCCGCCGGCTTCGGGAGAGAATGTCGAGATCCGATGAGGAACAGCGCCACAGACGCTGTTCGTGCGAATGGCGCATGCACCCTTCCCTCACCTGTGCCCACTCCACCCGGGATGGATCGCGATGATGCCGACCGAGGCCTCGTTCCGGCCATGTCGCGTGGAGACATAGATGTCCCCATTGCTGCGGATCGCGAGATGCCGGGCGTGGCCGATCCCCTCCGCGACGACGCTGGCATGAAAGCCAGGCGGCAGGACGAGGCCGTCCGGTTCATTTGCAATCGCCGGCGTCGTGGCCAGCACCAGGGCAAAAGCGGCAAAAATCATTTTCGACATTACAGCCACCCCGCTGAGCCTCTTGTCCCTTGCGAAACCTATATCCGACAAGATTGATGGTGCAAGCCGCCAAGGATATTGCGCTCGGCGATGGCTCCGCAAGCTTGACAATAGGCTGGATCGTGCGCTGACGACTGTCAGGGATGATTACGCATCGCGCATCTCCTCCTCCAGCGCCTTCAGCTTGCGCGTGTCGGAGACATCCATGCCACCGTATTTCGAGCGCCACTTATAAAAGGTGGCGTCGCTGATGCCGTGCTTGCGGCACAGCTCCTTCGCCCCAAGCCCCGCCTGGTGCTGCTTCAATATCCCGATGATCTGTTCTTCGCTGTACCGGCTGCGCTTCATCGTCCGTCTCCTTCAAGGAACGGACTCTACCTCAAAATCGAGGGCACTTTCGGGGGCAAGGTCACAAGACACGAGGGGCGCGCAGGGTAGACGCTAGGATTAGCGCTGTCGACTGTGTGACCCATTCGCCTTCGACCTGCAGCGGGGCACCACCTCTCGAGCCCAGCCTGATCAGCTGTCGAAAGTGTCCGGCGCGATTGTTGACAGCAATTTCTTTCAATTCTAGCTTCGTTGGAAACTGCAAAACAGGCATTGGGGAAACTGTCTTAGGGCCAGCATTCGACTTAAAGATGTAATGTTGCACTTCGGTCGGTCCGCCATGCGGCTGTCCGAATTGTCTATCCATCTTTTTTGTTTGATGACTGGTTGGGGGTACTGCCTATGTCAGTCGTCTCTGACGAAAGGGCTGTGTGGTTGGAACGGAATATCCTGCCTCACGAGCCGGCATTGCGGTCTTGGCTCGGGTGCCGGCGCCTCGATGACCTGGAAGTAGATGATATTGTTCAGGAAACTTACACGCGCCTAGCTGCCGCAGAGAATGTGGGTCATATCCGCAATCCCAAGAATTATGCGTTTCAAATTGCCGGATCTGTCGTGATCGATCATATGCGGCGCAAAAAGGTGATTTCCATTGCGTCCGTGGCGGATATCGATCAGGTGGGGCTGGTGTCTGACGAGCCCTCGCCCGAGGCGCATGTAATCGGTCGGGAAGAACTAAGCAGGCTGGCGGAGGCAATCGACAGTCTACCGCCTCGGGTGCGAGAGGTATTCACCTTACGCCGTATTAAAGGGTTGTCGCAAAAGGATATTTCGGGCCAGCTCGGCATTACCGAAGGAACCGTCGAGCGACATATGACACGCGCACTTTTTTTGTTGTCGGAGGATTTTTTGATTGGGGGTAGGGGTACTCCCCGTCCGTCTAAGCCACGGTCAAGTGTGAATAGGGTTGAGCCCCTGAATGGCGCGAAAAACCGCTCGTGAAATAAACGTCGAGGCGGCAGCTTGGGCTGTGCGTCTCGATGAAGGCCTTTCCTCGAAAGAGGAAGGGGTCCGACTGGATGCTTGGCTGGCGCAGGACGAGCGCCATCCGGGCGCGCTGGCGCGCATGCGCGCCTTCAATTCCTTTACATGGAAGGCCAAGGCGCTGGGGCCCGGGTTTGTGCCTGGGTCGACGGCTGGGGAGGCGGCGCAGGATCTTTCGGAAAGCGAGCCCGCAGGTGAGGATGTACCTGAGAAGGCACCACCGGATGATTGCGATACGGACCCCGGAGACGTTGCCGCAAAGCCAGAAACGGCTGTGCCTTCACGTCGTATGATTCTGCGCGCGGGCGGCGCAATTGCCGCAACGACCTTGGTTGGCTCAGTCGTCGGATGGGAAAAGCTGCATTCCAACACTTATCGGACGGGTATTGGCGATAGCAAAGTTGTCGCGCTAAAGGACGGGAGCGTAATAACGCTCAATACTGAATCGCAGATCGCGATCAATTTTTCGGATCAGGAGCGCGCTATCCGAATGATCCGCGGGGAGGTCACGTTCGATGTTGCCAAGGATCCTTCACATCCCTTTGTCGTGGCGGTAGGCGAAACCCGTGTAAAGGTCGTTGGTACCAGCTTCACAGTGCAGAGGCTGCGTACGCTGCCTGTGCAGGTCTTGGTGAGACAGGGTACCGTTGAAGTGTCCCACCTTGGCGATGCTGGTACGCCTGTCCTGGTCCATGCAAATACCCGGGCGACGACGCCAGTCGATCGTGGGCCTATTGCAGCCGTTCCGATTGCTCCTAGTGAGCTGAAGCGGGAATTGGCATGGCAGGATGGTCGTATTGCCTTCGAAGGCCAAACCTTGGCCCAAGCCGCCGCCGAATTCTCACGCTATAGCGACATCAAGATTGTCGTCACCGATCATGCTCTGGCGGATGAGGAAATCGTGGGTCTGTTTAGGGCTAACGATCCGATCGGTTTTGCTAAGACCATTGCTGTCAGCCTGAATGCCCGCGCGACCATCGGCGAAGGACAGATCCGCTTATCCCGGTAATTCGGGCTGTCGGCAAATTAGACGCTTCCTATAACGCAATCCCTCAGGGATTGAGAAAAACGAATCGGAAGACGGGTCAGGGAGCAGGTGTGGCGTTAAAATTCGCTGCATGGACGGGGTTTGGCGTTATCGTGGCCGTTTTGGCAGGCCCCGCCAGCGCCATCGCACAAGTGCGCTATGTCGACATACCTGCCGAAGAAGCTTTCAAATCCATTCCCGAGTTCGCGCGCCAGGTCCATGTGCAGATCGTTGCCCCGGCCAACGAATTGCGCGATGTACGGACCCCTGCGGTGTCGGGTTATATCTCGATCCAAGATGCGCTTAGAACTCTCATTCGTGGCACAGAACTTGAAGTGGCCAGCAACGATGGTGCGACCATTGTTCTTCGCAGGCGAACGCCTGCGATGCCTGCGCAGCCAGATCATCTATTAAATCTCGATCAGGGTGCAATTTCCTCAAAAGTGACTGAGACGGTCGTGGTCACCGGGTCGCGCATTCAGAGTGCGGCAATGGATACGCCTGTGCCGGTTAATTCCATTTCCGCAGATCAGTTGTGGAGCATGAGCGCCCAAAGCATACCGGCTGGGTTGGCGAAGCTTCCGGTGTTTGCCCCTGTGCGTGGCAGCGATACAGCATCGGATGGTGGCTATCAGCCCACCGGCAATTACATGGACTTGTACGGTCTTGGCCCGATCCGCACCCTGGTTCTTGAGGATGGGCACCGGGTGACCTCGACCTATTATGACGGCACCGTAGACGTGAACAGCCTGCCCCAGATGCTGATTCAACGCGTGGAGGTCGTGACCGGCGGCGCCTCAGCGGTCTATGGCTCTGACGCGGTGTCGGGCGTGGTGAACTTCATCCTGGACAAGCATTTCCAGGGTCTGAAGGGTGTTTTCCAGGGCGGTATTTCCACCTTTGGCGACGCCAAATCCTTCCGGGTCGGGCTGGCCGGCGGTACTGATGTGTTCGATCGCGGTCATTTCGAATGGAGCGCGGAGTTCTTCAACCGCGACATCATTCCCGCCGATCCAAGGCCATATGGGACTGCGGCATCATCATTGCTTGGAAACGGTTCTCCTTCAAATCCACTGAGAAGCGTCACCAATACCCGGATTTCTGATTCTCCCTTTGGTGGTCTGGTGACGACAGGTCCGTTCGCGGGGATGCAGTTCGCGCCGGACGGCACTCTAGTGCCATATAACGCTGGCACACCTACCACCACCAAGAATGTCGCGGTGGGCGGCGATGGTGGTTACAAGAAGCCGTCCTTCGTGGTGCCGTCCCTGCAGACTGCCCAGCTCTTTGGGCGCTTTGATTATAATTTCAACGACAACATAACGGGATATGTGCAGGCCGGCTATTCGCATTCGCGCACCTTTTCCCACGAACAGAACTTGGTCAGTACGTCTGGCTCTAATGCCCTGACCATCTACAGTGGCAATCCGTATCTGAAGCCGGCCTACCAGACCGCGATGGACAATGCCGGGGTCACTAGCTTCAATCTCAACCGCTACAATGAGGACTTTGGCGGTCTGCTGAATCTCACGGACCGCACATCGACCGAGACCATTAGTGCGGGCCTGCAGGGGACGCTATTCGATGAATTCAACTGGGAGCTGTACTACACCCATGGCGAGGGCCGGGTGCAGCAGGTCACCCACGACAATGTCAATACCCAGCGCATGTATGCCGCGATCGATGCGGTGAAGGATCTGCGCACCGGCAACATCGTATGCCGGGTATCGATTACCGCGCCGGGAGCATACCCCGGTTGCGTGCCGATGGACATTCTGGGTGATGGCGCGCCGAGCCAAGCCGCAATCAACTATGTCAATGGTACGACGCAATGGAAGGCGATCAACACGCTGGACGACGTTGGCGCCAACATCACCGGCACCGTGTTCGACAACTGGGCCGGCCCCGTGAAGATGGCGGTTGGCGCGGAATACCGGCTGCAAAGCCTCGTGGAGACCAGCAGCGTCGACGATAACACCTTCAATATCCAGAACCTTCGTGTCGGGCTGGACGGCAACACGACATCGCCTGGCGCGCTGCAATGGACCAAGAACGTGACCTCGCCGATGCATGGCGCGGAATCGGTCTACGAAGGCGATGTGGAAATTGACGCTCCGCTCCTACGCGACCTTCCGCTGATCCAATCGCTGGATTTTAACGGAGCCGGTCGCTACACGCAGTACAGCACCAGCGGTCAGGCCGAGACCTGGAGAGTGGGCCTGCAATGGCGCCCCATCGACGACCTTCGCTTCCGGGCAACCCGGTCGCGTGATATCCGCGCACCAACCCTGTATGACCTGTTTCAAAACCAGTCGAGCCAAATCGGGGGGCTGGTGGACTATCTGACCCACACTGGTGGCTCGGTGCTGAATATTTTAGGCGGTAATCCCAATCTGGTTCCTGAAGTGGCACGCAATACCACCGCAGGCTTCGTCTATACGCCTGGTTGGATGCCAAACGTTATGCTCTCGATCGACTACTATCACTCGGTCGTCGACAACGCGATCGCCACAGTCAGCGGATCAGCGACGGCTACGCAGCAGATCTGCATCAATTCGGGAGGGATGTCGCCCCTCTGCAACTTGGTCGTCCGGCCTTACCCGGTCACGGATGCGACACCGGCCAACTATCCGACGCTGAACTACAATGTGAAGCAGAATGTCGCCCTGGTGTATGCCGAAGGCATTGATTTTACGGCCGACTATGCCGCCGATCTTTCTAAGATCGGATGGCGCGGCACTTTAGTTCTTCAACTTCTTTGGTCACATCAGCCAGTGCTGAAGAACCAGACGCTGCCAGGCACCACGATTATCAATGTGGCAGGTACATCGCAAACGCCTAAAGACCGTGCTTCATTGCAAGCGCAATATACATGGGGGGCTTTAAGCATTTCTCTGCTTGAGCGCTATTACGGTTCGTTCCACTTTAGCGGAAATCCCTCCCTAGTAGAGGCTTATTCTCTTCCGGCCTACTGGCAGACCGACATTGACCTGTCTTACAGATTCGTATTGGCGGGTCAGCCGGTCACCGGCTTCCTAAACGTCAATAACCTCTTGAATAGCTTCGGCGCTAATTGCTGTGCCTTCACCAATAACCCGGGCATGCAGTATCCTGTTGCCTCCTTTACTGATCGTATCGGGCGCTACTTCGTCCTAGGAATGCGGTTCAACACACATTAATCCGCGCACGGATAGCGTGGCGCGATATCCTGCATATGTTCTGCTCGCGCTGTTGCAGTGCAAAATAGACAATCAAAAAAGTCACATCGAGTTGTTGGGGGGAGGCGATGTGCCGTTCGTCCAACCACCGAAGCTCTTGCATGGAATTTGCGGAGCCCAAGACGACGGGCGCTGGTCAGCGTATCCGTTGATAACGGCTGTGCCAAAAGGCCAAGCGCAGGGGGAGATAACGGCATGATTTCGAAGTTCAGATTGTTGCTGGTGTGTGGTGTTGCGACGATTGCCCTTCCGGGCGTTGCATTCGCCAGTCCCTATGGTGGTTTGGGGTCTGATCTCGAGGCTGGCGCGAACGGGCGCAGCTCTGATGGGCTGGCACAACTGGCTTTGAATTTGGACGGAAGTGACAGCAGGCCGCTGAGCCTGCCGCGCGGAAGCGTCATGCAAGCCACCTCTTCCAGCGCCGGGGGCTCATCCCCTCAGTCGGTGGAAAGCGTGACGGTTACCGGATCGCGCATCGCCGGCAACGCAGCCCAAGCACCAACGCCTATTACCTCCCTGTCCGACGACCAGTTGCAGTCACTCAGTTCCCAGAGCATTCCGGCTGGGTTGGCGAAGCTTCCGGTGTTTGCCCCTGTGCGTGGCAGCGATACAGCATCGGATGGTGGCTATCAGCCCACCGGCAATTACATGGACTTGTACGGTCTTGGCCCGATCCGCACCCTGGTTCTTGAGGATGGGCACCGGGTGACCTCGACCTATTATGACGGCACCGTAGACGTGAACAGCCTGCCCCAGATGCTGATTCAACGCGTGGAGGTCGTGACCGGCGGCGCCTCAGCGGTCTATGGCTCTGACGCGGTGTCGGGCGTGGTGAACTTCATCCTGGACAAGCATTTCCAGGGTCTGAAGGGTGTTTTCCAGGGCGGTATTTCCACCTTTGGCGACGCCAAATCCTTCCGGGTCGGGCTGGCCGGCGGTACTGATGTGTTCGATCGCGGTCATTTCGAATGGAGCGCGGAGTTCTTCAACCGCGACATCATTCCCGCCGATCCAAGGCCATATGGGACTGCGGCATCATCATTGCTTGGAAACGGTTCTCCTTCAAATCCACTGAGAAGCGTCACCAATACCCGGATTTCTGATTCTCCCTTTGGTGGTCTGGTGACGACAGGTCCGTTCGCGGGGATGCAGTTCGCGCCGGACGGCACTCTAGTGCCATATAACGCTGGCACACCTACCACCACCAAGAATGTCGCGGTGGGCGGCGATGGTGGTTACAAGAAGCCGTCCTTCGTGGTGCCGTCCCTGCAGACTGCCCAGCTCTTTGGGCGCTTTGATTATAATTTCAACGACAACATAACGGGATATGTGCAGGCCGGCTATTCGCATTCGCGCACCTTTTCCCACGAACAGAACTTGGTCAGTACGTCTGGCTCTAATGCCCTGACCATCTACAGTGGCAATCCGTATCTGAAGCCGGCCTACCAGACCGCGATGGACAATGCCGGGGTCACTAGCTTCAATCTCAACCGCTACAATGAGGACTTTGGCGGTCTGCTGAATCTCACGGACCGCACATCGACTGAGACCATTAGCGCGGGACTGCAGGGGTCCTTGTTCGATAAGTTCGACTGGGAGTTGTACTACACTCATGGCGAGGGCCGGGTGCAGCAGGTCACCCACGACAATGTCAATACCCAGCGTATGTATGCCGCGATCGATGCGGTGAAGGACCCGCGCACAGGCAACATCGTGTGCCGGGCGTCGATCACCGCGCCGGGAGCATACCCCGGTTGCGTTCCGATGGACATTCTGGGCGATGGCGCGCCGAGCCAGGCCGCAATCAACTATGTCAATGGTACGACGCAATGGAAGGCGATCAACACGCTGGACGATTTCGGCGCCAACATCACTGGCACTCTGTTCGACAACTGGGCCGGTCCGGTGAAGATGGCGGTAGGCGCGGAATATCGGCTGCAAAGCCTGATCGAGACCAGCAGTGTCGACGATAACACCTTCAATATCCAGAACCTGCGGGTGGGGCTAAACGGCAACACGACATCGCCCGGTGCGCTGCAGTGGACCAAGAACGTGACCTCGCCGATGCATGGTGCGGACTCAGTCTATGAAGGCGATGTGGAGATTGACGTTCCGCTCCTGCGCAATCTTCCGCTGATCCAGTCGCTGGATTTTAACGGGGCAGGCCGATACACGCAGTACAGCACTAGCGGCTCTGCCGAGACCTGGAGAGTGGGGCTGCAATGGCGCCCCATCGACGACCTTCGCTTCCGTGCCACCCGGTCGCGTGATATCCGCGCACCAACCCTGTATGACCTGTTTCAGAATCAGTCGAGCCAAATCGGGGGGCTGGTGGACTATTTGACCTCGTCGGGCGGTTCGGTTCTGAATGTCCTCGGCGGCAATCCGAATCTGGTTCCTGAAGTGGCACGCAATACCACGGCGGGTTTTGTCTATACGCCGGGCTGGCTGCCAAACTTCCTATTCCAAGTCGACTACTACCATGCTGTAATTGACAACGCGATCGCGACTGTCAGCGGCTCTGCGCCAGCCACCCAGCAGATCTGTATCGCCTCGGGCGGTACGTCGCCGCTTTGCAATCTGGTCGTACGGCCCTATCCGATCACGAACACAACCCCGGCCAATTATCCGACCCTGAATTACAATGTGAAGCAGAACGTCGCCCTGGTGTATGCCGAAGGCGTCGACTTCACCGCCGGGTACGAAGCTGATCTCGCCCAGATCAGCAATTTGAACGGCGTTCTGGGCATCCACGTAACATGGGTGCATCAGCCCACATTGAAGAGCCAAACCCTGCCAGGCACCACGATTATCAATGCGGCAGGTACATCGCAAACTCCCAAAGATCGTGTATCCTTGCAGGTCAACTATGTCCTGGGGCCATTCAGCACGACGGTTGTACAGCGCTATTACGGTGCCTATCACTACAGCGGAAATCCCACCCAGGTTGGGATCGCGACCCTGCCGGCCTATTGGCAGACCGACCTGAACCTGGCCTATGATTTTGATGCCGCGGGCCAGCCGGTCACTGGCTTCCTTAATATCAACAACCTGTTCAACAATTTCGGCGCCAATTGCTGCGCCTTTACCAACAATCCGGGCATGCAGTATCCGGTTGCGTCCTTCACAGACCGTATCGGGCGCTACTTCACTGTCGGCTTGCGGTTCAAAACCGATTGAAAATCGGCGGCATGGACGTACGTGCGTCCATGCCGCTAATATTCCGATGCAGCCCTGAAGAGGCTCGTCCATGCGCCTCAGCGCTTTTTGTGTATTCACAGGCCTCGTGATCGCCGAACTGCCCGCCCAGGCGGCTATTACAGCCGCGCCCTGGGGCAGCTATGACGGCAAACCGATCTATCTTTACACCCTGACTAGCAGGAATGGGCTGTCAGCCCGGATAACCAATTACGGTGCGACCATCGTGTCATTGCGCGCGCCGGATCGCCGGGGCGTCATGGGCGATGTGGTGCAGGGCTTCGACAGACTTTCGGACTATACGAACGCGGATTATCGTGCGCGCGGTGCCCATTACGGCGCGGTGTTGGGCCGTTACGCCAACCGGATCAAGAATGAAACCTACGAGCTGGATGGCGTTACCTATCATCGCACCAAGGGGGCGCAATATGACCAGCGGGTGTGGGCCGGGAAAATTGAAGCGGGTAAGGAAACACACCTGGTTCTTAGCCTGGTCGACCCGGCCGGCAGCATGGGCTTCCCTGGAACAGTCAAGGCGAGCGTCACTTACACGCTAACCGACAACAACAGCTTGCGGATTGATTATCGGGCCAGCACCGACAAGACGACGATCGTCAACATGACAAATCACAGCTATTTTAACCTGGCCGGCAAGGGAACCATCCTGGATCACCTGTTGACCATCAATGCAGACGCCATCACGCCTGGTGACGCTAAGAATGTGCCCACCGGCGAGATACGTCCGGTGGCGGGCACGGTGTTCGATTTTCGCAAGCCGATGCCGATCGGCCGTCACGTTGATGACTCCGACCCGTTGATACAGCTTGTGCATGGCTATGGCGTGAACTATCGGCTTAACGGCCGGCCCGGCACGCTACGGTTCGCAGCGCGGCTGGCGGATCCCAAGTCAGGCCGGGTCATGGAAGAATGGACCACCCAGTCGGACATGCAGCTGTATTCCGGAAACTATATGCCGCCGCCCGTGGCACTGGCCAAGGGCTACGGGCGTCGCAGTGGCGTGGCCCTGGAGGCCGAGCGCGCGCCCAATTCTCCAAACACTCCGGAATTTCTCAGTGCCGTCGTGACACCGCAGAAGCCGTTGCACGAGGTGATGGAATTTCGCTTTCTGGTGGACAGGAAATGACCGCAAACAGGCGTAATCTAGTTCTGGGCATGGCGGCTGCCGGCGTGTGTGCCGGGACAGCTGTGCCCGTAAGGGCCGCTTCGCCGTTATTCTTTCGTGGGCTTTTCCCGATAGCCCAGACCCCTTTCACGCCCGCGGACAAGCTCGATCTCGTTTCGCTGATGCGTCAGGTTGATTTCTGCCGACGCACCGGCGTGCCGGGCCTGATCTGGCCGCAGTTGGCGAGCGATTGGGAGATGCTGGATGACAGCGAGCGTCTGGCGGGGGCCGAAGCGCTGCTTGGGGCGGCCAAAGGCACCGCAGTCAAGGTGGTCATCGGTGTCCAGGCGCGCGACGGGAAGCTTTCGACGGCGCTTAACTTCGCCGCCCATGCCGCGGCGCATGGCGCGCCCGCGATTATTTCGCTGCCGCCTGACGGGGTCGGCGAGGATGCCATGGCGGCCTATTACAAGGCGGTCGGGGCCAGCGTGCCGCTGCCGCTGGTTTTGCAGACCCAGAAGACGATGAGCGTCGACCTTGTGGACAAGGTCTATCAGCAGGTACCCACGCTGAGCTGCATCAAGGACGAGGCTGGAGAGCCGCTGGACCGCATCGGACCGATTCGCAAACTGACCGGCGGCAAGGTTGCGATCTTTGCCGGCAAGGGCTGCGTGGCCATGCTGAACGAAATGATGCTGGGGTTCGACGGCTATTGCCCCTCGATGTTCTGCGCGGACATTTTTCAGCGCACATTCGAAGTGTGGAATGCGGGCCGTCGCAAGGAGGCGACCGAAATGTTCGGACGCATCATGGCACTGCGCTCCATTCCAGGGGTGATGCCCTATCTGATGATCCTGCGCGGCATTTTCCCTGCTGATGTCGGTTATCGCAATCCGCCGGGCCGCAAGACGCAGGAGACCAAATTGCCGGAGGCGGGCAAGGCACTGATCCGTCAGACCTATGAGGCGGTCGTTCGCCCCTATGTCCGCTAGGGCGCGCCGCGCGCCATATAGGTTCGCGAAAAGCCGTTGCGGGAATTGGTGACGGTAATTTGTCCGGTCTCGGTAATGGACAGGCGGATGGGGTTTCCATCGGCGCCGCCGCGTAGATTCGCGATATAGTTCGGGTCGCCGTCCAGTTCGGGGTTGCGGACCATCGCATGCGTCCGCCAGAAGCCTTGGAGATGGGGATAGGACTCCACTGTCTTGACCACATCGGGCGAGCCGCCCTTGGTCGGGCCGTTCTGCATGATTGCCACCAACGGGTCTATCGCGGCGGTGGGCGGGCTGTTTGAAAGATCCATGCCGTGACCAGTGACGAAATAGATGTCGGCCCTGCCCATCTTGTTTGCCGGACAGAGCAGGGCAATTTCCTTGTTCCAGGTCAGATCGCCCAGATCGACGATCCGGGTCCTGCCGAATCGCATCAGGAGGCCGAGAGAACGGTCGTTCTCCTCGCCGCCGACCCGCGGGGGCGGAGGCACATGGGCGCAGGCAGGATTGGCGCGACCGGCGCCGGGCAGGGCTGCCTTGAGCACCCGGCCGTCGGAGGCCACGAACCGGATGTGCAGGGCCCCGACATTGAGGACGTCGCCCGCACTTACAGAGATATGACTGTGACCCTTGGCGGCGGCCAGCCAGGCCGGATAGCGGGTCTGGGGCGCATTGGCGCTCCGGCGCACATCGGCATCCGGCGGCAGGG
>Ga0209915_1002538_pt1 | contig 18712 bp, 31 predicted proteins | sample ThiBiot_750_plan_FD_183952 | JGI IMG/M metagenome (GOLD analysis project Ga0209915, IMG submission 183952) | Wastewater bioreactor microbial communities from Cape Town, South Africa - Thiocy_cont_750_plan (SPAdes) | ecosystem: Engineered > Bioreactor > Thiocyanate-remediating > Anaerobic-Aerobic... | reverse complement strand
TCCAGAGGCATCTACCAACCACACAGCGCTTTGAATAATCCAGAGCCATCCATCAACCATTCAGCACCTCGAATAATCCAGAGCATCCATCAACCACACAACACCTCGAATAATCCAGAGCCATCCATCAACCATTCAGCACCTTGAATAATCCAGAGCCATCCATCAACCACACAACACCTCGAATAATCCAGAGCCATCCATCAACCACACAACACCTCGAATAATCCAGAGCCATCCATCGACCACACAGAATAATCCATCAACCATCCATCAACCACAAAGCACCTTGAATCGCAGATATAATCGCGAGCCGGTGCTTTCCCGCCATTTCGCGAGGGCGTCGTTCCCGCCTTCGCGTCGCTGTACCTCATTCGCACGCTCGCCTACTCACACACACGCCCTCTACAACCATGGTTGGCCCCAAGACCGCGACCACGCCACCTGCTGGTGCTGCACCGGCCAAGAAGCCTACGACGACCACGTCAGCTGCCCCGAAGCCTGCTGCCCCGAAGCCTGCTGCCCCGAAGCCTGCCACCACCACTACCAAGCCAGCACCTGCTGCTAGCTCTGCTGCTACTCCAGCCAAGAAGCCCACAACTACCGCACCAGCAACAACGAAGCCTGCTGCCCCGAAGCCTGCTACCACCACGGCTAAGGTCGCGCCCACTGCTCCTGGTACTGCTGCGCCGAAGCCTGCTGCGCCGAAGCCAGCCACCACTACCAAGCCAGCACCTGCTGCTGGCTCTGCTGCTACTCCAGCCAAGAAGCCCACAACTACCGCTCCAGCAACAACGAAGCCTGCTGCCCCGAAACCTGCAACCACCGCCCCAAGGGCCACGCCTCTTGCTGGCGCTGCTACACCAGCTAAGAAGGCCTTGGCACCTGCTGGAGCACTTACCACGCCCTCCAGGAAGCCCCTCGCTGCTGGAGCTTCCTCCAAGCCGTCGGCACCTGCTGGCGCACTCGCGACGCCTGCCAGGAGGCCCGTCGTCGGCGCTGCCAAGCCAACTACCGCGCCAGCGACGGCAGCAGCCAAGAAGCCCGCAGCCAAGCCTGCGACGCCCAAGAAGCCTGCGACGCCCAAGAAGTCCTCGACGCCCAAGAAGTCTGCGACGCCCAAGAAGCCCGCGACGCCGGCCAGGAGCGCCGCGGCACTGGCGCCTGCTCGCTCGCTGGGCGACATTATCTCGTACGCGCCGAGTTCGCAAGTGGACGTCCTCGCGATTGCGACTGACCCGTCTCTGCCTGCTCGCTCGCTCGCTAGGCACAAACCCAACCAGCCGGTGATCCGCAAGTTCGTCCTCACGACCGTCATCATGTTCACGCTGCCGGTGGCGGTGCTGTTTGCCACGCTGCATGGCGCGCCGATGCTGCTGGGCCCGCTGGACGAGTCGCAGCTGCACACGTACACCATCATCGCCAGCATCGCGACCGTGTTGTTGATCGTGGTGTGGTACATTCTGTCGGCCATGGCCGAGCCACAGCGAACCGTCTAGCGAGCGCCGCGAGACGTCGGTTGTTGCCGCCACCACTGCCATCATCGCTTGCGCGAGGCATGGCGCTTCGACGCATGTTGCGCATGTGATCACACGAAATGCACACGGACCAGATGATGGTTCGCGCGTGTACGAGAGATAGAGAGCGAGTGAATGTACACAACAACGGCTTCAGCTGCATGGCCTCGAGATGCTGCTGTGGGCGCGATACCAATCCGAGAGCCGACGCAGCACCACGGCGCGGTACCGAGAGTCCGAGATCGTGACCGACAAGGGCGCGAGCCACGCACGAAAGGCGGCGTCGTCCAAGAGCGCCAGCTGAGCACGACTCGCGGCGTGCTCCAGCAGCGTCTGCAACGCAGGAGACAGCTCGCCGTCGTGTACGTGTGCGTCAAAGCGCGGTAGCACATGGTGCAGCACGAACGATGCCAACGAGGCTTGCGGTACTCCTGCAAGCACGAGTCATCGAGCGATGGGCTCGCGAGCATTAGGCTCTCACACTCTCACGGTCTGGTCTGGCTGCGATCGATCGTGTGGCGCACCTGGCGTGCACAGCAGCACTTGCAGCTGCGAACACGAGAGACTCTCGAACGCCGGCGTATCGAACAGTGGCTGCCATGGTTTCGAGGCTGCCGCCGCCAGCAGCAGCGCTTGCTTGTTGTCGGCTGTCAACTCGAGCTCCTGATCGAGACGTTGTTTGATATCGGCGGCTGCATGGGAGAGATCCAGAGTTGTGGAGGAGGTGGTGGAGTCACTCTTGCGATCGAGCCGCTTGCGATCATGATGTGTGGTGGTGGCGGTGCTGCTAGTGCTTGGGTTCGATGGATATGCTGTTGTCGGGAGGACCAAATCGCTCGGGATGGGTTTGAAGGGACAGATATCTGCGAGTGTCAGGGTAGGCGGACACACGAATCTCGAATCATAGTGCGGTGTCGATGTCGATGTCGATGGTGATGGTGTCAGGCTCGATGGCGCAGAGGGTCTCATGTAGCACATGTGCAGCAACGAGTCAGGTATGTGGGTCGCCAGGAACAATCCATCTGTCGGCTCACTGTCCATGGATCAGATGTATGTATGGATCAGATGTATGTATGGATCAGATGTATGTATGCTTGTATGCGTGTATGCGTGAGCGAGGCGAGAGCGATATGTCGCGATTGATCGAAATATCGATCAGCTCATTTGCTTCGCTGCCTCGTTGCTGTTGCTGCTGCTGCTCGATTATCGTATCTGGCATCTCACTCACATCCGCCGCCATGTCGAATCAAGAAGAACAACAGCGTAACCTTGATAAGCTCTCGGACTACGCCGAGGGCGACGGTCGTGTCGATGAGGCCAAGGCATCGCAGGTAGAGACACACCGAGACACATCTACGACTTGATCGGAGGTTCTTGCATATGCTGACTCGATCGCGACTCGATCTGTAGGCCACTGAGGCACTGTTCACGCAAGAGTCGGGCCAACGTGCCGAGGAGCAGGAGCGGTACGAGCTCGCGTGCTCGTTGAGCTGCTGCCAATCGTGCGTGGTCATTGATCGAGAGAGCGAACGTGTGCGTGTGCGTGCGTGTGTGACAGGTTGCAGCGACTCGCTGCCGTACAGGTGAACGCCGCCGATATCGAGCTGCTACGACGCGAGATGGAGATCGACGACGAGGCCAAGGCCAAGCAGCTGCTGCAGGAGAGCAACGGCGACATCGTGGCTGCGCTTCGTCGGCTCGTGGCTCCCGTGTAGGCGCCGCACCGCGCACCAATCGACATCTATCCTTCCTTCCATCGAGCCATTCCATCGAGCCATTCCATCGAGCCATTGATTGAGAGATAGACAGTTACGCGCAGATCGATAGTTTATGGTGGTATACGCGTGCGGTGGCTACACGATGAGCGCCATGGTTGGCGATGCGTCGCCAGCACCCCTCTCGAGAGGGGTGCTGGCGATGCTCGCACTCGCGCTGATCGGCGGACCTTACCAGTCCTCGTCGCTGTCGTCCTCGAACCAGTCGTCGTCGCCCTCGGGCGCCTCTTCGTCTTGCATCATGTTGACGCGACGGTTGTTGAGCGCTCGCGCAAGCGTGTCGACGAGCGTCTGGCCCTGTGGCGTCTCGATCGACGGCAAGGCAGACTGGTCGTCGACCGAGCGCAGCTCCTTGCCAGCGCGGATCTGGTCCAGCAGGCTGCTGCTGCTGCCACCGCCACCGCCGCCGCTGCCTTGTTGCGAGTGGTCGGCAGGCTTGACCACTGTTTGCACGAGAGCGAAAGTGAGTGAGACACGAGCCGCGAGCACAGGCAGCGCGCTCTCGTCGAGACCAGCGAGGCAGCACACGTACTGGGTGGAGGAGGCGGCTTGGGCGCGTTGGGAGCAGACGGCGGAGGCGGTGGGGGCGGCGGCGCGGGACCGGCGCGGGCAGGCTCGTTGCTCGGCGCCGAGGGCGGCGGCGGCGCGTTGCCGGCGAGCGACTCGGACACAGTGGACATGATCAAGTCGCGCGTCTCCTTGTCCTTGAGGTCGCTCTTCTTGACTCCGGCGGCCTGGAACAGCTTGCGCCATTCGGGCGGGATGTTGCGGATCTACGCACGTCGTCTCGAAGTGATGAGTACCGCACTGTACACCTCGAGGGTCGTGTCTCACTCAAGCGCACCTCGAATCCAGCATCGACGTCCCAGCCGATGTGGCTCTCGTGACGGAAGCCGCGAGGCCCACTGATTTCGATCTGCTCACACCATAGGAGCGCGAGATTAACGAGCCATCCGGCACGCTGCCAGCCAGCCATCGAGGCAGCCATCGAGGCAGCAGCGGAGGCGTACCGAGTTGGCCTTGCTCTGCTTGCTGGAGCCGAACACCGACGAGAAGAAGCCGCCCTTCTTCTCCTCCTTCTTGGAGGCGGTGGTCGAGCGTGAAGCTGCCGGTGCCGAGGTCGCCGATGGCGAGGGCGACGGTGCGGGCACCGAAGGAGACGGCGTCGCCACTGGTGCCGCTGGCGACGGCGATGGCGTCGGGATCGGTCGCTGCAGCGACGAGCCCGAGCCCTGCGACTCGACACGAGCCGGCGCTGCGACCATGGAGCGTGAGCGCGAGTGGCCACTCTACACAATAGGCAAGAGCGCGCGAGAGATAGATAGCTACATACGACGTGGCTGTGGCTTGGTCGGTTGCGCCTGCTCCTCGATACCAGCCGGCACTGTCGTGGCAGATTGATCGGGCAGCGTGAGCGAGTGCTTGAACGAGCGAGTGGATCTCTGCGCCGTGCGTGTACCTTCGCTCGAGCCATTGCCGCCGAGATCAGCGGCGTACTGCGAGGCGGCCGAGAAGAAGCTCGCGGCCTCGGTCTCGTTGGCGAACGAGAAGCCGACCACCGAGTCTTGGCCCTCGTACACGTGGAAGAACGGCATCAAGCGCGTGTAGTAGAAGCCATGGTACAGCTCCTGCTCGTACACGACCTGCCCGCTCTGTTGGCACGCAACGCCAGCGCCCAGCATTCATGGAGTAAGTATCGCCACCACTAGCCTGCCTCTACGTGGGCGCGTGGGGCCTCGTTGCAGCCGTACGTCGAGATCGACCAGACGGAAGAAGTAGCCCTGGTCCTCGCCGACCAACGCGCACGGGCCCTCGATGCCGGCGGCCTCCCAGCGCTCGCCCTTGGCAAAGTAGAGCTTGACGACGGCGGTCTCGAACACCTCGGCGTCCTCGCCGAGAGCGGCCTCGATCACGCGATGGTCAGCATCCGAGAGGGTCTTCATGGTTGGGAAGAGAGAGAGAGAGAGAGAGATTGGGGTGCGTGCGAGAGAGGGCGATGAAGCGAATGCAGCGAATGGAGATCGAGAGAAAGGCGGTATGGTATTTATGCAAGACAAGACAAGACAAGCGGCGACCTCAGAAGGACGAGTACAGCGAGTGGCTCAAGAGATAGAGGAACAAGGTCGCTATGGCGCTGGAGGTGAGCAACACGGCCCAACCGAAGGCATTGAGACGGCGGATCGTGGTCATGAGCGTGTCGAGCGGGAACAACGTGCCGCACAGGATGCCGAGCACCAGCGCCAGCACGAAGACGAACAACAGCGTCCAGAAGCCGGCGCCCTCGTGCACGACCGCCACCACGTCGTCGCGGCGTTGCGGCAGCTCGTAGCCGAGGTGTGGCACGTCGAGCACCTGATAGACCTGCGAGTCGAGCTGTTGGTCCGAGGCCACGACATCGGCACCGAGGGCACCGAGCGTCAATTCGCGCTGAGACGGATCCTGCCGTTGCTGCTGGTCGGCCGCGCCATCGGCACCGGCACGCTCATCAGCTTGCTCGGGCTGCTTGGTGGCGTCGTTGTTGATCGGAATTCGCTCCTTGCGCGGCTCGGCGGCGTCAGCCGACTGAGCTTCTTGCGGCTCGGCCTCGAGCGGGAGGTCGCAATAAGTGCTGCTCTGGAGCGATGACTCGACGCCGCGACGAAGCGTGTGGCAGCTCCATCGCTCGATGCCCTGCAGTCGAGGACACGACGTAATCCATTGAGGATCGGATCGGTGCATGCAACGAAGTGCCAGCGGCGAGCCGGAGGGTGGCACGTACCTGCTCAACGGCTGCATCGATTTGGGTGAATTCCGCGCTCCAGAGAGCGGCACCAACGGCGGCAGCTCGCGGCCAGAGACTGCGGATGTATGTGAGTATACCTCCTTCAATCTCTCAACTCACTCCATCGATGGGCTTCATGGGCACGTACATGGAAGTCGACACACCAGCCTCGAGGGCGTTCGGCCACGCGAGAGCTTCGCCGCCGAGAAGTGCACCGCTGTTGTTGGCGAGAAACTCGTTGTTGATGCGGAGTAGTTGGTGCCACTCGGTGTTGGAGTTGATGTCCCAGTTGTTCGAGATGATGAACGGAGTTCGCTGCGTCTGTCCCGTCTGCCATGTGAGCCAAGCGGGTCGAAGAACGCCCTCTGCGCGCGGCAAGCGAGCGAGCGTACGGCAGTTGAAGTGTATGAGCGCAAGCGGTCCGCCGTGCGGAATTGGATCAAACTGTCGGCCGACATGCGGACGCCGGGCACTTCGAGAACGTCCTCCCTGAGTCCAGAGCACGATGGTGAGCGAGTGGAGACGAATCCCGAATCTCGGTGGCGGTGGTGGCGGCAGTGCTGCACGTACCACTTGATGAGATGTTTCTGCAGGCCAGCAACGATGGTGTTGGTGCGGTTCACAAAGTAGAAGAGAATGTCGTTCGTGTCGTCTGGCCTCACGGTCTCTGCAAACTCCTTGTTCAACAAGATAAAGTCCCGCGTCTCCCAGCACTCCAAGTGAGCCTGAGCGATGGGAGCAGCAGGTGAGAGTGAGTGAAAGACTGAGAGATGCCATCCGGAAGAGGCCCAACGACATACATTGCTCATATCGCCACCGAGATGCACGAATGCATCGGAAAACGTGGTCGACAGCTCGGAGAGAAGGTTCTGTATGATTTCGTAGGTGCGATCGGCACCGGCATCGAGCGGGAAGGTTGTGAAAGAAGCGAACGAGCCATTGCAGGTCTTGTAGGTACTGATTCTCGGGTAGCCTGTGGTGAGTCAGTGGTGAGTCAGTGGTGCCAGTACTATCAGCAACCCACGCTCAATTGCGCGAGTGTCAGTGATTGTGATTCTGTACCGTGACTCCAGCTGGTGGCATGAGCTGGCATTTCGAACTCGGGAATGACACGAATGCCTCGGTCCTTGGCGTGTGCCACAACGAGCTTGAGCATGTCGACCGTGTAGATTTGCTTGCGAGAGAAGGCTCCGCGTGCCAGGTAGGGCGTGGATTTCGTGAGCACCGGGAACGATTGATCGTCCGAGAGGTGCCAGTGAAAGACATTGAGCTTGGCCCACGACATGGCGTCGAGGATCTGGAAGATGGTGCGCACGGGTACGTAGCGGCCGGCGGTATCGAGCATCAAGCCCCTGTGAGAGAGAGAGTGGATGAGTGAGTTCCGGAACGGTAACTGATGAGTGAGCGGACGAGCGCGAACAACACGGTACCTCCAGTGGAATCGCGGATTGTCGATGATGGTCAAGGGCGTCGAGCGTATGACGTACTGCACGTACTCGTGGTCCCAGGCGACGAGCTGCGAGAAGCTCTCGAGACCGCGGATGGCGCCGTAGCAAGTCTCGGCCGTGAGGCGAGAGTCGTTGCCATGCGTGACGTCGAGCGTGTAGCTCTCCTTGACGCCGTACGTGAGGTCGGGGCACGAGTGCACAAAGACCGTCAGACGGCGTATGTACTTTTGCAGCGTCACGCGGTTGAGGCTCTCGGCCGAGTCGAACTCGAGCAGGTCGATCTCGATCTGCTTGTCGGGATCGTTCTCGTCAATGTCGATGCCGACGTCGCTGGCCTCCTTGTCGAGCTCCATCTGCTCCATGAGCTCGTGATCGACCTGCTGGCGGATCGAGGCCTTGTCGACGGTGGCCTCCTGGCGCTCGCGCGTCAGGTTGAACGGGAACATCCAGAAGTTCTGGTAGCGGCGCACGGCACGGCGCAGCAGCGCCATCGACGACGGCAGCATGCTCTTGTCGTACTCGACCACGATCTCGAACTGCTCGGGATCGATGCCGATCACGGTGTCGCCGAGTGTGAAGGAACGAGGCGGGGGCCAGACAGTTCCGTGGGCATGGACGCCGTGATGCGGAAGAGTACAGCACACGAGCAGGAGCAGCAGCAGCCAAGCCGCAACGAGGCCGAACAGCAGGTGCGAGCGTGACGAAGACATTTGTTGGTTGGTGGAGGACCACGGACTGTGTGACGTGTGAGTTAGACAGAGAGATAGATAGAGTGAGTTGGTTGGTAAGATAGATAGATGGAAGGAGGAGAAGGGATAGGGACCGGATGGAGGCGGAGGTTGGTGTTGATAGAGCGGGAGAGAGAACAGCACTGTGCAGCCTTCTTTGCTGAGCGGACATCGGAGCTGCGCCTGTCCTGCCTCAGAGACCAACTCATTTCATTGTCGTCGTAATGTGGTGGTGGTAGTGGTGGTGGTAGTGGTAGTGTGGCATTTGGTTCTTTCATTCAGCTGCTTGGTGAGGATGGAGGCGGTGAGGACGACGACGAGGAGGGAGTGGTCGTTGGTTGATCGGATAGCTGGACGATTCCTTGTGCCACGAGCTCCGCGATTCGTGCATCGCTGTAACCCAAGAGTGAGGAGAGAACCGAGCGAGTATGTTGACCAAGCAGCGGCGGCGCACTGTGGATGCTTCCCTACCAATGGGTGAAGAGAGTGAGTGTGAGTGTGAGTGGCGCAGCGAGGCGACGATACACGAGTGGCGGCCATTCACATTGGCATACCTGAGTTTTGCTAAACTTGACGGCAAGGCCTGGTGTGCGTACGGTTTGTAGTGTTGGGTGCGGGACTTCTTGAACCATCTCACGCTCGAGCACCTGATGATGCACGAGATAGCGAGATTGCGAGCGGCATATTACTCGGGAGGTCGAGAATGTTGCGCGTACACGAACGTGAATCATGCAATGCAATGCATTCCCACCGAGTCGAATAACGTACCTGTGGGTCAGAGAACACTTCGGGGATACTGTTGATGGGGCAACATGGGATTCGAGCTTTCGAGCAGGCGTCGTACAGGTGCTGCTTGGTGATGCCACTCATCTTGGACGACAGCAGCGCAAGGAGCTCCTTGCGATTGACGACGCGATCTGCACACACACACAACGAAGGCGAATGCCGCACATTTTGATGAACGAGTGAATGAGTGTGTACGAGTGGCAAGGGCACTGCCGCGATCGATACCTCGGTTGCTCTTGAACTTGGGATCGAGTGGCAGGTGCGAGAGGCCGATGGCTTCGCACAAACGCGCAAACTGGCCGTCGTTGCCAGCACCAATGACCAAGTAGCCGTCCTGCATCTTGAAGGCCTGGTATGGCACGATGCTTTCATGTGCGGTGCCGTGTCGCTTTGCAGGAACGCCAGCGTTGAGCCAGTTGCTCGCAATGTTCACCAGTACTGACACCTGTGCGTGCATGTGTGAGTGAGAGAGGGGTGCGATTCACACTACCAACGAGCGCTCCACGAACCTGCGAGTCGAGCAGAGCGAGATCAATGTATTGGCCCTCGCCAGTGCGCTCGCGATGGAACAGCGCCGCAGAGATGGCACCGTAGGCGTACAGGCCGGTCGAGATGTCGGTGACGGCGACGCCGACCTTGATCGGCGGGCCATCCTCGTCGCCCGTGATGCCCATCAGCCCGCCCATGGCCGACACCATGACGTCGTAACCGGCGCGATCGCGGTACGGGCCCGTTTGTCCGAAGCCCGTGATCGAGGCGTAGACCTGCGAGCGAGCGAGTGAGCAGCAGCAAGAGACAGCGAGCGAGCGACAGCGAGAGCGGAAGGAGGCGGGCGTACGATGCGCGGGTTGATGGCACTGAGTTGCGAGTAGCCAATTCCAAGCGAGTCGGCGGTGCCGGGCAAGAAGTTCTCGAGCACCACATCGCACTGGCGTACGAGCGGTGCAATGACGTGCTCGACGCTTTGCGGATGCTTGAGATCGACGACGATCGAGTGCTTGTTGCGGTTGACCGAGAGGAAGTAGGTGCTCTCGCCGTTGACGAACGGCGGGCCCCAGAGCCGAGTGTCGTCGCCGGTGCCGGGCTTCTCGACCTTGATGACATGGGCGCCATAGTCGGCGAGCATCATCGAGCAGAAGGGCCCAGCGAGCACACGCGTAAAGTCGAGAACGCGCACGCCACGCAGCGGACCACTCGCACCGCTCGCGCCGCTGCTACTCGAGCTCGAGCACCGAATCAGATGTGGAACTCCAGCAGCCGACGACACGAGCGCACGACGGCACAATGCCAATGCCATCTCCTCACCAGGTACAACTCGCGAGATCGACGCAACAAAGCACAGCGAGCGAGCGAGATGCCTATCGATCACGAGCGAGATGTTGATGTTGATCGATCGAATGTAAGCGGGGCACGCAGTAGTACCCCGGCAAGGAAACTCCGGGAGCCTGCAGGTGGTTTACGAGCAGAATGACGGCGCATAGGCCGCTGGGCCCCCTCAAATAGCGGCCTCCTTTCCTCGCATCGCGCCACACAGCAGCGCCTCACTCCTCGCCTCGCCTCCTGCTCGGTGCGTCGCCGTCGTCGCTCTCTCTCGCGCGCTCTCTCTCGCCTCGCTCGCGTGCGCTGTTCGCTCTCGGTACTGGAGGCTCGCTTGTTCGTGGGCGCGTGTCGTTATTGCGCAGGGCTCGTTTGTGAGGGTGGTGGCTATGAGGCGGCGTGGCGGCAGTGGCGAACAGTGGCGCGAATACCCGCGCGAGGTAGTGCCGCAAGATCTTGGCGATAACGATGAAGGCGATGAAGGCGATGATGCCGAGACGAGCACGTCGGTAGGCTCGCTCTCAGTGCCGTGTGTGGTGCACACGTGTTGCGTGCAGTGTGAGGAGGAGCTTGGCGGTGGTGGCGGTTGCGTTGCGGCGGTGTGGTTGTCGCCAGCTCGCTCTTCAGCTCGTGCGCACGAGCAGCAGCAGCATCGGCCCTGAGCACTTCTCCTTCTCGTTCGTCTCGTTCGTCGTTACCTCGTCTTACTGATTGCTCGTGTGTGCGCGTTCCTTCCTACAGAGCCTCACTCTCCACACTCGCCACCATGTCGTACGTGTTCGCTGATATCGGAAAGAAGTCGCGCGGTACGCACACGCTCGTGTTCTCGTTCTGCCAATCGAGTTTTCTCTCATCGACCAACGCGCGTTCCTACCGCACTCGTCGCTGCTGCTGCTGCTGCCGCTGCCATCCATCGGTCTATCCACCAATCGCCGTCTCTCTATCTCTCCAGACCTCCTCTCGAAGGAGTTCGTCAACGTCGACGCCAAGGACGCCAACAAGTACACGCGCTCGGCCTTCGACGTCAAGACCAAGAGCCTCTCGGGCACTGGCTTCTCGTTCGCTGTCTCGCGCAACACCAGCGAGCCTGACTACGAGGGCTCGATCGGCGTCAAGAAGTCGTACAAGAAGCACAACGTCGACCTCGATGCCTCTGCCTCGCCCACCGAGGTCAAGCTCGCGCTCTCGCACGAGGTTGCTGCCGTCGATGGCCTCAAGGTCGGCGGTTCGGTCGAGAACGGCCTCGGTGCCGATGTCGCCAAGCGCGGCTTCGCCGTCACGGCCGACTACAAGCACTCGGGCACGTCGTTCAACTTCCGTGCCGGTCAGTGCAAGAAGGAGGGCAAGCGCAGCGTGACGGTCAGCGGTGCCTACAACCACAACGACTCGGTCGTCGGCCTCAACGCCAAGATCGGTGTCGATGCCGCCGCCACGCTCACGGAGGCTGGCCTCTCGGTGCAGCACCAGGCGCAGGATGCGCAGTTCTCGGTCGCCGTCGTCTCGAAGGAGATCAAGCCCGAGGAGCCCAAGACCGACCAGGCCGAGGACGCCAAGCCGGCCGCCCCCCCCGCTGCCGCCGCCGCCAGCCGTGACCTCAGCATCACGGTCAACGTCTTCCACGAGTACTCGGCTGCCTCGCAGTTCGGTCTCGAGGCCGTGCTCCCGGTCTCGGGTGGCAAGACCAAGGCCGCCGTGCGCGCCGCCTTGCAGCACAAGCTCGCCGACGACGAGGTCCTCAAGGCCCGCTTCGAGCTCGGTGGAAACAACGACCGCCACCTCGGCCTCGCCTACTCGACGCGCCTCGGTGCCCACACCACGCTCACGGCCTCGAGCGACTTGGACGCGCCCGCCATCCTCAAGCACGGCCTCTCGAACGACAGCATTCGCCTCGGCCTCAAGCTCAGCCTCAATGCTGAGTAAGCGCAGCGCTGCTCGTCTGTTTTGCACATTCTCTCGATCAACAAGCAATAAGCACCTCACACAATAACAACAACCACCACGACGACTTCAATAAACCCTTCAACTGATTTGTTGTTGTTGTTGTTCGACCATACGATGCGCGAGAGGAATAGGAGAGGGAACAGCATCATCGTGTTCGTCGTCTTCCGCTCGCTCACTCTCACACCTCTCTCTCTCTCGCTCGAGATCGGCATGGGCAGCCTGCTATCGTACCCGTTCCTCGAGCGCCAGCAAGAGCTTCGTCGCGAAGACGACCTTGTACAGGTACAGCGCATCGAGGCCATCGGCGATCGCCAACGTGCCGAGGCCGCTGCGCTCCAAGTCGCGACGTCGCGCGTCAACTTTTGGTATCTCCTCGCGTCCTACGGCACTGGCGTTGGTGGTACGCCATCCTCTGCGCTCGCCATACTCTTCTGCTGCTGCTGGTGGTGGTGGTCGTGGTGGTGGTAGTCTGGTGCGTAACCGCTCGACTGGCGTCGTTTTAGGCCTCGCGTACTACGTGTCGCTCGTCAAGTACTTTCCCAAGGCCGCGCTGATACCACTCGCTCTCGGCACCACGGGCATCGGCTACGCCTGGGACAGGAGCTATGGCTCGATGCCGAACCGCATCCACCGCAACGCACAAGACCTCCTGCACAATCCCAACTACTGGTTCGGCAGGCAAGAGCTGAGGCGCGAAGCACAAGAGCTCGCTGTGGCCGCGGCCGCATCAGCGTCCGACGCATCGTCATCATCGACCTCCTCGTCCTCCTCGACCTCGACTTCCTCGTAAAACAGCCACCAACTCACTGCTTCTCCCGCAACGCAACGTGTGCGAGGCCGAGGCTAGCTTCCCTCGCTCTCGTACACAAGTATGGCGTATTGTTGTATCACTATCTATCACCAACACCACCTCCAATCCTCTTCGCTCGTGCTGCTGCTTCCTCGGTCGGCTCCTCTCGCTCGATAAACATCCAATCCTATCTATACATCATCGATTCGAATCGAATCTATACTTTTATACTCTGCCTTGATGAGACGAACGATCGCGTGTTGAGAGTGCGTTATTTGACCTCTGCTGTCGTGTTGTTGTTGGTGCTGCTCGAGATACCGAGGATGCTTTGCATCTTGGCATCGCGCTCCAGCAACGCACCACTCGTTCGTGGCCGCCACATGCACCACAGCGGATCGAACACCATCTCGGCGCGCGCCACTGCCTCCATGTTCACCTGCCGACACACCCTGTGAGCAAGCAAACGACCAAACGACCAAACGACCGAACAACCGGGCGAGACATACCTGATGCAACGAGTGCTTCTGATCGCTCGACAGCTCGAGTTCCGATACCGGCTTACACACGATCGTGGTGTTGGTGCTCTTGCCGCTCTCGGGCTCGCGCGTTCGTCGTCGTTTCGAGGAGCGCGGCGTCATAGGCGCCTTTCGCCGTCGCTTCTTGGGCGCAGGCGTGCTGGAGGCGTTACTCGTTTCGTCGCTCTCGCCTGCTGCCGACGCTGTGGTGTCGTCGGCATCACCGGCGATCATGGCCTCGCCGTCAACGAGTGCCTCGCCGGCAGTGGTAGCAGTGGCGCTCGAGTCGTGCACGTGCGGCAGTACGTCGGCGAGCGACTGTACCTCCTCGTCGTGCTCGGTGTCGGCCTCCGTGTCGTACGTCATGTAGTAGTACTGTCCGCGCATCGAGTCCCACCGCAGCACCGGCCGACCGTGCACACAGTCGCTGCAGTACCACTCGGCAACGTTGGTCGCCTGCGCCAGCGCACCGGCTGCCACTGCTGCCGCTGCTGCCGCGGCCGCCGTTCCCGGCGCAGGTATGGGCGACGGCCGCGGTCCCAGGGCGAGATCGCGCACCTGCGCCAGCTGCACTCGAAGCACGCTGTTCTTGCCGTACTTGCTTGACGCCGGCGCGTACAGCAGCGGTGGCGGTATTCCAAGCCGTTCGACCGAGCCCGGCTGTCGCGTGTTGGACGACGTTGGTGGCGCGCAATGGGCGTGGAACGAGCGCGCACACGGCCCGGCGCACTGCAGCAACGAGCCGGTGCAGCGCAGGCAGCGCGCACACGCCGCTCGTAGATTGCCCGCCGTCTCGGCCTCGATGCTATCGCGCTCCTCTTGCACCAGCTCGCGCGCCGTTTCGAGCAACCACTCGACGACCTCGCTCGGAATCACCGATCGCTCGGCGCTCGCTGTCTCGCCCGCCTCCTCGCTCGCCACGCTCGCCGGCAGCTCGTTGTGCTTGGCGCAGAGGTGTTCGATCAAGCGCACGAGCTCTTCGAGGCCCACGGCTTCGTTGGCGACCAACATCGAGTCCTCGAGCTCTTCGAGCAGCTCGCGAATCGCCGGGTGCATCTCCTTCCTCGAGAGCTTCGGAATCGCCGTCACCACGATCTGCACCTCGGGTACAGCCACCACGGCAGCGGGTGTCGATTGTAGCGGCACCGTTGAGGCTCGTCGTAGGCTGCTGCTGCTGCTGCTCGAGCTGGCTGACGATGATGATGCCGCGGCCGCGGCTGCCTCGGCTGCCGCCGCAATGTTGGCTGCGGCCTCGGCCTCGAGCCTCGTCTTGTACTGCAGGTAGTCCGACACGGCCTCGAGCAGGACGCGGAAGCGGTCGTACACGACGCGCGTTCGGAGCAGAGTGACCCACGTGGTCGGCGGGCGCACGGCCACCACGTCTTGCCCGATCTTCATACCGCCGACGCACATCGAGTTGGTGCTCATGATCTTCTTGGTGATGCGTGCGCTCGAGAACTTGTTCGGCACCACAAAGGTCGATAGCTGCGACGGCGCCATGAGTCCGAGCGCCAGCGCAAGCTGCGGAGCGAGATTGATGGTGCCAAGTTGGCCGAGTCCATTGTCATACGAGACCTCGATCGATTGACCCACATCACCGCCGAGCTCCGGTAGCATCGGCATCGATTGCATCATTGGATACACCGGTTGTAGATATGGTTCCGGCATCATTTGCTGCCGTTGCTGTGTACACATATGCGTGTGTGTGCGTGTGCGTGTTAACTGAGTGCATCCGTCTCGCTACTTGTGCGAGGAGCGACGTACCAGCTTCGCTGCAGCTTGCTTCTGCTGATGCCGAATCTTGGCGCCGAGGATGCAACATCGCTTGCACTTGCGCCGCGTCTTCCTGCGCGTACGTGAAATTACAGTCCTCGGTTTGAGTTAGACACAGTGGACTATGGTAGTGCGACGTAACGGTGACGAGCGCGAATTCGGAGAGAGAGAGAGAGAGAGCGCGAGAGCGAGAGAGCGAGCGACGCATCGCATTGGACTGGCCCAAGGCCGCTCAACATACTGATAGAAGCCGCTCTCGGGCTGCCAAGGAGACGTGCCGAGCCATGTACGATGCAGCACGTTGATGCACTTGCGATGGCCCGGAACTGGCGGCTCGTCGGCGTCGTCCTCGGGCAAGCTCGGAACGAGCGCCATCTGATGGAGATCGACCTTGTGCTGTTGCTGCTGTTGCTGCTGGAACTGCTGCTGTGCAAACTGCGCCTCTTGTGTAGCGAGCATCGCGATCACACGCTCGTTCTGGTGCTTGATGCGCTGCTGTCGTGCCGCCGACTCGGTCGCTGTCATGCCGCGTTGGACCTGCTGCACCAGCTCGGGCAGCGGCGTCGAGAAGAACGACTGGCCCGACATGATGGTGCCGACACGCACCATATCGACCGCATCGCTGTTGAGCATATGTGTCGCGACATGGTCGATGAAGTTGGCTGTGCTCATGGGCGAATAATGAGCATGTGTGTATGTGTGAGTAGGTTGCGATCGATGCCTGCCACGTACCAAGCAAAAAGTGTGGGCAATCGACAAAGAAACAATGATAGAACGAGTCGGAATGCTTCTGAAACAGCGTCTCGGAGATGGCGCTGTGGCCATATCGATGCCGAAGGTTCTTGATGACGGCATTCTGGAGCTCCTGCTGCCGAGGCGTCAAGCCCGTGTCGGTCGTCAACGAGCTGATATCCGCCATACCGCAAAGCAAACCCCAACTGGACCAAAGAAATACACTATAAAAACAAAACACCAACCGCTACCACCAACGCTACCACCACCGCTGGCTCAGTAACAATACAACAAGCGAGGTTTGTGGGCTTGATAGATAGCTAGCTAGCTAGCAGGCAAGCGATGGAGTGTGTGAGGTCGAGCGAGCAACGAAACGAATGAAGAGATCGCGAAGGAGAGAGACTCAAGCGTAACACGTATAGGGCGTTACATGAACCTTAATCCGACTTCGCCTCCACGAGCAACTTGCTCTTTCTGCTCTCTTGCTCTCTTCTCCTCACACCAACCACACCCACCAACCATGTCCTCCTCGGATGACGACGAGCAGTCGTCCAGTATGCAAGTGGCGCAACCGAAGGACGTCTCTGCGACCTTGAAGAAGGTCAAGGCCAAGTTGTACGTCGAGAGGTTGTTTGCGGTGGTTGTGGCGGCGTGGGTGCTGAGATCCGCTGCTGCTTCGATCGCTACACACAGGCAAAGCTCGCACGTCAGCAAGGACGACGATCTCGTGTATGACCTCGGCAACCTCTACGCCTTCGACGCCCATCCTCTCGATATCGCACAGCTCAAGTATGATAAATGACACCGCACCCACCTCGCACGCACTACTCTGCACTTTGAGGCGATGTACAGTCGTCACTCACGACCTCTCGACAGCGCCAACACACCCGACTATCTCAAAGCCACTGCGCGCGACAACGTGCAGCTGCTGCTCGCCAAGCTGTTCGTGCTGCCGACCGAGCGAATCGATAACGTCGGCGTCTTGGCGACGCTGCCGGCTCCGACCACGCGTATTCCTCGCGAGAAGCCGATTCCGCGTCCGAAGGCGCTCACCAAGTGGGAGCAGTACGCGCAGCTCAAGGGCATCCACAAGAAGAAGAAGGGCCGCATGGTGTTCGACGATGACTTTGGCGAGTGGCGTCCGCGCTGGGGCTACAAGCGTGCCAACAACACGCTCGACAAGGGCAACTGGGTCATCGAACACAAGGGCAGCATGAGTACGAATGAGCTCACTCTCATCATCGTCGATGTTGCTGGTCACTCACTCTCTCTCTCATTCTCGCTCTCGCTGCAGCTGCTGAGGACCCGTTCCTGCAAGCGGCACAAGAGAAGCAGAGCCGTGTCGCCAAGCAGAAGAAGCAAGAGATCGGCAACAAGAAGGCGGCCCTTGCCGCTCAGAACCGCTCGACCTCGGCCGCCTTGACCACCGAGGTCTCGAGCGTCATCCGCACGACGCCCGGCGATCAACGTCGCACGCATGAGCGCAAGTTGATCGAGGGCACGCTCGGCAAGACGCGACACTCGACCGCATCGCTTGGTCGCTTCGATCCTCTGCTAAACAACGAGAGACCCATGAAGGCTCCGCGCCAGAAGGTGCGTGTGGAGTTGCTGCTGCTGCTCCTGCTCGAGTGAGCGCCTCATTGACACGAACTACGCACTACTCGTCACTCGCTTTGCTGCAACAGTATGATCCGGTCGAGAAGAGCGCCTCGGATGAATCGGCACGCAGCGTCAAGATGCTCGACCGCATCCTGACGACGCAAGAGGGAACTCTCAACGTCGAAAAGGCCATCAAGCATACCAAGGGCGGCAAAGGCAGGAGGAGCAAGTAAGGCACTATGCTGCCTGCGCCATGCTCTCATTTGTGTGTGTTCATTCATTCTCACTCTTCGCTATTATTGCGAACAAAATTGCGGACTAAACGGTACACGGAAGGAGGAGGAGGAGGCGGCGGCGGCGGCGGTGGCGGCTGTGTCGGTCGTGTGCGTCGATGATGGTGCTTGACTATCGGTTTTGCGGCCCATGAGCCAGCTAGCCGAGCAGCATCGTTGACGCCATGCCACGCCATGCCACTCCACTTCCTTCCAATAGCAGAGTTACAATTCACGATGCTCTATCGAGTCGAGTGCTCGAAGCGAATCGCGGCAGACTCTCTCTGAAACGATGCACTGATGAACATCGAGCTCGATGCGCCCAACGCAAGCGGCTGCTCGAGGAAGCGAACTGATTGCTTCCAGCTGCACGGTTGCGCCTGTGGCAGCGGGCCGGTCGACGTGACGAGTGTGGCGTCGCTCGCTTGCCGACCGCTGTAGTAATCGACCCAGTAGGCGACGGCGTTGCATGTGCCGTCGTGCTCGGTGAACGGCACCGGCTTCTCGCATACGCTCACGTCGTCGGCAAGCGAGTAGTAGTCCAGGTGCAGTAGCTCGAGCACCTCTGACACGACGCGGAAGCGGTACATCCACAGCGGATAGGCGTACGAGTGTGCCGCCCACTTGTGCTGCACCTCGTCGAGGAGCGAGTGCTCGAAGCCTTACACGTTGCCGACGACGCCGTGGCCTTGCGGTAGGTCGAGCAGCTCGATCGCCACGGCCTTGATGATGGCGCTGCCGGGAAAGATGCGCGCTCG